>VTLG01010127.1_pt1 | contig 12365 bp, 15 predicted proteins | sample 4694571 | NCBI WGS metagenome assembly VTLG01 (sample SAMN12604809, study PRJNA352737) | marine metagenome | biome: ENVO:00000447; feature: ENVO:00000209|ENVO:00000569|ENVO:01000036; material: ENVO:00002151; isolation source: viral sequences binned using virsorter ... | reverse complement strand
AAGGTAGTAGTTCCTGCTACTGTTCCTCCATCTGTTAGGTTTAAGAAACTATCAAATATATTATTGAAGTCTCTATTTCCTGATTTTAAAAAAGATATTCCTTTTGTTGCCATTTTGTTTTTTTTTATAATAGGTTATAGGGATACAACTTTAAATAGTCAATTTAAAGAGGCCATTTTCCGATTCCCTTTTAAAATAATATAATAATGACTAGTTATTACTTCATGTCAAACATACATATAAAAAAAGAGCCGCTACTGCGGCTCTCTTTAAAAAGGCTAAATAAACTATTATAGTTCATTTAGGTCAGCGATTACTACTTTACCATAGAAATCAGGTCGTACCATTTTCTTAGCATACCTAGTCATGATACCTTTTCTTGGTGTGAATGATATTGGGTCATACACTAAAGGTGTCATAATTAATGGGATGTAAGGAGCAAATACTGCACCAGTTTCAAGGAATTGGCTACCTTTATAACCCATCAAGATTGTATTTTCAGTCATGTATGGATTTTTATAAACAGTATATCTGTTATTGATAGCTCCGATCTTTTGAACACCCATATTATATTTGTCACTGTCTCCAGCAGAGTCAGCAGCAAATCCTGGGATTGATTCTAAGATTGTAGAAACTTTTGGTCCTGTTACTAACCAGTTAGCACCACCTCGTAGTGTTTTCTGGTGAATTAAGTTAGAAACTTTTTGTAGTTTAACACCTAAAGTTTGGAACCAAGACATTTTAGTATAATAAACACCTAAATTGTTTTGAGTTTCTGTAAATGTAATATGATCAGCACCTGCTGAAGTATTGTTTGAACTTACTGTTACGTCTTTTGCAACGGCAGCACTCCAACCTTCAATAGTGTCAGCATTTGTAATTAACATATCTAAGATTTCTAAATCAATTTCCATTGAAATATATTCACTTAAGATTGAAGTTAATTCTGCTTCAGCGTCAATTGAGTGGTAAGCATTTAAGTCTTGAGCGAACTCAGGAGTCCATTGTGCTTTCAATTTACGTGTTTTAGCAGAAACTGTATCACTAACCATTGTTACATTAATTTCAGGGATAGATTGAGTTGATACTCCATTACCTAATGTATCTTCAAAGTCTCCTCTGTCGTTAATATTAACTGGCATTTTATGGTATTGAATTACTGGATTAGTAATTGCAGCTTGATTAGCACCTGATACAACAAATTGAATTCCATCTCCAGCAGCATTTAGTCTTGTAAATTGAGGGAATACTCCTTTAATATTTGCATTAGTTACATTAAATGATCTTAAAGCTTCAGCATCAAAACCAGAAGCTGATACTGTTGAAATTTCTAAGATGTAAATTTCATCTGTATCACCATTTGAACTACCAAATGTATGACCTTTAGCTGCTTCAGAAGCTGAAAATTCAGTGTCTAATGCTAAAATACCTGTAAATGTTGCAGATCCACTACTAACACCACCTGTAGCTGTGTTTGGAACTCCTACAGTAGCTACAGCACTTTGTGTGATTGAATAACCAAACTCACCAGCGCCATAAAGACCTTTTGTAAATCCTCCGTCTGTTCTTTTAATAGATTCTGTACCTTGTCCTGCAGCGCCATAAAGTGATTCGTTAGCATCTTTTAAATTACTTGCAGTTCCATATTGGAAGTCAAGATAAAAGATTAAACCCGCAGGTAAATTCATAGGTTGAACCGAAACTAAATCTTTAGCAACGATTTCACCAAATACTCTTCGTACTAAGGGAAGAGCAACACCAGCCCATGCTTCTTGATTACCAGCTGTAACTCCACCATTAGTACTTGTACTGTTAGCTTCGTTTACTAATTGTTTAGCTTGGTTTTCTAAAAGAATAGCCATGTTGTTTTTTTCTGTAGAAGATGTTATTCCCTCTAATAAGCCTGACTTACCCCATTTGCCTGCTAATTTGCCTGCTTGGTCTTGTAAAACTTTATGAGGATTTGCACCTTCTAATAAATGATTAACTGTGTCCATTTCTTAATAATTTTTTAATTTTTACTATTCATTAATTTTAATATTTGCTAATTTTTGAAAACGCGTTATCATATCATTAGATTCTGAAATTATTTCTTTTTTAGGAGCAGTTGATGTGCCTGCTGCTTTAGAAGCCATTCCTAAACCTTCTTTTAATGATTTCGTTTTTGATTTTATTGATGCTTTCTTTGATTTAGCAACATTGAAAGTATCTTTAATAGTTTCGTATATTAATTTAGCTTCTTTAGTTGTTCCTGCTTTATCTAAAGTTTCAACTACACGTAGTTTTTGTGCTTCATCTAAAGTATTTGCTTTAAAGATTCTATTAACATACAATAATTTAGAATTTAAAAGATTAACTTCATTAAGTTCACCTTTAACTGTTTCAAGAGCTTTTTTAGTTTCTTCTAATTCTTCAAACATTTCTTCATTTTCTCGTCTCATTGCATCCCCTGCAGCAGTTCCAGCATCTTCTAATGCATTTAATACATTATTAGCTGTTGGGTATTTTGCTTGTACTTCAGGATCTTGAAACATCATTTTCAGTTTTGCCATACCACCAGCAGCAGCTATTAAACCTGCTATACCTGCTAGTCCAGCTCCTACTGCTTCATTAGTTTCTTCTTTAGCTTCTTCAACTGGTTCTTCAGCTTCGTTAACTTCATCTTCTTCTTTCTTTTCATCTAAATTATTAATTTCTTCAAGAAGAGCATCTAGATCAAATTCTTCACCTTCATGTACTCTATCTGCAGAGTAACCAGCGTAGTTGGCTTCTTCAGCTTTATACACGGGGCGATTTTCATCTAATTTTTCTTCTTTGTCGTCTTTAGCTTCGTCAACGGTGTTTTCATCGTCTTTCTTAGCCTCTTCGACTTTGTCTTCGTCAGCTTTTTTAGCTTCGTCGACTTTGTCTTCGTCAGCTTTTTTAGCTTCGTCGACTGGTTTTTCGTCAGCTTCTTTAGCTTCTTCTAATTCTAATTCATTAAGAATTTCTTCCAAATCAATTTCCTCATCTAGATTAACTTCATCTATATCTTCTTTGTCTTCATCATACATGGCTTCATCCATGTCTTCTTTATCTTCATCATACATCATTTCATCTAATTCTTCTGTATTTTCATCTAATTCCTCAGTGTTTTCATCTAATTCTTCAGATAATTTTGCAGATAGCATAGATTGAAGTTTTGGTGTGAAAGCTTCTTCTAGTGCGGCCTTTGCATTTGCAAGAGCAACTTCACGAACAGCTTTAGCGTCAGCGATAGCTTCTTTTAAAATGTCTTTTGCCATTTCTTTAAAATTTTTTAAATTTGTCTCGTTAATAAATTGTACGGGAAATAAGGATATTATGATCCTTAATAAAAGATTATTGTTTAGTCAGGGACGTCTTATTAGGAAGCGCGTATGTTTATTCAGTGATACATATATGGGAGATCAAAAAAGGCACCCTAAGGTGCCTTCTTTTTTAATAGTTTAGTAACTAATTATTTATCTGTAAAAAATGATGCTAAAATTACTAATACAATTAATCCTACAAACCCACCATTTACTAGTGAATCTATAAGAGTATTTAGATTAGCTACTACATCAAATCCTAGAACTGAAGTTCCAGTTAATACAAACCATAAAATTGCTAATGGAATTAATCCCATAAAGACTTTTCCAAGTCCACCGATAAATCCATTTACCATATTAAATACATGTTCCATGATTTTTTAATTTTATTTGTTAATACTCAGTTATTAAAACTTAAGGCCAAATCCTAGGCCTAAATTGAAAGTTTCAGCGTCATATGCATAATTGAAAACTGGTGCAACGTATACTCCTTTATGGAAAGTAAACATTTTACCTAATCCGAATACCATGCCTTCCGTACTAAAACCGTCAAGATTTAAATCAGCAAAATACCCTCCAAAGAAGTATCTTACAGATAAATCAAGATCCATGTCTCCTCCGACTACATGTGAAACTGAACCACCTAAAACGATGTTATCAGTTATCGCGTATCCGATTGATGGACTTACCGCCCAGTCAGTCCACGCAACATTCGCGATGTCGCCTGTTCCAACGTACCAATTACCTTGTGCATTTTGTGCGTTTACTCCAAATGCGAAGAGCAGTCCTAAAGCTAAGCTTAAAAATAATTTTTTCATAATTTGTTTTTTAGTTAATATTTAATTAATTGAAATCAAAGATAGTTGGACATAACTACCTTTTTGCTTTGATATTTTAATCTCTCATCGAGTGTATTTTTTTCATGTAACCTTTTTGTTGTGTATACATATAACAAAGATATGGAAAAGCCACATACTTTGTGGCTTTTTTTGTGTTTATGAACAATTAATTGTTCACTACTTATTTTAAAAGGCAGCATCTATAGCATTAGCTATTAAATCATCTACATCATCAAGCATAAATTCATCTCCTCCTTCTTGTTCATCAACATAAGCTTTTGATACATACAAATAAAATTTAAATACAGCCATTAAAGCAGCTACAACAAGAAAACCACTCATTAAACCTGTTGAAGTAACAGATTTTGTTGTTTCTCCCCAAAGCCAACTTTGGTTAGTAATCTGCGTTACTACTTCGGGACCAATTCCTGCTAGTTTAAGTATAAAAGGTGTGGCAGATAAAGTTCCAATTACTTTCCAACTAAGTAGCACACTTTGTTGTAATTTTTCTTTTTTTTCTTTTGTATCATCCATTTCTTTTAAATCATTAACAACTTGATTATAGAGGGGTTTTAATTTAGCTGCTATTGATGTATCATCTTTATCATTTGTTTTTGCTTCAATATCATCTATATTATCTTCTACTTTATCTGTTGCGCTATCAACTGAATTTTTAATCTTGTTTAAAGGCAAGTCTTTTTCACCTGCTTCTTCTTCATATAAAGGTTTAATACCTGCTAATTGTTGGAATCTTTCTTTTAATAAGGTTTTTCTTTTTTTCATTTTTTTATACTTTAATAAAGATTATTTAATACAAAATCTTTAAATTGTTTTATAATTTCAGGGTCATCTGTATTATCTACCGCATCACCCATTAATTCTACAGGATTAACTTCTATATAACTACCATTACTTAAATCAAGTCTAGTAGTACTTGTGTCTCTATTGTCAGTTCCTACTACATCTAATTCTTTATCTTCAAATTCACTTAAGGGATTACCACCCATATCTTTATATTTACCGCTTTTAACGGCATCCTGATAATTTTGTGGTGGGTCTGATTCAGGCCCGGGCCTAGGTGCTAATCCTTTGTCTCTTAAATATTCAATAAAGTCTATTCTTTCTTCAGTTTCCCAAGCTAAGACCTTAGGTCCTGGTTCATCTTTTTCATGGTCCCACGATGAGTATGGGAAATGGTAACCAGCTACCCATTTTTTTATTTCCTCCATAGGTACATCTAAATCATAGATATCCTTCATATCTCTTTGAATCTGCGTATAAAATTCTTCTTCACTTCCTACATGTGCAAAAGGATCAAACTCGTCGCGACGATCCTGAGCGGTTCCATGGAATCGCTTAGGCATTTCATATAAAGGTTTAATACCTGCTAATTGTTTAAACCTTTCTGTTAGTCTTTGTTTTTTCATGATTTTAGCTTTTTAATAAGTACCACCTAAAGTTTCAAAATAACCATCAATAAAATCACCTAATGCATCTACTTTATTTTGGTCTTCTTGTGTATAAGTTTGTAGATCATCACGGCCATAATCAGTATTTATATTTAATTTTTTAAATATATCATCAAGTACACCACCTACCATATCTAATTCTTCATCAGTGAATACCTCTGTAGGGTGGAGTTTTTTACTTTCAAACTTATCAGTTGGGGAATCTTCTAATTCAGATAATGGTTTAATACCTGCTAATTCTTGAAATCTTTCGTTTAATGGTTTTTTCATAGTTTTAATTATTAAATATGTCAGAAATTGTAGTAGTTTTTAAACTTAAAATAGCTTGAGATAATTCATCAATATATTCAATTGCCTCTTCTTTTGTAATATCTGGGCCTGTTACATCATCTATTATTTGGTCAAGGTATCTTTGGATAACTCCATCGTACCCTTCTTTTAATGGTTTAATACCTGCTAATTCTTGAAATCTTTCGTTTAATGGTTTTTTCATAGTATTAACATTTACACATACCTGTATTATCACAGATAATGTCTCTAATTATATTATTTACATTTGTGTATTTATATTCTGGTAATTGTATTTTACCTTCTTGTAATTCTGTTATTGCTCTTCCTGTTGGAGTCATATAAGCACCATGTGTAGAAGGAGTACTAACAAAATCAAAACACAACAATTCAAAATCATCTTGTACCTCTACGGTACCTTCTGAGTGATTTTCTTTTACAGAACCCATTCCACGAGAAGATATACCAACAGTAATTCCATTTCTGAATAGTTCTTTAAGTATATTTCCTGCGGGAGTAGATAGTATTTCAACTTCTCCATATACGTCATCCCCAACCATTTTAATTTTTGTAACATTATGTGATACATTTTGTAAATTAATTACTGAGCTTTCAGGGTGGTCTAATTCTCCTAATGCTCTTCTTTCTTTTACAGGACCATTAACATAATTTCTTATTTCACGTAGTAATATTTCTTTTGGATAAATTCTACCATTTTGGTTTTTAGCTTCAGCTCTTTGAATAACACCTTTAACTATTAAAGGTTTACTTTCTTTAATAGAACGTTCTACTAATTGTTTGTCTACTTGAAAGGGTCTATATTCAGTTAATAACATAATTAATTATTTTTTCTTTTTTTCTTAAAAGCACGAGGTGTCATATACCCTTCTCCTGAACCAGCTTGAAATGAAGCCCCTCCTCCTGTCATACTTGCTTCGTTTTTTTCTTTAGCTTGTTTTCTTATAATATCTTCTACTTGGTCATATACTTTTTTATTAGCTCGTTTTAAACGAGTTAAAAATTTTTCTACTTCTTTTGGAAGTTTTGGAAAATCTTCATCTCCATGATGTTCATCCATCCTTTGTTTTGCTTGCCACTCGTGTATGTTAAATCTTTTATCCATGGATTGTTTTTAATTCATTTACTAATTTATAATAATTTAATAGGTTTGAAACATTATCATCATGTACATTTGACTTTTTACAAAGAGGCTTAATTAAATCCTTAGTTTCATTTAATTTAATAGCTACTACTTTATCTTCAACTTTTTTAGAATATTTAGTTAAATCTTTTTTAACTTGTTTAATTTCTTCATTAATATAAGTTTTAAGAGCAGGACTATTACTTACACAATTAACATATTCTTTTAATAATATTTTTTGATTATCAGCTAACCCACTATATTTTTTGTTAAACTTTTCAAGTATTATTTTATAAGTAATTAATCTAGTATCTTTATCAGATTTTTCAAAAGTTTCTATTATCTTATTTTTATTTTTATTTTTTATAACTTTTTTACCTGTTATATTTTCTAAAAGTGTAATTTTAGAATTTACAATTGATGTAGGAGTAGCTTCTTTATTTTCTAATAAATTAAAAATAGAAGCCATTACTTTGTAATTATTAATTTTAGCATTAAAAAAATTAGTTACATTATAGTTATTTTTTATCTCTTTAATTAAATTATATTTTTCTCTTCTTAACCTAGTTTTACTTAACTTTTCATAGGCTTCAACTAAAGTATCTATTAATATAGTAGCATTACTTTCTTTTTTATACTTTTTAGTAGCAAGAGTGTGGTATATTTTATATTCTTTTAATAATTCTGTTTTAGAGTTAAAGTATTTTCGTAAAATAAAAATAGCTTTAGTTTTAGTACCGGATATTGTTTCAGAGGTTAATTGTCTTGTGAGGAGTTCAAATAATATCCCAGTATTTCTATACTTAGAGTGTTTTAACTTCATTTAAATTGCAATTTATCTGGATATAAATATATGTTTATTTCTGAGGCTTAATATTTTTTTCAGATAAAAGACCATTTTCTTCTTCTTCTTTAAGAATTCGTTTTTTATTTTTTATTTTTTGCAAAGAATGTTTAATTTTTTTAACCTCTAATTCTGATATTTTATTATCTATTGGTTTAGATTTTTTGTCTGTTGCTGATAAACCTGTTTTGCCTAAAGGGTCTCTACTAAAATTTCCCTTATCAGAACCATAGTTTTGAGGTTTTTCTACAGGTCTTCCTGGATCTGTTTCATCATATCCTGTTGGTACTTGAGCAGGGCCTACTGCTTTATCTCTTTTATTACCATATAATGATGCTAAATCATGAGGGGTACCATAAGATATACCTGATTCTGATGGATCATTACCTTCATTCTCAATTTGTGAAAGTCTAAACGCTTGCATAGCATCATCTATAGCTAATTCTTTTTCTTTTTTATATTCATCAGGGGATAAACCAAATATATTTTCATAAATCCAATCTTTAGACATAATTTTTTTATCTAACATATCTCCAGCTACTGTTGTTTTAGCAGTAAATAATTCTATTTTTTCTTGTTCATAAACTACTGATGGTGTAGTTAATTCTAAGGAAAAATCTACTAAATCTTTATCATCAAATCCTTGTGAATATAAATGTACTAATGCTATTTTAGTTAATTCTGATTCTATAATTCTTTGTACACGTTCTACTGTTCGAGCAAAACGAACATCCATACCTGCTAATGTTGATTTTCCTTCTACTCCTTCTTCATATCCTAAAAAGGGTTTAGGTATTTTAAGAGCAGCCATCATTTTAGCTTTTAAATATTCAATATCTTGAGTACCATCATAATCTAAACCTTTAGTAGTATCAATTTTAGTTGCTGAATCATTACCTCTAACTGGTACATAGAAATCTTCAGTCATATTTTGCATATTGAACTTTAAATTATAATCACCTGTACTTTGATCTATATAAGGTGTTTTTTTCATTTTAGCAACTGTTTCAGACATAAACTGTTCTACTTGTTCGGGAGGAATAGCACCAACATTAATGTAAAAAACTCTTTTTTCAGGGGCTCTCATTATTCTATGAATTAACATAGCATCTTCCATTAACATTAATTGTTTAAATACTTTTCGAGATGGTTCAAGATATGAACGACCATAAGGAAGATAATTAGAATCTGTTAGTAATCTAAAATGTGCTATTTCGTAATTTTCTAGGGTAAACTGATCTCTTCTAATGGTATTTGCTGCTCCTGAAGCTAAACCATTAGGGTCAAGTGTAAATCGTGTATAAGCAGGATTTTCAGGGTCTGTTCCTTCTTCTCTTACTACTTCATATACTGATAAAGGTATAACATTATAAACTCCAAATTTTTCACTTACTTCCATTTTAAGATAAAAATCTCCATATTTACACATATTTCTAACCCAAGTTGAAAGATTAAATTCTATATTTAATACATCATAAAATAAGTTATGTAATACTCTTCTTACATTTTCATTTGAAGAATTTATATTTAATACTTCTCCATATTCATTTCTTGTTGTAGTTTCATCAGAAATAATATCTAAAGCAGCTGCGATAATAGGATCATGATCCATAGCTTCATAATCACTATAAAGCTGCAATCGCATTGATTGATAATTAAGTGTTGGATTATATTGTAATGATGATCCTACAGGTTTATGTAAACGTGTAAATCTATCATACAATGAGTTTGTAGCTAAGTTTCCGAATTTTTGGATTCTACCCGAATCCATTATTTTTAATTGTTTTCCTCCTACATTACGAATAATAACGTCATTTGAAAATAATCTTCTTAATCTTGAAAATAAACTAGTATCTGCCATTTTGTTGTTTTTTAATACATATTAGTCTAAGAGCCAAGTCAAATCTTGTTGACCTTTATCTCCTAAATCTTGGGTCCATCCCGCCTGTTTTTTACTTATTTGGTTTGTAAATATTGGGGTATCATGCTTACGCCAGTTTCCTAAAGCTGCTCTAGTTAAATCTATTCCTTGTTGAGCAAACTTTAATGCTGTATCTCTAACATAACATGCTGTTGCTAAAGACATAATTAAATCATCATTATATCCTGTTTGGGCTTCTGCTCTTCCATTCTTCCAAATAAATGTGCGTAATTCTTCCATTGTTCTTTTTCCCTGAATTATAAGTGATTTTTCTCTTAAATAAGCATCTAATTTTCCTATAGTTAAAGGTCTTGTTTTCATACTCATTGTAAATCCAGGAACCATTTTAGATGTATCAGTTACATCATATCCTTTAGCTAAAAAAGCATCTGCACTTGTTGCTGTGTCTCCCTTTGGGGAATAATATAAATTATTATATCCTTTATCTATTACTATTTGTATTGTATTCCATCCTATATTTGCATTTTCTATAACTAATAATGCATTATTATATTCAGTAGCTATAGCTACTAACATATGTCCATATTCTTTAGTACCTATTTGTCCTTTAAATTCACCTATTTGTTTACATTCATCTATATCAATAATATGAAAAGCAGAGTAATCTTGAGAATCTCCTCTAGCTACATCTGCTGCTATTACATATTTTCTTGTGTAATCAGGATATTCCCAAATATGTAATCCTCCTTCTATACCTCTTTTCTCTACAGGATTTATAATAAAAGTTTTATCATAATAATTTAATAACTCAGGATCAAATACTATATTACCCGAAGTTGTAAAATCACAATCACATTCTTGGGCTGCCATTCTTAATCCTAATTCATCATCTTGTTTACTTCTCCATTTTTCATCTCTTTCAGGATGTACAGTCCATGGTAATTTAATAGGAGTAAATCCATTAGTTCCTTCTTCTGCTTTAGCCCACATTCTATGAAAAAAGTTTCCAGTACCGTTTGGTGTAGATAATACTATACTTTTACCCCCTGTTGCTAATGTTTGTTGTGATGAACCCCATATTTCTTCTATTCTATTTTCTTCAATAAATGCAGCTTCATCTATAATTAATAAAGAAATTGCTTCTGATCTACCAGCATCACTTGCTGCTGATACTGCTTTAATTTGAGAGCCATTTTTAAGTCGTAAAGCTAATTTATTATTTTCAACAAAACCTAATTTTAACCAAGAAGGTAAACCATCATACATAAATTTTACTTTTGTAACTAAGTTTTTAGCAGTATCTTGTTTAGTTGCTACTACAAGTATTGATTTATCTTTTTGAAAAAGCATCATGTGTAAAGCTATGCCCGCAGATAAGGTAGAGATACCTAACTGTCTTGATTTAAGTATTATACTTCTATCATTTTTATTAAGTAAATTTAATACACCTTCTTGAAAAGGAAATAAATTAAATTGTATACGACCTCTTGTAGGATGTTGAATCCAACAATATTTTTTCATAAAATATACAGGATCACTAATACATTTAATGTATTCTTGTTTTATTATTTGTTTAATGTTTTGTTGAGCCATATTATATATTATACATATAAAGCTATTGTTGCTTTAATTTTGTTTATACGCTCTTTAGTAGTTCCTGAAATTGTAACTACTTTATTAGGCATATATCTATACATTCCCAATATAGAAGATATTTTTTGATGAATATCTAATCTATAATCTTTATTTGTTTCTCTAACTCCATTATCTTCTATAGGTACAGATAAATCATCTATATGAAATATAATATCATATTCTTTTATAAGATGCCATAAAACTCCATTTATATGTTGTTTTTCAGCTTTACTCATTGATTTAGATAATTCACAAAAAGCCATTACATCAATAATAGTTCTATCTGTGATTATATTTTCTTGCATTAATTCAGCTGCTCTTTCAGCAGCAAATACTAATTGACCTTTTAAAGTACTATCTGTATTTAAAGGTATACCCATTGAGTTTAAATATTTACTTCGTTCTGTTCTAAAAGTATAGTCTTTAAATTCAGGTTCTTTTTTTAACGCATTTACTAATGTAGTTTTACCTACACTCATTGTTCCACATAAACCTATTTTCATATTAAAATCTTGCTGTTTTTACTGTTGATCCTGATTGTTTATACCATGGTAATCCTTCTCCTGCTTTTTTAATTTCTTTCCATTTTTCAAAATCATATAAAATACCATTTAAATAATATTCTTTTTTCTTTTGAACTTCATTAATTAAAGCAGGACCATCCCAACAATGTAGTTTATTTTCTCCATTTATTTCTAAAGTATAAACTATAGTTTTAGAACCATCATCTTCAATTTTACTTAATTTTCTAGTTCTATACTTTTTTTTACCTCCAGTTCTTACAAAACCTTGTACTTCTACGTCTCCAAATTCTTTCATAATTAATAATTTGCTGTTTCTACGAATTCAGGATATTCTTTATTTTCTAATATACTTTCAGCTACATAAGTACCTTGAGCTCCTGATACTGTTATACCTCGTGCTGATAATGCATCACC
>VTLG01003127.1_pt1 | contig 12366 bp, 21 predicted proteins | sample 4694571 | NCBI WGS metagenome assembly VTLG01 (sample SAMN12604809, study PRJNA352737) | marine metagenome | biome: ENVO:00000447; feature: ENVO:00000209|ENVO:00000569|ENVO:01000036; material: ENVO:00002151; isolation source: viral sequences binned using virsorter ... | reverse complement strand
AAAAAGGAATTAGGATATGAAATAAACAAATAAATAAATATGAAAAAAGAAGAAATTATTAGTACTTGGAATTGGATAAATATAGCGGCAGCTTTTAAATCTACTGATGAAATAAGGTTAAAAGAACTTGTAGACACTATTGAAGAGTTTGCAGAAGAACAATCAAAAGATTATTTTGATTATAGATTTAAAGGAGGTAAATCAACTTATAAAAAATGGCGAAAAAAACAAAACCAATCAGCAAACTTAAAAAAGAACTAGATAAATGGTTTAGCTTATACATTAGAATTAGACACTCACATAATGGTATTGCGCAATGTTTTACTTGTGGTAAAATAGACCATTATAAAAAGTTACAATGCGGACACTTTCAAAGTAGAAGACATCATGCAACTAGATGGAACGAACAAAATTGTGAAGTGCAATGTGTAAAATGCAATATGTTTGAACAAGGTGAACAATGGAAGTTTGGTTTAAAATTAGATTCTAAACATGGTTTAGGAACATCACAAGAATTAGAACAATTAGCTAGACAAACAGTTAAAAGAATAAGAACAGATTATGAAGAAGATATTAGATATTATAAAGCAATTGTTAAAAACTTAAAAGAAGAAAAAGGAATTGAATAAATATTTTAATAACTTTGGAAAATGAAGAATCCATTATTTGCTAATAAACAGCATGAAATAATGTTAACTGAATTTTTAACAATGAACAAAGAATTAGTTGAAGATGTAGCAAATGATGTAAGATTAAAAAATTACAATGAAGTATTTGATATTGTAATTGACTATCATAATAATTATGGTAAAAACAGAACTAGTGGTAATTGGCATGACTGGTTAATGATTTTACCTATTAACATATCAGTATTAACAAATGGATTCTTTGCAGCAGTAGAAACGAAAAGGAATCAAGCAATTGTAAGGTCTTATAGAATTGTATTAAATGAATTGGTACATAATTTAGTAGACAAAATAGAAAAGTTAAAACCAGTAAATGAATAAAATATATATTATAATTTCAGAACTTAGTGATACATTTAAAGAAATGTGTTATGGTATTACAAAAGACAAAGAAGCTATTGATGATGCTGTACAGGAGTTAATGATTTACTACCTTCAAATGAATCCCTCAACATTATCTTCAATTTGGAAAAAAGATGGTAAAAAAGGTTTAATAAGATATGGTGCAGTAGTTTTAAAAAGAGCATTAACAAGTCCAAGAAGTCCTTTCTATTATAAGTATAAAAAATACTATACACATATTAATAGCTTTTATACAAGTAGTAATACATTAAGAAATATTGAAAATATACCTGAAACAATAGAAGTAAATTATACTTTAGAAAGACTAGAAAAAATAGACCAGTGTTTAGAAAATTTATATTGGTACGATTCTAAGGTGTTCCAACTTTATTATTATGAAGGTAACACACTAGATTCATTAGCTAAAAAAACTGGTATTAGTAGAAATAGTTTATTTACAACTATTGACAAAGTTAGAGAATATATAAAAGAAGAAATTGATGAATAAGTTTTTTACTAGTCAAGAAGTATATGAAGATAGAATTGCACTATGTAAAGATTGTGTGTATTATTATAAATTAACTGGACAGTGCAAAAGATGCTTATGTTTTATGAAGATAAAAGCAAGATTAGCACCAATGGAGTGTCCACAAGGTTACTGGCAAAAAACAACATCAATAAAAGCACCTGATGATTTACCGCAAGAACTAATTGATGAAGTGTTAAATATTTGGCCTGATATTAAAACAGGTAGAGCAAAGAACGTAGAAGTAAAAAAAACAATGATTGAATTATACAATACTATACACATGACAAATTATGGTAATAATACTAATTGTGGTTCATGTTTATCAGCATGTTATAATGGTATAAAGAAACTATATAAAAAATATAAATAATGATTGAATTTTTAAAACACTTAACAGGTTTATGTGGTGAACCACACCCAAGTTTATTAACTTTATTATTTGGTACACCATTTCTAGGATATGTATACTATAAAATAAAAAAAATAAATAAATGAATTACTTAGCATATTTAAAAAGAAACAAACAACACTATTTATCTAGATGGATAGTAAAATATGACAATGATTTAGTTAGGGAAGTAAAATTAATATTTAATCCTGAAGAATATAAAAAAGGATTAAAACCACGTAAATTACATACACAAAAAAGATTAATTAAAATATTAGAAAATGATAGACAAAAAAGAAATACCTGAATATTACAAAGGTAAAAATGGTTACATGGCAAAAGATGTAATTGCTAATTTTGATTTAACATATAACATAGGTACAGCAGTTACATATTTACTTAGAGCAGGTAAAAAAGAAGGTAATCCAACTGAACAGGATATTAGAAAAGCAATAAACCATTTACACTTTGAATTAGATGAAATTGTAAAACCTGGTGAAACATTAACAGGCGCATTAACACCAGGCGGAAAGTTATGATAACTTTTATTTGTAATAGTTGCGGAGAAAAAAAAGAATTAACACGTGCCACTTTAAAAGTAATAGATGGTAAAGTAAGAACTGTTGAAGCTGTTTGTGGTTGTGGTAAATATATGCAAGAATTTGAAAAAGACTTTAATGGTTTCCCAAATCTTATAAGAACAGAACCAACACTAAGCAGTAAAGGTGATAAACTATGGGATTCAGCAAAAGAAAAACTTTGTGGTGAACGTGGTATAAATGAACCTTTTAAATAATGAAGTTTGTAATAAAAGACAATAAAGATAAACAAAGCCTGATAAACTATTTAAAAGAATTAGGTAATGATTATATAGTAGATGTTAAGAAACAAAAATCTAACAGGAGTATAATGCAAAACAATTATTATTGGAAGTGTATAGTGCAGGTATTAGCAGATGAATGTGGATATTATAATGATGAAATGCATGACATACTCAAAGTAAAATTTGCAAGCCAATGGGAAAGCGTACACGTAAATGATAAAACAATAGGACTACAAACAGTTAACAGTACTGCACGTATGAACACAAAGGCATTTGAAATATATGCAGAACATATTAGAATATGGGCATTAAGTGAACTAGGTATTAGGCTAATGTTACCAAATGAATATAAATAACTAAAAAAAACAATTATGATTTTAAACACATTACAAGCACAAATTTTAACAACAGCAATAGAATCTGCTTACGAAGGTAAAAAAGATATAGAACTAAATGATGATGGATTAAAGCTATTAGCAGAAACACAAGCTTATTTAGTGTCTAAGATTTTACCAGTAAATAAAAATGATATACAAGAAAGTATTAAAGATAGAATGCTTGAACATAAAAACAAATAGTATATATTTCTATTATATAATATAGAATTGATTAATCAATCTTTTTCAATTATGGATAAACGAACAAATAACGGTGGTGCTAGAAAAGGTGCAGGACGCAAAAGTAAATCTGAAGAACAGAAACTAATAGAGAATCTAACACCCATGAATGCTATGGCGTTAGAATCATTACAACAAGGATTAGAAAAAAAAGAACAATGGGCAGTAAAATTATTCTTTGAGTATTTTTACGGAAAACCTCAGCAGAGAGTAGACGTAACAACAAATGATGAAAGTCTTAATATGCCAATAATAAACTTTGTAGACACTGAATCTAAGTAGTAAATATAAAGCATTATTTAATTCAGACGCTAGATACTTTATTGTTACTGGTGGTCGTGGTTCTGGTAAATCATTTGCAGTTACTGTTTTTCTTACATTACTAACTATGACTAAAGGTATTAGAATATTGTTTACTAGATATACAATGGTATCTGCACATTTATCTATTATACCAGAATTTTTAGAAAAGATAACATTACTTGGTTATGAAAATATATTTAGTGTAAACAAAGCAGAAGTTGTAAATACAAAAAACAATTCCGATATACTATTTCGTGGTATTAAAACATCAGCAGGTAACCAGACAGCTAGTCTTAAATCATTACAAGGAATTAGCACATGGATATTAGATGAAGCAGAAGAACTTATTGATGAAGATATTTTTGACACGATAGATTTAAGTATTAGAGAAAAAGGTGTACAGAATAGAATTGTATTAGTTTTAAATCCTGTTACAAAAGAACATTGGATATATAAAAGGTTTTTTCAGGACAAAGGCGTAGAAGCTGGTTTTAACGGTTCTAAAGGCAATACAACCTATATACACAGTACATACCTAGACAACAAAGAAAACCTGTCTAAGAGCTTCTTAGAGCGTATTAGGGCTATACAGCGTAATAATATAAAAAAATACAATCATGCAATTATGGGTGGGTGGTTAGATAAAGCAGAAGGGGTTGTATTTGACAATTGGAGTATAGGCGAATTTAATCCAGATGGTCTGCAAACATCATGCGGTATGGATTTTGGTTTTAGTGTAGACCCAGATAGTTTAACAGAAGTTGCAATAGATAAGAAGAAAAAAAAGATATACTTAAAAGAACACATATATAAGAATGGTTTAAAATCACATGAATTAGCTAAGATAGTTTTAGACAAGGTAGGTAATACACTTGTTATTGCTGATAGTAGTGAACCTAGACTAATTGAAGATTTAAGACATTTAGGTGTAAATATAAAACCAGTTAAAAAAGGAACTATTGAAAGTGGTATTACTAGAATGCAAGATTTTGAAATAGTTATTACACCTGAATCAACTAATATAGCTAAAGAATTAAATAATTATGTATATGCGGATAAAGGCAGCAAATTATATGTTGATGCTTTTAACCATGCAATTGATGGTGTTCGTTATAACATAATTTATCACTTAGACAACCCCAATGCAGGTAAGTATTTTGTACATTAAAAAGAAGGGGGCGGTCAAAAGACCAGAACCCCCACAAGTATTACGACATGGCAAATATAATGTTTTAAACTAAATTAACTAAATTTCTATTATATATTATGAAAGTAAAAATCAAGAAAAAAGGAAAGGCTAAAGAGTACACAGTGATTCAAAGTTGGAAAGACGTAAACTTGGAAAGCTGGCTAAGGTTAATAGATGATAAATCTAGCACCAAAAGTGAAGAAGCTGTTAATACAATAAGTGAATTATCTAATATACCTAAGACGTTAATTAAAGAATTAGGTATACAAGATGTAGCATTAATAATGTCACATATATCTAAAGTACAGCAAGAGCAAGATTTGTCATTAAAGCGTATTATTGAAATTGATGGTGTTGAATACGGATTTATGCCAGATTTTGATGATATTACTTTAGGTGAATATGCTGATATTGAAACAATGATAAAAAATGGTTTAGAAGATAATATTACATCATTAATGGCAATATTATACAGACCTATAACAGAAAAAAAAGGTGACCTCTATACAATAGAAGCCTATGATGGAAAAATAAAAATGCGAGCAGAAGAAATGAAGAAAATGAGTGCAGAACAAGTACAGGCGGCAATGGTTTTTTTTTACACTTTCGTCAACGTATTGTTGAAGAGTACCAAATCATATTTAATGGAACAGAAGATAGTGAATCCACAACTATCACAGACACAGGATTTGTGGACAGGTGGTCGTGGTTTGGTGTAATGTATAGACTTTGTAATGGTGAGATAATAAACTTAGAAAAGATAACAGAACTTAATTTATTAGAATGTTTTACATGGTTAAGTTATGAAACAGATTTAAACTTAAATAAACAGGTAAATTTAGATACACATGGTAAGTAATAAAACATACAACAATCTAGTAGACACTTTAAAGTCATTAGGTACACAACACCAACAGATAACAACCACAACTACTGGTGATATTTTTGATATTGATTTATCTAAAAATACACTTTTCCCATTAATGCATATAAATGGTGTTAATGTTACAACAGGACCTTCGACATTAACTTATAATTTTCAAATATTCATAATGGACTTAGTAAGTGAAAAATCTAACTGGACCCAAGCTAATATACAATCAGCAACTAAGTTAAGCAATGAGCAAGAAGTGTTAAGTGATACATTACAGATATGTACAGATATAATAGGTATTTTCAGGCATTCACAATGGCAAGCACAGTTATCATTAGATATAAATGCTGGTGTTTATTTTGCAGAAGGTGAATTTACAATAGAACCATTTAGTGAAAGATTTGATAATGAATTGACAGGGTGGGTTTTCCCTTTGTCAATAATAGTAGAAAATGACTTTCAAACATGTAATATACCAATGGATAATAATGCAATTGGAAAATAATGAAATTTAAAATAGGTAAATATAAAATAGTAATTGGTTTTTTTAAAATAACTATTAAATTATGAAAGAAGTATTTGAATTAATAGAAAGTTATGGTATTACACTTGTTTTGTTGGTAGGTTGTTTTTATGCTTTGTATAAATTCTTTTTTTTTAGTATTAGAGAAGTAAAAAAGACATTTGAAAAACACCATGAAAGGAATGCAGAAAACATGAACGAAATAAAAGAAAAAATAAATAGAATATTAGATATAATTAAAAACAAATAAAATGGCAGCAGACTTAACAGCAACAGTAACAGAATCAGTAACACTAAATGGTGCAGTACGTGGTTCTACAAACACAGTAACAGTATCAAATATTGTAGATGTATTTGAAAGAATATTAACAGCAGCGCATTCTAATACTACAACCATAGCAGTATTTGGTTCTACACCTCATGCTAGTGCAGGCGCATTAGATTTAGAAAATGCAAAGTATATAAGAATAACAAATATAGATGCAAGTGCAGTTATTGACTTAGCAATAGTAACAGAAAACACAAACTATCAAGTAGTATTGACAGCAGGGTGTTCACATTTATTATGTCAAGCAGATACAGCAGCAATAGCAGAAGCAGATACATCACCAAATTTTCCAACCTTAGAAGATATTACTAGTATACAGGTAAGACCTAGAGGTACAGATGATTGCCAGGTAGAAATATTTGTTGGATTAATATAATGAAAACAGCAAACATAGAAAGATATTTAAAATCATTTGGTAATTATGTTATGAATGAAGCTAAAAAAAATTTAGCAAATTCAAAAGATTCTATTGGTAATGCAAGAGGTGATACTGCTTTAGGTAATTCAATTAGATTTACAGTTGAAAAAACAGCAACAGGTTTTGATACTAAATTTTATATGTTAGACTATGGTACTTATTTAGACAAAGGTGTTTCAGGTAATAAGAATAAAAGAAGTTTTGAAAACTATAAAAAAGAAACTGAATCAAGTCCTTATAGCTATACAACAAAAGGACCTCCAATTGATATACTTTCTAAGTGGATAAAAAAGAAAGGAATTAAACCAAAAGGTTTAGGGCGTGGTAGAGATAAAAAGTCAGGGCAATTTTTATCTGGCTTTGCATATTTAATAAGTAGAAAAATAAAAAGAGAAGGAATAAAATCTTTAGCATTTTTTCAGAAACCATTAGGCATAGGTTACGATAGATTAAAAACACAATTATTAAAAGAATTAAAAACAGATATACAAACGTATTTGGTTACGTTTTATAGACCAAAATAAAAATCATGGCATTACAACTAGTACAAAAACCGTTATATAAAACATACGCAGCAGGACAGGATATAATATTTGTTATTAATGAAACATCTGGAGTAGTGGTAAATAATTCACAAGTTAAATTCTTTGCAGATGTATTTATTAATGTAAACGGTCAATTAGGACCTACAATGGGTGCTGGTGTTGTTGGTAGGTTTAAAGTAACACCTAACAATGCAGGTGTAGGTGTATTTAATTTTAGTAGTATTTTAGAAAACTATGTAAGTCCAGATTATACAGGTTGTAATACTGTATTAGCACCTGGTTCTGTTTCACAGTCTACATTTAAAACAGTAGGCTATAATGATACTTATGACTACCATTCAATACATTTAATAGATAAGTTTTGTTTATCAACTAATTCTATAAAATATTTAACAATATTATTTGGAATTGAATACTTAGGTGGTGGTGGTAATGATAGTAGAGTAGAACCAAATCCAGCTATGATTATATCATATACTAATGATTTATTTTTTAATGGTGTTCTATATAGTACAGATGTTTTAAATTATGGCACAATGGTTACAAATAGTGGTAATGATTTTGGTTATAAATTAGATGCCACAGCGGATAGTAGTAGAAAGTCTTACATATTACAAAACAACACAGGTGCAACTGCTAGAACAGGTGGTTTTTTAACTGATGCACCTACTACTCAACATGCTACATTAAATGATTATGGAACACTACCTTTTTTAAATAATTTAATTGAAAGTGCTAATAGTTTTCAAGTTGGTATTTCAGGCATAACACCTGCAACAGTTAACTATATTACTATTACATTATACAATAGTGCTGGTGTTGCTTTAGGTAATTTTAATGTGACTAATTCACAAAGTAATGGTGGTTATTCTGCTAATTCACCTGATTTACCTAGTACAACCTTTTCTACTACCAGGCTGGTTTATTTTGGCATTTTTCCTGCTAATTTAACAGGTTCTGGTAATGCTACATGGTTAACACATCAGGCTAATGTAGCTTATTACACAATTGATGTATGGGATAATTCAGCTTGTCCACCTGCTGAGTGTCCTGTACAGAAAATTGGTGAACAATACAGAATTGACATTATAACTGGTGATTGTAGATTTGAAACCATTAGATTAACATGGTTAAATAAACATGGTACTTGGGATTACTACACATTCACTAAAAAATCAGTAAGGTCATTAACTACTAACAGAACAGATTATACACAATTGGGTGGTTCTTGGAATGACAAAGTATTTACCAAAAGAGGTGATAAAGGTGGTCAAAAGAACTTTAGAGTAAATACAAAAGAAAGAATAAAAGTAAATACAGATTATGTTACAGAAGAACATGCAGTATGGTTCGAACAATTAATTAACAGCACAGAAGTATATATATTAAATGGATATTTTGATACACCATCTGGAGTTGATGCAGCAGGTGGTAACATTAATAGATATGTAGAACCAGTAGTTTTAACTACATCAAGTTATACAAGGAAAACGAAAGGTAATGATAAATTAATACAATATACATTTGATGTAGAACGTGCAACAGATAGAAGAACACAAAACGTATAATGTCAGTACAATTAGTAATATATCCGCAAAATTATCAAGGCTACAACTATACATCTGGTGCAAGCCTAAATCAATATGTAGCTGATAACCAGTTGTTTATGTCAGTAGGTACTGGCGCATCTAATGTAGTTTTAACAGGCTCACAGACAGGTGCAGTTGCTTTAAATAGTTCACCAGCAACAGGTAATTGGAAAAAGTATAATTACACAGGTGAAACAGCACCAGTTGTAACAAATACTAATGCAATATTAACTGGACAAAATGGTAATACTAGACAAACTGGTATATATCAAGAGATATACAACTTAACACCAGGACAGCAGTATATATTTACAATGGATATACAAGCAGGTTTAACTACTGGAATTGCATGGTTAGGTGCTTCAACTTTTCCAAATAACTTGGGTGGTGGTGGTTTTACACCAATAAATATTTCAAGTGCAGGTACAACACCTCCTATAACACTGACAGCGCAAAACACGCAAGAAGTATTAAGTATTAATTTTTTAAGTGCTTCAAATCCTACTTTACAAATTAATTCTTGTAGTCTAGTGCCTGCAACGCAAACAAGTAACAATATAGACCCCCAAGATGGTCAAGTAATTGTAGATTTATATGAAGAAGAAGAAATACCATTAACATTAAGTGTAGATGATTTTAAAAACGTAGCAGAAAAGGTACAAAGCTATTCTAAAGACTTTAATTTACCAGGTACGAAAAGAAATAATAAAATATTTGATAATATATTTGAAATAACAAGAAGTGATAATGGTATAGTATTTAATCCTTATAAACAGACAGGGGCAATACTCAAAGAAGATGGTTTTACAGTTTTTCAAGGGTTCTTACGATTAATAGAAATAAAAACCCAAAAAGGTGAACTAAGTTATAATGTTAACCTATATTCTGAAGCAGTAGCACTTGCAGATATATTAAAAGACAAAACATTTGCTGATATTGATATGACTGAATTACAGCATACATACAATAGAGGTAATATTTTAGCGTCTGTGTCTGCTGTAAATTTAGACAATCCATTACCACCTAATTCATTTGCAGGTACAGCAGGTGCAACTACTACTGATGTTGTAAAGTACCCATTTTGTAATTGGACAGGTAACATACTTGAAACACCAACCATTAGTTCTGGTACATCTGGCATGCCTTCATTAACCACATTAGAAGATGCATTTAGACCTTGGATACAAATTAAGTATTTAATAAATAGAATCTTTAGTGATGCTGGTTTTACATGGACTTCTAACTTATTTGACACTGCTGATTTTGGTAGATTATTTATGGATTTTAACTGGGGTGCAGATATTACAATGGATGTGCCTAACTACTCAAGTTATGATATGGTTTATTATTATCCAGATGGTAGTTCACCTTACAATCATTATGCTACAACAAGTTTCACACCATTAAAATTGTTTCCTAATTTTATCTTTACATCACCACCTAATTATGATGACGCTACATTTATTTATACAGCTACACAAGCTAATGAAAATGTAAACATTCCTTTTACTTTTACAGTGGAAAATACAAGTGGTTCAACACAAACTATATTCTTTCAGTGGACTCTTAGTGCAGGTGGTATACCACAAGCGGCGTTTTCTACAACAGTTGCAGCAGGAACAACAGCAGTATGGCAAGGTACTATAAATGTTATATTACAAGTGGGACAAACTCTTGCACCTGAATTTAAAGCTAGTGCAGGTACTTCAATAAAGCAAGTAGACCAAGATTTTACTACAGCTTTTACTACTGGCTATTCTACTACGTCAACCTGGAATATTAGTATTGTTTCAGGTCCTTCATCTATTAGTATGGTTAACAGTACAATAATAAACACATTACGTGGTGAACTTGGGCAGTGGGATTTTTTAAAAGGGATAATGACAATGTTTAATTTAATTACATTACAAGACCCAACCAATCCAACAAATTTAATCCTAGAACCTTATGATGATATATTTGTAAACAATGCTAATAGTACAACTTATGACTGGACAAATAAAGTAGATACAACACAAATACAATTAAAACCATTAGATTTAAAAAGAAAGACTGTATTTAAGTATGAAGAAGATGAAGATGATTATAGTTTTAATGTATATAAAAATGCAACAAGTGGTTATTTATATGGTAGTTTAGTTTATAGTGCAACAGGTTATACAATGTTACAAGGGGAAGAAGAAATTGAAGCTACACCATTTGCATCTACTGTTATAAAACCCCTTTTTGATACAACAGCAGAATTTATATGTCCACAAATATATGGTTCTAATGATGACAATACAGAAGCAGAAGGAATAGAAAATGTACCACGTATATTATATGATGTATCAGGTTCTAGTGGTTATGCTATGCAAAATACAACTTTTTATATACCTGCACAGTCTGGACAATCTGGAATTAATGAGGACCAATACAGCTTATTTAGTCATACAACTACAATACCATCTGGTTCTGGCGCTACTGATTATAATTTTGGACCGTGTCAATTAATAGGTATTGGAGTGCCACCGATAGATAATTTATTTAATACTTATTATTCTAATTATTATGATGAACTATACCATCCAGATACAAGAATATTAACTTTAAAAGTATTACTTACGTCAGCTGATATAGCTAATTTTGAGTTTTATGACAAAATAAGAATCCAAAATTTAATTTATAGAGTAAATAAGATAGATTACAAACCAGGTGATTTGTCAAAAGTTGAATTTATATTAATAACATAATGGATTACAGAAAAGGATTTACAATAAAGCCTAACAACATTGCAAGTAATGGCGTTGTTATATTTACTGATGGTACTAATAATGTAACACCAAATCAATTGGCCTGTGAAGCCTATGGTTATACATACGATACAGCAACAGGTACTTGTGTTGCTTTCAGACCAAGTTATAGACTAAGAAATAGTTTTGAGAATATCACTAATTCTAAAATAGGTACAGAAAACACCACAGACCATGGTACTAATTATACCAAAATGATAGGTCAAAATAATAGTATAGGTTCTGGCTGTAGAAATAATTTAATTGTGGGTAGAGATAACAGGATAAATGATGGAATAATTAATGGTACAGTTTTAGGTATTGGTGGTACAGCAACTAGACAATCTGAATTTGTAATTGGTGGAGGTAATAACTTAATGACTACAACAGTTGGCGAGTTAACAACGTCTGTACAACCTATTAGGCAAATGTCTATTGTAG
>VTLG01011901.1_pt1 | contig 12368 bp, 30 predicted proteins | sample 4694571 | NCBI WGS metagenome assembly VTLG01 (sample SAMN12604809, study PRJNA352737) | marine metagenome | biome: ENVO:00000447; feature: ENVO:00000209|ENVO:00000569|ENVO:01000036; material: ENVO:00002151; isolation source: viral sequences binned using virsorter ... | reverse complement strand
CCTTATCATCTGCTATTTCCTTTTCTGGTGTAAAAGTATTTGCTTTAAATTGATCAATCATTTGTTCCAACTGCTTCTCTTTAACTTTAAATTTATCAACTATAGTTTTTGCTTTTACAAGATAATGAATAGCGTCTAGTAATTCTTCTACGGTATCATCAATCCATTGGTCAAAAGGTTTATCTCTGTTAGCCATAGATACACCAAATTTTTCCATACCTTGCATATGTCTTTTAATAATGATCTCAACAACTTGATTTACAATTGGATCATTAGTAATACTGCCAGGTTCAAAGTCAGGATTTACTGCCATTTATTCTCCTTTTGCGGTTAGGGTTATCTTCATATCAAGGGAATCTGCCCAACAACAGAACAGATATCCACTAGGTCTTCTTATACCAACTTCCCATTTGGAAACAAGACCTTTAGCTACACCTAATATTTCATCCATCTCTAATTGAGATATACCTTTCTTCTTTCTCGCAGCTACAAACTGCGGGATTAATTGTTCGTGAAATATTTTGCCTAATGCATAGCGATTTGACATACAATATCTTGTACATATTTTGAGAAACAATACAAGTTATAGTTTAACGGGGTTTTTTATTCCACAGGAAACCCCACTAGATATAACCTGCGTTTAGACACTCACTCTCGCTCGTGCACTGGAATATTAAAATTTTGCCTACTACTGATATAGTGGAGGTTAACACACACATATCTAGCAGTAGGTTTTGTTTAGGAATGAGGCCATTTTGAGTATTTACGAAAGCTCTCGGCCTATCAGGTGAAGCTCCTAACCTGCCTAAATTCTGGAGTTTAGAGGTGAGGGTATGACTCTCCCTTATTATTTTCTAGTTTATTAAGTCTAGATCTAATGGAATCTAATGCTTCGTTATTAGATACCATATATAATTTTACATCTTGTTGTAATGACTGAACAGCTGACGCTAATGTTTTAGATGATTCGGTCATTGAACCTATTAAATCAATAGTTTGTTTCATCATATTCATTAGATCCCTGTCGTATGTCGTTGGTGTTGGTGTCTTCGGTAGTAAGTCTTTCAGATTGAACATCTTCTTTCCTTTCGTTATTGGTTGGTAAAAAATATAATAAATCTTTTCTAGTAGCTTCTGCTATTAATAAAAGATTATCTAAAGGTACTTTGTTAGTAGCCTTTTCATATTTTTGTATTTGTTGAAAAGTAACTCCACAAGCCTTTGCTAATTCGGATTGTGTCATAACTTTTTTCTTTTCGGTAACTATTCTTCTATAATCGTATCTAGATTCTTTTATTCTAGATCCTATATATACATATAGATCACCCATTGTTTTTGTTCTTTTACTCATTAGTGTACATTTCCTTTCCTTCTAGTTGCTTCTAATGTTCTCCATACATCTATTCTCATTATTGCAGAATTTCTTTTTGTTTCCAATGTATGAAATTCTTTATTTATTTCGTGCAATCTTTTAGATGCGTCAACATAATCTTTAGATGCATAAAATGCTTCACTAGATTTTGCAACTGAATCTTTTGATTCTACTATAAAAGCTCCTTTTACAGACTTCGTTGTGTTCTTAATGTGTTCAAGACCTGCTTTCAATTCGGCATATCTAACATCAGTCTTCGCTAGGAAATCCAGGTCGGCTTCCACTATCTCCATCGTTATTTTCATTTTGTTTTTTCTCCTCTAAATATTTTTTATATAGTTTTTGAACTTTATCATCTTTACCATATGTATCAACATAGGACATTTCTAACATCAATTTAAATAATCGATAATCCATTTCATCTTATTTAATCCTATCTCTAAACACAGGACAACAAGGCAGCTCTTGTATATTGGTAAATAGTGCACCTGCATTATTACCTTCATCATCTGCACTTGGTGTTATTATTGTACCATCATTTAAATGTAATTCACAAGGTTGATAATCCCATCCCATTAATCTATTAGATTCACTTGGACTTAACCATTGAACTTTAGTAATATATTTACCTACTAAATGTTTATTAACTAGGTCTTGCCAGTATTTATTTTTATTTTTCATTAGTTAATCTCCTTTGGATCCATCATATCTTTCATTATTTGAAATAACATTTTAGTATTTTCATCTTTAATAGTTCTTTCTCTTTTATTAAAGGCTCTTACAAAATGTATTAGATCCATTTCACCTATTGGAATCCAAACTCCTTTAGATTCTGATAAATATTTTTGTGATAATTGTTCAGGTATATCAGAGGGTATAGTTCTACCCATAATCTGATCAATCTTTAGTGCTTGTTTCACTTTCATTAAACATCTCTCCTTCTGGTTCGTAATCTTCGTATTCTTCTACTGATTGTTGGTAAGGCATTTGATACTTTCCTGTTTTAGGCCAGATCTTAACTGTTCCATTAACGTGAAAATCACCTGCAAAACTTCCCCATTCATTTAAGAATCCAAATTCATAAAATTTAGTTATTAACCAATCTTCGGTTATATTAATTTCATTATAATTAGTCCAACTATATTCAAAGATTTGAACAGGAACTTTCTTTCCTTTTTTAGGTGTTTCTTTTTTATAAATTAATGGTTTATAATGTTCTATATGTCCAATAGGTTTTAATTTATTAAAGTCAATTTTAATTTCTTTTTCTTTGTTATCATAGTAATTAATATTGCCATCAAAACCACCACAATCACCACCGCCTGAAAATGGAACTTCAATCATATAAACATTTTGTTCTACCATTTTCTTAAATACTTCTTTAAGTATATTTGCGTTTTTCTTTTCGATTAGATCTGCTAATCTGTCTTGTTCTTTTTCATATTTCCACCATTCATCGTGATTTAAATCACCATCAAATGTTGTACCTATTAATTTTATTTCGTGTGCTCTACTCATAACTTATGTTGTCCTTTCACCATCCAGGTTGTTAGTTTTACTTGTTTAACCCAATCATCAAAGCTCGGTATAAAACCTAGATCTTCGACTATGTGTTTTTCTACTATTAGTCTTACTGGAATAGCGACTCCATCACTATTCGTTATTGTATGACCAAATTCTTTTTCGGCTGCAAAGCAACCTTCAGCGTGATGCCTTAATGCTCTGTGTGCAAAATGGGTAGAAAGTTTTTTACTTTCATCCATCCAATCGTGTATAGGTTGGTAATCTTGGGTCTTACCACCCCATCTTTTTACACTTGATTTACTATGGTAATAACAATTAGCCATCTGATATCCTTTTTTTTAATTCGTTAACAAAATCACCAATTAATTCGGTAGTTTTACCTATAAAATGTAATCCCCACACTAATAATGATAAAAAAGCAGCTAATGATATTTTACCATATTTTATTATTGTGCGTTTTTTTTCTTGTAATTTTGATGTAGCGGGTTGAGAAACATCTTTCATATCAATACTTTCTTATTGTTTTCTGGTGGTACTTTCCTTTCGGTACCACCAGTTTTAATTATTTTATTCATCTACTTTTTGAATTACAGCAACTTTACCAGCAATATAATCTCCTGGAAGTGATTGATGTCCAGTTTTTTCTTGCCATTTATACCAAGCGTTAGTGATGTGTTTATTCGGTATCACTAACTCTTTAAATTTGCCTTCTTCATCAAAGTATATATCTGTATATCCGTCTTTTCTATTAGACCATTCAGGTAAATAACCTGTTGACATTTGAATCATATCACAATCTAAATAACCATACATATCTTCGAATGTTGGTTTAGTTTTAAAGTCATATGATTTAGTTCCGTCTAATGGAACTGATATATGAAGTTTATACATATTATTTATCCGATAACATTAGTAAGTTTTTAGCAACACTATCAGGTATTCCAGCTTTATTGAATACATTAGATATGTATTGTCTTACTGCTTGAATTGATCCACCAGAGTATAAAGCATTTTCTGATTCTTCTCTTTGTGCGTCTAGCAATCTTATTGCTGCACCTTTCTTAGATTGATCATATGCTTTTCTAGTTTCATCTTTACATCTATCTTCAATATAAGAATGAACTTCGTTTATTTTAACAGGTGAAACTTTATTATCAAATTTATCATTAACAATGTCAGCTTCGTTTTTCCAATTACGAACTCTACTCCAATTGTTAAGTTTCTTTTCTAATTTTTCACCAGCTGTTAAACATTTATTTCTGATTTCAGTTAACTTTTTATCGTAGTTATCTCTGTAATCAACGTACTCTTTTTCTAATTGAACAACTGTTTTAAGTAATTTTTCTACATTTAATTTTGATTTAAATGCAGGTAAATTCTTATCTGTTGTTCTATCAACTTCAACTTCTCTTTCAGATTCTAAAGCTGATCTTCTAGATTTGAATTTCTTATCAATGTAATTAGATAAGTATTCAATCTCGTCTTTTCTTATTGGTTTCATATTACTCCTTATCGTTTATAGTCATACAGCTCTAATCTAATCTTATTTTTAGGATTAGTTCCGTGATTATATATTCTTTCTATGTTGATTATAAAATCATTCCTACTTCCTTGATTTTTAAGTTTAGATGAATTGCCTTCTAATCTTTTCTTAAAGATATCCCACTTAAATGTTTTATCTTTAAAAACAGATAACATAGCAGCAATGAACTGTCTTTTTTTGTAGTATTGGAAAAACTCACCAATCCAAGCTAGTCGTCTTGCTTGAGTCTTTCCCCATTCAAGATCTGCGATCTTAAATTCTCCTTGTTTATAACCTTTAATGATTTTGCTATCGACAAATCCTTTGCCATTTAACATAGCAACTGATGCCAATATAGGCATTTCATAGGTTTTAACAAACCATTCTAATAATTGATAATCTCTATTACCTAATTTAACAAATGACATCATAAAATCTGTCAATGTCCATTTTTTAGAATTTTGATTTATTGCTCTTACTTCTTCAAGACCAAACTTATTTTTAATAATATATTTAACTGGAAGACCTACAATTTTATAGGCTTCTAATCTATGTTGTCCATCTTGGACTACCATTTTATCATCTACAATTATTGGTATTTGTAGATCTCTTTCTTTAATAAGTTCTGCAAGTTTTCTTACCCAAGGTTCGTGAATAGCACGATTACCTTTAAGGTATTTGAAAATCTTGTAATCAGATGTTTCATATATCTTTTTATGTTCTGTCATTTTTTCTCCTTTTGTTTTGCTTGATCTATTTTCCACATAGCTCTAGCTTCCTGTGCTTCATCCATTAACATATGAATGTCCATTGGTGAGCTGTAACCTAATTCGGTAATACCAGCTATAAATGCTTGGCTATCAATTTTACATTCACCATAATCAGATTGAAGTTGTTCTAACTTCTCTCTGGTCATTTGATTTACTTTGTTCATTTATAAATCCTTTCTTATTTTTAGGTTTAGTTGGTAAAATAGTTTTGCCACAAAAACTATCAATCCATTTTTTATGTTCTTTCCAACTGAATTTTTTAGTTTTCTTTTTTGTCTTCATCTTTTACCACCTTTGCTTCTTCAGCAAACATTTCGGGAACAATAGTTTCCCTAACATCTACTTCGTTACCATCTTCATCTACAACGATATACTTATTATCTTTTTTAGATAATGTATTTTCGTGTACACGATATGCTGCATATCCAAAGCATATGCATAATAATAATATCCAAAACATATTACTCCTTTCTAGTTTAGAATGATTCTAATATAGTACTGAAACACCATACAGAAACACTATTGTGTATATTATAAATATACTCCACATAACTTTATTTGACATTACTTGTCCTTTCTTTTTATTTCATAAGGTATTTCTACTTTTTCAGGCATATATTTAGCTATCGCATAAAATAAGCCTAATGTTGCTCTTATAGGAAACATAATCGCTGCCCATATCCATCTTGCTGCAACATTCATTAACCAATCTTGTAGCTTCTTCATACTTACTCCTTTCTATTTTCTCTTATTTGTTGATTCATATTGTCAATGAACTCATCATTCCATTGCATTAACTTAAGACCTATTACTACAATCAGTATAATAGATGCATAGAACATAGTAACTAAATGGGTTTCATCCATTATTGCTATGTAAATAAACAATACTAATATACTCAATATTAAGCATAGCTGTATTATTCTCATATCTTACTCCTTCTTATTTATTTATTGTCAACTAACTACTCCATTCGGTATTATCATCGTACTATCGGGGAGAGTGTCCAGCGAGAACTCTCGTTCTTGCTGGTTTTTTTTTCCCATAAGGATAAAAAAAAGCCCTGCCGATTAAGGCAGGGCTAATCTTTATGGAACTATTATATTAATGTTCCTTGTTTTAATGCATTCTTTAAGAACGCTTGGCTTTCAGCAGATTTCTTGATATCTGTCTTAACCTTTTTATTACTTGAGGGAGTCCAATCTTTACCAATTATTTTCTTATATTGCTCTTTAGCAACATTTAGTAAATATTCTGCTCTCTCAATGTTTAACTCTTGTGCTTTACTCGCAAAAGTTAGTTTATTAGACTGATTAATGTCAATTTCAGTTTGATTATCTTCAGCAATCAATTTCTGAATCTTCATTTTAGTCTTATCGTGTGTTTCAATACATCTATCTAAATGGTATTGAAATGATGCAACGAATCTACTTGCATCAGCACTTCCGTGCCAACTCCAATTCTTATCTTCATAAAATACAGATACGAATTGTTCAAAGAAGTTAGTGATTGTTTCTTCAATAACTTCTTTACTAGACTCAAATGTATCTCTCATTGACTCTAGTCTTTCGTTAGAAAAATCAAATTCTCTAACTTCACTTGCTAATGTATTTGTCATTATTTGACTCCTTTCATATTAGCTATTTTATTTAATGAAAATGGCGAAACCTTGTCATATATCTGACTAATTTCAGCATCTATTTCATTCTCATTATCTTTATTACGAATACTATCTAACTCTTGTACTCGTATCTTATCACTATCTGATAGACTAAATTCAAACCAATCTATCAAGTCGTTTATATTGCTCATATAACTCCTTTCAGTTAATGTTTAGCAATTTACCCAAACTCACGGGTTGCCGTGAACGAAACGAGGGGATTCCTTGCTTGGAAATGCGACAGAGTGTTAGCGATCTTGCTGACACTATGTTGCATTTAGGTCAACAGACCGACAAGCGAAGGGGAGTCCTTGTTATCGTAGGCTAATCCCGTGTGTGTGGAGGGGCCCATAGGATAGTGAGCAATCTACATCCCAAGTATGTGATTGCGAGGGGTTGACACCTTAATCTATATTAAGTGTCAAATCCGTATGGGAGGCATACCCGCAGCGAATTGCTTCCTGCAATTTGCGAGGATATTCGTTTCTCAAGGAGATCGTAAGAACCTTTGAGGGTTCTTACCACTACAGTTAGTAGTGTGAGTAGTGAATGATACTAAAGTGCCATAATAATACTTGACAAGAGGATTTTAATATTCCACTAACGATAAGAAGCAGAATAAATAATAATGAACGAGTTAACAGATAAGCAGAAGGCCTTGGTTGATACCATCGTAGCAACAGGATGTAGTATCAAGGAAGCAGCAGAAAAGGCAGGATATTCAACAAAAGGATCACCTGAAGCAGGGAGAGTAAGTGCTTCTCGCACACTACGATTACCAAAGGTACAGAGTTATATGCAATCAAGGATAGCACAAACACTTGGACTTGGTGCAGTAAGTGCGAGTAAAAGACTTATCGAGCTGTCTTCAGGAGCTAGGTCAGAGTATGTCCAGCTCGAAGCCAGTAGAGATATACTCGATAGAGTTGGGTTAAGAGCTCCCGATAAGGTAGCTCATAACATACAAGGTGATATTAAGATTAATATCGACTTGTCTTAACAGATTAAAGTAGGTCGCTACTACAGCGACCTTCCGTTTTTGCCGCCACCTACGGGGTGGGGGCAAAACTATCCAGCGTTAGCTGACAAGGCCACTTGCTCAGACAACAGGGGTTAAAATAAGTTCGCAATATGGCAAAGAAGAAAAGTACTTTCGGAATAAATACTTATGTTAAAACGACCAAGAAGAAAATAGGTCGGCATAAGAAGCGATTAAATAAATCTGAAAAAAGGAATTTTAAAGCATACAACCGACAAGGGCGATAGTGTGTGCGTTTTAAAAATTTTTTAAATTCTATAAGGTTCTCCTTTACACAATAGGAGAAATAAATATGAATTATCTAGTTAAGATATGGAATTATACTGATTCCAACTTCAAGAAAGAAATATTGTTTTCGGCAGATAATGATGTTATAGCTATGCAAAAGGCATCTGCTGCAACACCTGATGGATGTCGATCAACATACGAAGAAATAAATAAGGAGGACTATGAAAAAGAAAAAGCCAAAAAAGACATCGAAGACAAAGAAAGTGAAATATGGCAAACCGAGCAAAAAGAAAGGGTACTAGAGTCGAAAACAGGATAAAGAAATTATTCCTGGAATTAGGTATTCCAACAAGACGACAACCAATGTCAGGAGCTATTGTTGGATTTCCCCACGATGTCTGGGCAGATGTAATGGGTGGACTTAGTATTGAATGCAAAGCTAGAAAGGGAGGTAAAGGATTTGTTACTATGGAGAAATGGCAAGGCAGTGCAGATCTTTTAGTTCTTGTTTCAGATTATCAAGAACCTCGTGTTCAGATGAGATGGAGAAAATTTAAGGAGTTAATAGGTTATGTCATTTCTGAACAACCTGAGTCTAAAGGATAGAAGAAGACTTAGAACAATAGTTAAAAAAACCCACCTAAAGCATTACCCTACACATATGATTACTGACTATGAAGCAGATAAGTTAGTTGAAGCATTTGGCGAAGAAGTAGTTTATAATATGTTAAAAGCCAATGTAGGAACTAATGTCGATTAATTTTCAATATAAACCAGAAGGCGATACATTAAAAAACTTTATGAAGTCTAATGACTTCTTTAGAGGTTTAAGAGGCCCAGTTGGATCTGGTAAATCTGTGAGTTGCTGTATAGAGATTTTTCGTAGAGCAATCCTCCAAGAAAAGAACAAAGAGGGAATAAGAAAATCTAGATGGGCAGTAATTAGAAATACAAATCCCCAATTAAGAACCACGACCATTAAAACTTGGTTAGATTGGTTCCCGGAAGATAAGTGGGGAGATTTTGCTTGGTCAGTTCCTTATACCCACTTTATTAGAAAAGGAGATTTAGAAATTGAAATTATATTCCTTGCTTTGGATCGGCCTGAAGATGTTAAAAAACTTCTATCACTTGAACTTACAGGTGTGTGGGTTAATGAAGCCAGAGAGATACCTAAGAGCATTATTGATGCTTGTACTATGCGTGTGGGGCGTTATCCATCTATGCGTGACGGTGGAGCAACCTGGTATGGAGTTATTGCAGATACTAATGCTCCAGAAGAAGATCATTGGTGGCCCATAATGGCAGGGGATGTTCCCGTGCCAGATCACATATCTAGAGATGAAGCCTTGATGTTAATCAAGCCTGACAACTGGAGTTTCTATTCTCAACCTCCAGCTCTTGAAGAAAAGAAAGATAAAGATGGAAGTACTACTGCTTATGAACCTAGCAACCTTTCTGAAAATAAAAAAAATTTAACTCCTAAATATTATGAGAATATTATTAGAGGTAAAACAAAAGGTTGGATCGATGTTTATGTTTTAAATAAACTTGGATCTATAGAAGAAGGCAAACCTGTCTATCCTAATTATAAACAAGAATTACATTTATCAAAAGAACCTATTGAACCTAATCCACTTCAACCTTTATTTATTGGTATTGACTTTGGATTAACTCCTGCAGCTGTCTTTGCTCAAAGATTAGTTACAGGTAGATGGATTATATTAAATGAACTTGTATGCTTTGATATGGGTGTAATGAGATTCTCTGAATTACTTAGAGGTGAAATAAGAAAGTTATATAGAAACTATGAAGTAATGATTTATGGAGATCCTGCTGGAGATTTTAGATCTCAAACAGATGAGAGAACTCCATTTCAAATTATGAGAACCTATGGATTAAAAGCAATACCTGCTCCATCAAATGATCCTGCATTAAGAATAGAAGCTGTTGATGCAGCTCTTTGCAGACTACTAGATGGTAAAGCAGGATTCCAATTAGATCCTAAATGTATTAATTTAAAAAAAGGATTTAATGGAGGATATCATTATAGAAGATTACAAACATCTGGTAATAGATATGATGAGAAACCTATGAAAAATAGATACTCTCACTGCCACGATGCATTACAATATTTAATGATGGGAGCTGGTGAAGGTAGAACTATTTTATCAGGAACTAATAGAAGTCAACCTACTATAGTTAAAAAGGAAAAAGCCTATGAAAAATAGATACTCTCACTGCCACGATGCATTACAATATTTAATGATGGGAGCTGGTGAAGGTAGAACTATTTTATCAGGAACTAATAGAAGTCAACCTACTATAGTTAAAAAGGATTGGGATGTCTTTGCTAAACAAACTAAAAAAAGAAAGGTTAAAAAAGTATGGGATTTGTTCAAAAGGAATGGTTAATATATTTTTACGAAAATCCTAAGGAAGAAAGAAGTCCTTGGTTGCATTTTGTTAAAAAAGGATTCAGGCATTGTGGTGCATTAGGTTATGTACAACCTATTCAAAGATGGGTTCATTTAGAATGGACTCATATGGGAGTACGCCATATCTTATTAGATGATGATGAGATGAATCAAATAATAAGCTATATGTATGATTTTAAGATGCTTAAGTGTCCTGTTAAGGATCTATACCAACTATTAAGAATTAAGGATTACACCTGTGTTTCATTTGTAATGAGATTAATAGGCTATTACAAGTGGTGGATCTTTACTCCATACCAATTATATTGTGCGTTGAAAAAGGATGGATATAAGTCATTTTACCAGGAAATTAAGGATCCAAATGAAAAAAAAGAAATTAACACCTGAAGCAATCTTTGACAAACTTGATGAATTACATCAGGAAGAACAAGATCTTTTAGAACAATTAAGAGATGAAGTTTGTGAATGCAATGATATGGATGACGATTTAGATGCTGACTTTGAGGAGGACAGATAATGGGAGTAACTGACAAATTGAAAAATGTTTGGAAAGAGTATAAAAATACTCAACAAGAAAACAAAGATGCAGCTTTGGATTATTATAATAAATATATCAAAGATAAATCTATCAAAGAAAGAATTAAACATTCAATTAAAATAAAGAAAAATAAATAATTATGGGCGGAATATTTTCAAAACCAAAACCACCACCAAGAAATCTAGCTCTTGAAAAACAATTAGCTGATGCAAAAGCTGCTGAACAAAGACGAGCAGATGCTTTAGCTGCTAAAACAGCAGAACAAGAATATAAGGTAGCTAAAGGTTTATATGGATCTAGATCATTATTTGGTAAAGCAGGTGGTCGAGGTTATTTTGATACAGTATAGGAAATAACAATGGCAGAAAAAAAAGTACCTAAAGGCAAAGAGGGTAATGAAGCTAGGTTAAAAGCTGCATATCTTATTTACCTTAAATCTTTAAAAGGAGATAAAGCTCTTGATGAAAAATCATTACAAGCTGCTCAAGGTTTAGTTAATGATGAAAATGTTTCATATAAACAAATGAAAGCAATGATTGGTAAATAATAGATGGCATATGTTGATATATCTGATATACCCACTGTTAGTACAACAGATAAAGCAACCTCTATACTTAAAAAGTATAAAGAAGCTCAAAACATAAAGGATCATTGGAAGGATAAATTCGAAGAAGCATATGAGTATTGTCTCCCTAATCGCGAGTCTTTTTATGATGAATCTCCAGGTCAAAGAAGAACCGATAAAATATTTGATGAAACCGCTGTTGTTGGAGTACAAGAGTTCGCTTCAAGACTCCAAGCAGGAATCACACCTACATTTGCACGATGGGCAGACTTTCAAGCTGGATCTGAAATTCCACCAGAACAAAGAAACTCAATAAATTTAGAATTAGATAAAATTACTAATTATGTTTTTCAAGTTTTACAAACTTCAAACTTTAACCAAGAAGTACATGAATCATTTATGGATCTTGCTATTGGTACTGGAGTTATGTTGGTTGAAGAAGGTGATGCAATAAATCCATTAAAATTTACAGCAGTTCCTTTACCTAGAGTATGTTTAAGTAATGGGCCTGATAATAAAATAGATTCAGTTTATAGAGTTAGATATTGCAAACCTGAAGAAATAAATATCTTATATCCTAAAGCAGTTTTACCTGAAAACTTTGATCCATTAAAACAAAAGAAACAAGTTAAATTAATAGAAGCTGTTTATAAAATTTATGAACACAATGTAGAAAAGCATAAGCTATGTGTTGTAATGGAAAATCCTAAAG
>VTLG01009089.1_pt1 | contig 12368 bp, 15 predicted proteins | sample 4694571 | NCBI WGS metagenome assembly VTLG01 (sample SAMN12604809, study PRJNA352737) | marine metagenome | biome: ENVO:00000447; feature: ENVO:00000209|ENVO:00000569|ENVO:01000036; material: ENVO:00002151; isolation source: viral sequences binned using virsorter ... | reverse complement strand
CTAAAATACCAACCCTCTGCCCCTTTAATGTAATGTGGACTTGGTTGTCTACATAGAAATCAGAGCGGAGACTACCCGCATCACAACGTATTTTTAAGTTTGCTGAATTAGCAACATTGTTGTCTATCTCCAGTGCTAAATCCCCAGAAGCACCCGTAATCTCTACAGTACCCTCATCTAAAGCTAACACATTCACCCAGTGTGAACCCTTCTTATAGACATAAAGACCCTCAATACCATTACCTACAGGGTCTGCATTTGTACCATCAAAATACCTAATATCACCCGGTCTGGGTTTATCTGGTACTACATTGGTTCTTTCCAGCCTGAAGGTGGCTTGATTGAAAAGTACATTACCAAGACGCTTCAGTTCCTCAACCGTATATACGCCTAAAGATTCTGGATCAGACGGTAGTGGGCCGGGTTCATAATGGGTTACAGATTTTTCTACCCTATCGGTATAGGTAGCCATCAATTCATCTTGGAACCTCTAATCCCGGCGTTACTAACGTCCAAGGAATAGCCGTCCAATCTCCATGTTTGGTCACCAGTAGATTCAAATTTCACACCGATATATTTTCCGGTTACCCTGACAGGAACCTTTGATTGAGTATTAGGATTAAAAGTATACGGCCCATCCCATGAAACACTATCTTCTGTAGACATTTGGCTGCCAACATAAACATTTACAGTAGTAACACCAGATGCTGACATTTTTGGCCATACCGATGTAACCTGCTTAACCATTGCATGATTCGGCTGGCCCTGCGCGTCCATAGATAATCCGGTTCTTTCAATAAACGATGTCATATTACTACCATCTTCAGTATTTCCGGTATTATTTCTATACAATTTTGTATCAGTGGTGGAAGCCATAACCAGAGTCTTACCCTCTTTACTTATGAAAGAGGATGAAGTAATTTCACTCCAAGTTTTGTTTTCAGATGTCCATGTTGAAGCAGCAGCGTTCCATGAAGCAGTAGAAGTTGGATCAGCTTGTGTACCATATCCAATAAATCCTAGATTTGGAATATCCCTCTCTGTGAATGTTTTATTCACCCAATTGTAAACCAATGCTTTATCACACTGACCGGCTGAATTACCAGAAGTTACATAGCAAGCCCAAATCTCTGTGTTGGCATAATCTGCCACAACAAATGATTTTTCATAATGTGTGCCATGAATATTACCAAACACATAATCCCGCATTTTGTGTGGAAGTATGGGTTTGATCTGTCTGCCATCATTGACATATATATCACCATTACCAAAGATGAAATGTTTTGTTCCCTGCTCGTCTGAAAACTCCGCTACACAGTTCTTAGCTAATGCGCCAATAGTTGGTGATAGTTGGCGAAATGCAAAGATAAATGGCGTACCAACATACGTCATAGAGTATGTAGAATCTTCTTTGTAGATCATAAAAGCATCACCAAGTGACACACCATCTACAATTTTTCCTTTTGTATCTGCTAATTCATATTCACCCGCGTCCACAGTAGCCGATGTTTCATCCCATGATGTTGGAATAGTTTGTATAGCCGCCTCTGTTGACCATTTAACCTTTTTATTAAATGCAACCCCTGCCTCTGTTATATTTAAGGCAATCAAAAAAGTACGGAATGCCCTTACAGAAAATGGATAATGGTCAGAACCGGCCCCGGAAGACCAATTAGTAAGGTCTGCCATCCTTGTGGATGTAGCAGGTACACCTGAACTTAATGCCCAGAATTGCGGCTGATCAAGGCCATTAGCCATAATCAGGACACCACCTAATACGGTAGATGTCCAGCCTTCTTTAGCGGTAGCATTATAAGCCCCTGATGATCTGGTTATATTCGCCCAAGTTGATCCATTGTGGACATGGATAGCAGCAGTACTGGCTATGATCCAGTAATTAGCTGTACCTACTTCCAGATTAACAATATGAATAGGCGCAACAGGACAAGTAGCCATAACCTCCTTATAGCCGGGGGTTTTCTGTATAGCCCCATGCTCTGCCCTTATATTATTGCCATCCGTCCAGACGTTAAGAGGTAGTTGCCAAGCATTTATATCCTTGACAATCCCCATCTGCCCGACTTGATCAATCGGGATTAAAGCCATGTTAGGGCTTTACCGGCCAGCTAACGGCGTCTACTTCTGCTTTGGTGGATAATCCCGCCGGAAGATCACGCAAGTCCTGACGATACGCTGTCATTGCATCAGACATGGTTACATCCTGTAAGGCGTACCAGTCTGTAGCAGATAAGCGTCGGTTACGGTCTTCTCTTAATCCCGCAATTGCGCGATCAAAAGCACCGGCTGCCCATGCAGCCTCTTCTGCGTCTCTTGCTGTTTCTTCTTCCGGTGTAAGGTTCATTCTTACACCATTTACTACTTTTGTTCTTGCCATCTAAATTGCTCCTAAAGTTATGCTACTCCGTACATCTGAATGACACCATCCATATTCCCGCTGCTCATTTTGAAAGAAATCGCATCAATTGCACTGGTTGTATTGAAATATCCTGCGGTAAACGAATGTTGTGCTGCATTAGCCGCAGAATTATATACACTAGTAGCGTAAAAATGCTTCACATAGGTCGTGTCACTTGGGTCGAATAAATGTAAAATAGAGGATAATGATTCATCTGCTCCGTTGCCTACTTGCTCAGTTTCAGATAGATGAACAAAGTCCGTAAGCTGTGCTAGATCATCGCCTGTTAGATAACCGACAGCCGCCTCACTGCCTGATTCAGTGTGATAAGCCCTAAAAAATGTAGTGGTTGCTGTTGTGTTGTAATTTGATCCACTGTCTGTACTTGCTTGAAATTTAAATGTTACTGCGTCTGTGGCTGGCCCAATATCCGTACACACAAACATGTATTCGTCATAGGTAGAATCTATGCTTGACGTGAAATTAGATACCGCATCACCGGATTCTAGATTAGTTGCTAGCAGTGTTAGTATCATTAGCCTACTCCATACATTTTTATAGTGCCGTCAAAATTACCTGAGCCAAATTTGAAACTAACGGCATCAATATTATCCGTCGTATTGAAATATCCAGCAGCAAAATCATTTGTGATTTTGTCCTCTCGATCATACTGAGAGAATTTAGAATAAAAATGTTTAACGTATGTTGTGCTTGCTGGATTAAAGAGATGCAACTCCCCTGATGAACACTCATCTGCCCCGTTACCGGTTAGCTGTGTTAAATATTGGTATGTAGTTCCCTGCGCTTGATCAAGACTCGCTTGGTAATTCAACGCCGGATTACCGTCATCCTCTTGGTGCTGTGCTTGAAAAAACGTTGAAGTTATGGCGACGTTGTAATTTGAGCCGCCATCAATACTGCCCTGAAAAGTAAGTGATTGTGCGTCTGTGCCGGGATTCAAATTAATAAACTTAAAGATGTAAAGTTTGTAAGTGCTGTCTAGCCCGGAAGTAAATACTACGGAAGAAACGTCTGTCGAATCAGGATTAGTCGTTATCAGTGTCATTGCCATAATTACTTTACTCCCCACATTTTGATTAGACCATCTAAGTTTCCAGATGACATTTTGAATTGAATGGCATTAATATCATCATCTGCATCATTAAAATATCCAGCCACATACATTGACATAGAATAAGGTCTTGAAGGGTCATCACCGCTGGCATGATAGTTATTAGTCTTAGAATAAAAATGTTTTACATAAGTTGTTGATGCAGGGTTAAACAAGTGCAGTTCGCCAGCACAAGACGCATCAGCATCATTACTTACTCTTTCTGCAACACGTTGAAAAGCAGTACCCTGCGCCAGATCCCCAGCAGCGTTATATTCAAGAGCAGCACTACCGTCGGCCTCATCATGGTAGGCTATATAATTAGTTGTAGTAGTAGTCACGTTATAGTTTGAACCACCATCAATAGACGTTTGAAAGGTAAAATTCGTCGCATCAGTAGCTGGATTTATATTATAAAATCTGAAAATATATTCCCCGTAAGTTGATGTGATTCCAGACGTAAATGATATAGACGCAAGATCAGTTGTATCCGATGAGTTAGATGCAAGCAGAACTACACTAGCTGTAGATACTCCGGCAACTCCCATAATGGCGGCTTTGTTTGCTCCTAATGGCATAATATTTTCCTCACTTCATATCCGTTCCGGCAGCAAAGCCGTACCAAATGGTTCCCGCGTCTACCGTTGTAAATGTCAATATATCTATTCCGCTTGATGTTAATGATGGCGCATCTCCACCAGCCCAATCGACTGAACTGGGCCAATTGACGGTCTGTGAACCGCCGTTAGTCAGGATCAGAGTGAATGAACAAGCGCGTCCAGACGCAGAAGGGTTTGAAAACGTGAAAGTATTTGTACTGGTATCGACTGTCGCCGTAACTACGTTCCCCGCCGCGACATCAATATCTTGTGTGCCGCCGCCAGTGCCGCCTATAGCGTTCACTGTTTCGGCGTAGTCTGTTATTAAAGGTTTTTGTAATTCCTTATCGGAAAAATTTGTTTCTCCATTTGCATTTGTAGTAACCGCTTTAGAGTTTTGAACTATTCCTACGGTACCCATATCCAGCATGTTGAGTTCAGCAGTGGTTGAGGTAACACCATCTAAAAGATTTAATTCCGCTGCTGTAGACGTAACACCGTCCATGATATTCAATTCAGCCGCAGTAGATGTAACACCATCTAAGATATTTAATTCTGCGGCAGTTGAGGTTACACCATCTAGTATATTTAGTTCAGCAGCCGTAGAGGTTACACCATCCAGAATATTTAATTCTGCTTCAGAAGAAGTAATAGCGGTTGTTCCTGAAAGCCCGCTGAATTGATTTTTCAGAACAGCTTTGATTAATTTTAAATGATCGTCGCCTTCTGCTACATCATCAGAAGTAGCTGGATTATCTGAATTTAATTGGCTAATATATGTTCCGCTTTCTAATCCCATTGTATATCTCCCATTAACCCATATCTAACCCTGCGGCGAAGCCATACCATATAGTTCCTGCATCAAGAGTCGTAAAGGTAAGAACATCTATACCAGAAGATGTCAGGGATGGTGCGCTTCCACCAGCCCAGTCAACTGATCCCGGCCAGTTCACAGTTTGTGATCCACCATTGGTAAGAAACAGGGTGAATGACCCAGCCTTTCCGGTTGCAGGAGGGTTAGTAAACGTAAAAGTCTGCGCCCCAGTTGACACCGTAGCGGAAACCACATTGCCAGCGGTAAGGTCGATTGTGTCAGTACCGCCACCAAGATCACCAAGTGCATTAAGCGTTTCAGCATAGTCTTTTATTAAAGGTTTTTGTAGAATTTTGTCGTCAAAATTAGCCTCACTATTAGCATTCATGGTGATGGCTTTAGATGCTTGAGCAATTCCAACAGTGCCTACGTCTAGCATATTAAGTTCAGCAGCCGTTGATGAAACATTGGTTCCGCCAATGTCTAGTGTGGTTACTGAAATCTCACCAGCAACAGTTGCTACACCATTTGCCAAAGTTATCAGATCAGTATCGTCCGTGTGACCTATGGTTGTTCCGTTAATTAAGACGTTATCAATGTCTAAGGAACCACCACTGATTAACCCTGTAGTTGTGATAGCAGATGAGCCTGTATCAATCGTGCCGAATCCTGACGTGATTGAACCGGAATTCAATGCGCCGGTAGTAACAATATTACCGCCGCCAACACTATGACTTGCAAAGTAAGTTGACACGGTATCAACATTGGTCATAGCCATTGTTCCGGCATCATTGATCAATATTCCGTCACCAGAAGCGACAGCAGTCGTACCTCTTGAAGTACCACCGTCTATTAGATTTATCTCTGCGGCTGTTGCTGTTACACCATCCATGATGTTTAGTTCGGCGGCAGTTGCAGAAACTAATGTCCCACCAAGCTTCAATCCATTTGACGTATCATGGGAAGCAATATCAAAATCAATCGCGCCATCTGAGATGGTTACATCCCTATCTGAGTTGATGGATATTGCAGGGGTTGTACCAACTGCTGAACCTAGCCCTACAACCAGATTATCATTCGTGTCATCAAGACCAACGTAGTAGTCTTGGGCGTTTCCATTCCAGACAACCTTCTGATCCTCTGCCCCACCATCACCTACTGTTAGGTTTCCGCCAACTATAAGATCGGTAGTAAATCTGCCAGTAGTATTGACATCAAGAGCGTATGAAGGGCTGGTATCACCAATCCCTACCATTTGATTTTTCAGTGTAATAACGGCACTGCCATCTAAATAGAAATCAGTCCTAGCATTACCTGCGCCATTCTGTATCTGGAAATTTGAAGAATTGGAAGCATTATTATCCATTTCAAATATCTGGTCGCCAGAAGAAGTCTCAATCTCCAAAGTGTTACCAAGGTCAATTTTACTAACAGCAATGGCTGCATCAGATGCTACATCCGCATTAGCAATGGTGCCGTCAAGAATTGTAGTGGTGGTTACTGTACCTGACCCACCCTGTTGTGTTGATGCAAAATTATTTAACATTTTTAATTACCTCACGGGTATCCGCCAGTGTTCATAACCCGAAGTTGTGAACCTGAGTGACGATCTTTATTATCTTGAAATTGTATGTCGTCTATTGCTTGCTTAAATGCTGTTGCCCATAAAGCAACTCTTTCATCATTCATAATGAAAGGTTCAGCCTCCAATAATGTGCCGTATAAATACACATCAGGATTGTTAGTCAACATATCAGAAGTTGTGTTTGATGCTGACAAAGCAGTAAATTTCTTATAGTAAAGCATTGATGTAGTATAGACTGCATCTGGATTTGGCCCCAACCTGACTTTATCCGCTATAATTGTAAACACTTCGGGTTTTGCTTTAGTGCTGCCAGCTTGCATCCTTGTCATCATCTCTGGCGTTATATAAGATAATGGAGTCAATGGGTCAGTCGAAAGATGAAATTCCTTCATCTGTACAAATCCTGTGGGAAGATCATATTCCCTTGTTCCCGCAACAGTAGATATTGCAGTAGAGACAGTTTCCATATCCCTGATTCTTAAAATTCGGTTAAACCTAGCCTCTGCCAAAGAAATAAACTCTGGTATCCGATCAGTCAGATCACTTCTGTCTAACCAGTTAGCAGTTGCTACCTTTAATTCCGCGAAAGTCCCTATGGCCATCAGACATGAACCAGTCGCATACTCACGTTAGAACTACCTACTCTCTGGTGATGCAGGTACTGAGACACAGCCCGTCCAGCAAACTTAGGTACGTTAATGAATGTGAGTCCAGCCGCCAGTTTCAGATCGTTAGCAGTACTAACAGAGGCACTTGACGAAGTAGAGAAGTTAAAATAAATCTCCCCATCCGTATGAATGCCTAATATTTTTGCGGAAGTAACATTTGTGGCAACGGCGGAGGAACCAACTGTGATTACACTCTGCACGTCCCATCTATTGAAACTACCATCATCGCTTCGTCTATACATAATTTATACCCTTAGATATTGGTTGGTGCTACTTTGAAGTATTTATAATCAGGATCATTAAGATAAGCAGCAAGAAGTTTAGAGTCTTTTTGGATTGCCCCGTTTGTATCCTGCATCCACTGTTCCCAGACATTTATGGGTATAGAGGCGGTGTGATGCCATTCCCCCCTTTTGCCTAATGATAATTTATCACCGTAGGCATTCATCTTCCTCTTGTTTTCTTCAACAATAGGTTCTGCGTCCTGTACTGTATTTAACGTAAACTTATTATCAGCCTCATCAAAATAAAAATCAGTCCTTCGCCAAGGTTCACGGTCTACAACCATTCTTTTAGACATAACCTATATCCCCTACTTTGGGTGTGCCATCTTTAGGATCATTATCAATATACGCCTTCTTTAACCAACCCATAGCATCAGTTGGTTCTTTAGGTTTTTCCGCTTTTGGGATAGATTTCTTCCCCTTTATCATCTTGTTAGCGATTGATTCAATTTCTTTATCTTTCATCTATGCCCCATTTTGGCTTAATACAATTCTATCGGTTAATGTAAAGTTTCCAGATACGCTTACACGCTCCTCGTCTACCCAGAATGGATGAACCATATGGTCTAAGGTAGCGGGGAACATGAGGATCAGGTTATTCTGGGGGGTTACATTCCACATACTTACGCTGAGTGGACTAATAGATTCCCCATACTTGAATACTATATGACCAGCATCCTGCACATTAGAATCAGCCTGTTCATCAAATATCTTCTCTGGTACATCCAGATATATAACAAACGAAACAATTCCGTGATGCTGATGTGGTGGATTATGGTCATACCTTCTTTGGAAGTTTATCCATAGAGTGTCCAGATTAATCTCTAAATCTTCCTTTCCCGGCGCGAAATTTACTCGTCCACCGTCGTAATGGTAAACCATAAAATCAAACCACTGAAATAGAATCTTCAGTAATTCTGGAAATACCTTTACGATATATTCATTTCCATAATCATAAGACCCGCCGAAATACATATTACCGGCCAATCTTTTACCGTAATCATTATCCTTATTTCTGATCCTCTTTCCTTCCTCAAGGAGAGAATTTCTCAGGTCATCAGAAATAATGTTCTGATAAATACACGGCCCGAATGGAAATACGACCTTACCGCCGTATTCGTCCTTAATATTAGGACAGTTAGTTTCGAATTCTTGCATAAGATGGGGGGCAGGTTACCCCACCCCCCGGTACTTATCTACTCTTTTGCATCAGCAAGGATACCGCTTGACTTTTCGTTCTTGGAAACTAAGCCATACTCAGCAAGCAACAACTGCTTCTGGGCATCACCAGTCTTCGCAAGTTCGACAGTCTGGAAAGGACGGAGCCAGCCAATGGCCCAAAAGTCCATATCCAAAAAGAAAACGTGTTCCGTGCTTTTTACATTACGGTCACTCACGATTCTGAACGTACCAAAATCGCTGACGTAAACGTCAACAGCGGCCACCACGTGTGCAGGTGCATCACCCTTCGTGTTAGTTTGAAGAGATGATACGGACTGCGCTAGATCAGAGATTGCCTGTTTAATAGCAGACGGGGCTAAGATCAAGTCAGGATTACCACCAGCATCATAGCAGTCTTTAATAACATTCTTAATGCCAGCTTCCGTAATGGAAGCAGTAGCAGTAGCTTCTGTCATTGCAGTCGTACCAGTTGCACCAGCAGCCGGTGAACCACTTGTCGGGTTCATGGATACATAGTTGGTAGCGAGCCAAGCAGGAACGCCAGCCGTTGCCCTAGCCGTGGTTGAGTTACCAGCGGCGCGTACAATGTTTTCAAGCAACATACCTTCCATATCACGCTTCATGCGTTTGCCGTTCTTCGCGAGTTGGTAGGCTTGGTGTTTGCCGTGACCGGCGTAATTAACCGCATCGTCAGTTCCTGACGTTTGGTTTACATATTGACTTATCTGGGCATAATTTCCAAGTCGCGTTGGAAGCACCCGTGCGGTGGCAGCAATACTGTCATCGCCCTCAATTTTACGGTTAGTTGCACCAGCCGTAATAGAATCAGTTTGCCATTCAAAGAAAGTGTTATCAATACTTTGTTTAGCACAACCTGACATAAAGGGTGTGTCCATAGGAGCGATATTGTAAATTACATCTGACAAGTCTTCACGAACCGCTACTGACGAATAAGTCAGTGACGTATTTGTAGCAATTGCCATTTGTTTTTCTCCTTATTAGGAATTCATTAAATCTTCCAACAAATTAGCCGCATCATCGACATGGCCCGTTTGTCGGAGACGTTTCATTTTTGCAGTACGGGATTTTTTACTATCTTCTCCTTTTGATTTTCCAGTTCCCGAACGAATTACATTTGCCTTATTTTTTAACTTTTTGGTTTTTAAATCAGCATTTTGTAATTCATCGTACTTTTGCGCTTTCATCAAAACAAGAAGCGATCTATGATCTGCAAGTTGACCAACTTCCTCTGCCGAATATCCCACCTTTAAAGCATAATCTCGTATGTTAGTAGCAAGTTTTTTCCGGGATTTTTCTTCCTTCCATTCTGGAACTATATCAGCAAATTTCATATGTTCATTACGAACATGAGTCTTAAACTGTTCTTGCGCCTCATAAGCCTGTTGTTCATATGCTTGTTGATACTGCATTTGCATACCTTGGACTTTTTCCTGCGCTTCCCGAAACTCTTCCTTCTTTTTTACATATTCAATTGGATCAGCATCTTTCAATCTGTCCCAATCAACATTACCAAACTGCTCAATGGCTGGCATTGAATTTTGTATCACGTTTTGCAGTGATTCCATGTACTGCTGACGCTCGGCTTGAATCTGTACAATTTCGGAACCATATTGCTGCTGCAATTGTTCCGCTTGCTTACGTTGTTCAGCAATTTCCTGCGTCTTTTTGGTATAATCTGACTGTCGGCTATAGCCTTTAAGAAGTTCATCTAGGCTTACTTCTACTTCTTGTCCATCAACTCTTAAAGTATAAAGTTCCTCTACTTCCTCCTCTTCGTCAGACTCTTCAGATTCATCTTCAACTTCAGATTCTTCTTCAGTTTCCTCTTCCAATGATTCGTCTTGAGTTTCCTCAGTAGACTCTTCCTCTTCTACAGGTTCGGCTTCCTCAGTTTCAGGAGTTTCCCCTTCGGGTTCCGCTAACTTGAGTAACGCCTCTTGCGCTTCCCATATACTACCGGGTTGCGTTTGTTCTTCGTGTGCTTGCGGGGCAGGTTGCTTATCCGCCATAGTTTATTTCCTCTTTCAGATAAATGGGTGTTGCTTTTCCATAACCTTATTCATGTGTCCAGTTTCAACTATGGACTGTACATGACCATAAAGTTTTTCAAGCAGTCGCATCGCAAGCCAGATTGATTCTCTGGCTTCCAATTCTGTGGAACCGCTGGCTGCCCAGCGATCCATTAAATCTTTTCTTAATACATCAAATGCTTCAATAAATAACTCATCTCTGAGGAGGCGTTTAGCGTGTTCCTCTCTTTGTTCATCAGACATTTAATATTTTGGTTTTCCTTTACCCTTTCCTTTCTGTGGTTTGGTTTTGTGAGGCATTATATTCTCCTATCCTATAGCAACTGGCCTTTCTTGTTCAGCTTCTAAACTTAATTCTGCCGCTTTTAGCGCTATATCCTGTTCGTTCTTTCTAGCGTCAAGTTGCAATCTCTGCGCTTTTATCTGAATCTCGGCCATCTTAATATCCAACTCTCCTTTCTTTATCTGCATTTCTGCCTGTTGTATTTGTTCGCCCATTGAAGGTTCTTTAGGTTGTTGCTGCGATGGATCGGTGAGAAAATCATCGACATTAACAAAACCCATATTCTTGACTAATTGCGCACCCATATTGTAAAGGTTTTGTTCATTTACAATTCTAAGCCCACCAGACATAGCTTGAGATGCAAACTGTATCATTGTAGACAAGTGCATCATTTGCTGATCACGGTTTCCATGACCCAAACCAACCGCAACAGTGCAATCTGCTTTACTGTTCCACGCGGAAGGATCAACAGGAACCCATGTATTTCTCAATCTAACTACTCTCTCTTTATCCTGATTCTTTATCAGTAGAGAATAAATTATCCTCATAAGCCTTTTAACACCAGTTTCTGCAAAGTTACGCGCAATTAATTCCACTCTTGACTGCGCGGCAGTCATAACAGAATTAACAGCCGTAGCCGTGGTGTGGGATGTTAAAGCATTATCATTCATCCCTTGAGAATATTTATTTACTCCAGCGCGGGCTTCTCTAACCCCGTCCAGATATTCAAGCATCTGGAATGCTGCCGGTTCTAATTGCGGCGTATCTAATCTTGTTACTGCACCGGGTGCTTTAACCCTGACTATACCGCCCGGTCTTTGTGTAAGCAAATCATCCAAATTCGCTTGACCCTCTAAAACCGCAAACCTACCAAAGTTCTGATTATACATATTATCCATCAAGTTCCTCATAAGGGTTGACTTGATCAACTGTAAATCCATAACCAGATCAGCGACAGATAATCCAAAGAATTTATGCGGAATTTTAATCGGGGTTAATGAAACAAAAGGCTGGGAATCAATTTCCTCATTAGCCAATACTTTATCACCAACCGTACAAACCTTTCTTAATTCGGCTATACCATCTCCATCATAGTCCGTATAAAGAAAACTCTCATGCAGCCAATATTCTTTTAATGCTTCCTCTTCTTCAACTGCGCCTATGCCGCCAAATGTAGATGAATCATCAAACCTAAATCTAGCCAATGGTTCAGAGACTGTGGGAAAATTATTCTCTGTATCGTTACCCAGTTCTTCCGGGTCTAAATCGCCATATAATTCACGCAAATCAGAAAGAGTCGTTTTTACCCTATGACAAACGAAACGTGCATCCTCGATGCTTTTAGCCTCCCTAGAGATTAAAAATTCATCGGGTG
>VTLG01003126.1_pt1 | contig 12370 bp, 19 predicted proteins | sample 4694571 | NCBI WGS metagenome assembly VTLG01 (sample SAMN12604809, study PRJNA352737) | marine metagenome | biome: ENVO:00000447; feature: ENVO:00000209|ENVO:00000569|ENVO:01000036; material: ENVO:00002151; isolation source: viral sequences binned using virsorter ... | reverse complement strand
TTTCCAAACAAAAAGATATTCTACATAAGTCCCAGCTATAGACAGAGCAGAGAGATAATGTGGAAACCATTAAAAGAAAAGATGTTACAGCATAGATGGGTAGCTAAGATAAATGAAACACAATTAACCTTATCCTTACGGAATGGGACTACAATAAGTCTAAAAGGTGCTGAGAATGAACAAAGTCTTAGGGGTAGTGGTTTATCTTTTGTTTGTTTTGATGAGATACAAGACATAAAGCCTGAGGCTTGGTATGAAGTTATTAGACCAACACTTTCAGATAAATATACTATGGGTTCAGCTTTGTTTTGTGGAACACCTAAAGGTTATGGTAACTGGTCTTATGAACTGTACTCAAAGAAAGATAGTGAATGGGAAAGTTTTAAGTTTACTACTATTGAGGGCGGTCAAGTTACTCAAGAAGAAATAGATCAGGCTAAGAATGACCTAGATGAGAGAACATTTCAGCAAGAATACCTAGCTACATTTGTTAACTATGCTGGAGTTATTTATTATAACTTTGATAGAAACAAACACATTATAGACACATATGAACAAAAAGAATTACCTTTGCATATTGGAATGGACTTTAACTATAATCCTATGGCTTGTTGTATTGGTCAGATAAGAGATAATAATTTAATAGTTTTTGATGAGATACAAATATACAACGCAAATACAAATGATATGATTGATGAAATAAAAACAAGATATGGAGTACGAAATATTGTGATTTATCCTGACCCAGCCGCAAGACAAAGAAAGACAAGTGCTGGTGGTTCTACTGATTTATCATTACTTAGAAATGCTGGGTTCAATGTTAAAGTTAGACCAACGCACCCTCAAGTAAGAGATAGAATAAATGCAGTAAATTCTAAACTTAAAAATGCTAATGGAGTGTCAAGTCTTTTCATGACAAAATCTTGCAAAAATTTAATTAAAAGTTTAGAAAGACAAATATACAAAGAGGGAACTCATATACCTGATAAGGATAGTGGGTATGACCATATGGCTGATGCAATAGGCTATCTTATTGAATATGTTTTCCCTTTGCGTAGAGATTTTAAACCAAGTGAACCGACTAGGTGGAGTTGATGGCGATATACGATAGAGATTTTTTAACAGCTAGACATAGCGACTATGAAAAAAACTTTAATAGATGGAACTTCCATTATAGATCATATTTAGGTGGAGATGATTATAATAATGGCTACTTCCTCAATAGATATATCCTAGAGTCAGACGAAGAATATATGAAAAGGGTAGGATTTACACCTTTAGATAATCATTGTAGAAATGTCGTACAAATATACTCAAGTTTTCTATTTAGAGTTCCAGCCACTAGAGATTATGGTTCACTAGCTGGAGACCCAGATTTAGAGTCATTCCTGAATGATGCAGATTTAGATGGAAGAAACTTTAACAATGTAATTAAAGAAATGCAGACTCAAGCATCTATTTATGGAACTTGTTGGGCGATTATGGATAAGCCTAATGTTATCACAAATACTAGAGCAGAGGAACTAGCTCAAGATATAAGACCATACATCTCAATCTATACACCAGATAATATTATGAATTGGTCATATTCAAGATATCCTAATGGTAAATATTATCTTACATCTCTTACAATACTTGAAGATTTAACTGATGATAAAGCAATTATAAAGGTTTGGTCTTTAGAAGATATTACAACTTATGAAGTAGATGATTATATGAAAGAATATACTTCTTCTAAGCCAAAACTTCTTGATGAACAACCGAACCCTTTAGATGAGATACCAGCGATTATTTTATATAATCAAAAGTCTCAAAGAAAAGCTATTGGTATATCTGATCTATCTGATGTTGCAGAATTACAACAGGCTATCTACAATGACTATTCAGAATGTGAACAGCTAATAAGATTAAGTAACCACCCAAGTCTAGTTAAAACACCTAATGTAGAGGCTAGTGCTGGTGCTGGTTCTGTTATTGAGATGCCTGAAGATTTACAGGCTGATCTAAAACCTTACATCATACAACCCTCAGCACAATCTTTAGATGGTATTATGAACTCAATCTCAATGAAAGTAGATGCAATCAATAGAATTACACATATGGGTTCTGTTAGAGCAACTGAGAAAACTATTAATTCAGGTATAGCTTTACAAACAGAGTTCCAATTACTCAATGCTAGATTATCAGAGAAAGCAGATTTATTAGAAAATGCTGAAGAGCAGATATGGTCTTTCTTTGCTAAATGGCAAAACAAAACTTTTGATGGTCAAATAGATTATCCTGATACATTTGATCTAAGGGATTATGCGGCTGATCTACAATTCTTACAAGTAGCAAAAGCTAGTGGAGTGAAGTCAGACACATATACAAAGGAAATAGATAAACAAATAGCAAAGGCAGTAATAGATGATGATGATAAGATTAATGCAATACATCAAGAAATTGATGCTACCTCTACAACTATCGGACAGTTCCAGACGACTCTTCCCACAGCAGAAGAAGAGTAATGGCAAAGAAAAAAAGAAAAAGAAGAGTTCCAAAAGACAAGGACTCAGGACTACCAAAAAAGTACCTGTCAGGACTAAAAGGAAACAAAAGATCAAGAAGAGCAAGTCTAATAAAGCGAGTAGCCTCTTTATATAAATCAGGTCGTTTCATTCCTAGAGCATTACTTAGAGCAAGGACAAAAGCATAATGGCAGTTAGAAGAAAACCTTTATCAGCTTCAGTAAAAGCAACCCTTAAAAGAAAAGCTAAAGCATCTAAAAGATATACTTATGGAACTTTAGCTAAAGTTTACAGAAGAGGTCAAGGAGCTTTTCTTAGTGCTGGAAGTAGAAGAGTTCCTATGGCGGCTTGGTCTATGGGTAGAGTAAATAGTTTCTTAAGAGGTTCAAGAAAACACGATTTAGATTTACGCAAAAAAAGAAATAAAAAATGAGACGAAACTATGCTAGAGAATACAAAAACTATCATAGCACAAAAAAACAAAAGATTAGAAGAGCCTCAAGAAACAAAGCAAGAAGTATTATGAAAAAAACACTAGGTAGCAAAATTAATGGTAAAGACATACATCATAAAGATAAAAACCCTTTAAATAACTCAAGAAAAAATTTAAGTGTTACTACAAAAAAATACAATAGAGGTAAAAAGTAATGGCTAAATATCAAGGAAGAACTGTTAAATTAAATAAACCTTTTAGAACATCAGGGGAAAGAAAAAAATTTGCTGTATATGTTAAAGATAGATCAACAGGTAATGTTAAAAAGGTTAGATTTGGAGACCCTAATATGTCAATTAAAAAAAGTAATCCAGCTAGACAAAAATCTTTTTTAGCAAGACATGGAGCTATTCTTAAAAAGGTTAGAGGTCAAAAGTCTTTAGCACCTGTATTTTGGGCGATAAAATCTTGGAGAAAAGGTTTTAATGTATAATGGCAAGACAAGAGTTTTTAGAGAGGTTAGCAGATAACCACGAAATCCAAATCAAGAAAACACTTGAGGATTTAGAAGCAAGAATAGTATCACAAATATCTACTGTAACTGAGGGTGCAGATGCAATTTCTACAAAGATAGCAATAGATTTAAGAACTGACTTAAAAAGGTTTATTGATGAAACCTATAGAACCACAGCCGATAGTTTAGTCAGAGACTATGACCAGATTGTTAATGAATTTATAGAAGAGTTTGGTAGATTAGATATACCTGATAAATTTAAAACACTAACTGAAGTAGATTTATTAACTATAAACCAATTAAAGTTTCAACAATTTGCTGGGTTTGAAGATTTAGCTAATAGATACCTTAATGAAATATCAGCTCAAGTTTATCAAAATGCTATAGCTGGTAAGCCTTTTAATGACATAGTAAAAGATTTAAGAGGTATCATAACAGGAGATGTAGATAGAAGAGGCAGACCAATGAGTATTTATGCCTCACAGATTGCACATGACTCAGTAATGCAATTTGATGGTCAGTTTACAGTATTTAAAGCAAAAGAAGCTGGACTTAAAAAGTTTAAATATACTGGGACTTTAGTAAGAGACTCAAGAGATCATTGTAAGAAACACTTAAACAAAGTTTATACGGAAGAAGAATTAAGAAGAATATGGCAAGGGTCTTGGGCTGGTAAATCTGAGGGAGACCCATTTATTGTAAGAGGTGGTTATAGATGCAGACATACTTGGTTGCCTGTAGCTGATGAGTTTTTTGATGCTGAAGAAACCCAACAAGAAGATAAACCTTTTTCTTTGTTTGGAGATGTATCTGATGATGAAAGAGATTTATTAAAAGAGGGGTTTGGTAATACTTCTAGTGATATATCTAAAGTAATATCTTTATTACCAGCTTTAAAAACTTTACAAAGCTCAGGTAGAGGTTTTTATCGTTCAAGTGATGATGTTGTTAATATTGGAAAAAAGAAATCGCTTGAGACATTTGTTCATGAATATGGACATAGAATAGATCGTCAACTTGCAGTCTTATTTAAAAATAATAAAAATTTAGATTTATGGGAAAAATTATCTAAAAACTCAAAAGTTTTAGGAACTTTTTACTTTAAAGACTTATCAAATATAAGAAGTATAGCTACATTATCAGCAGATAAAGTTGTTCAAGATAGTATTGATTTAGGTAAAAAATTAAAACAAAGAAAGCTGAGTGCCTATAATGAAAGAAGAACAGCATTAATAAATGCACCTGATGATGATTTAGCTAAAGCGAATTACTATAAAAAACTAAATGAAAAAGAAAATGTTTTTTTAAACGATAATGAAATTAAAGAATATTTAGCTTTGAAAAAGGCAAACAAGACAGGGGGAGAGGCTGGTATGTTTGAAATAACTCAAAGAGAAATATATGAATTTAAATTGAAATTAAAATATAAAGTTATTGGTGGAGATTATGGTGGTTATGATATGCAGTTCTCAGGTAGATTTAACGATTTTATAGGTGCTATTACTAAAGAGGCAATAGGATATGGTCATGGTAAAACTTATTATTCAAGATACCCAACGATAATAAAATCAGGACAAAGAACTGTTACTGAGGGTCAAACACTTGAGGCTTTTGCAGAATATGTAACAATAAAATATTCAGGTAATGCGAAATTTAGAGACTATGAATTTAAACTAATGGAATATTTTGCACCAAACACAAAAGCAGAATATGATTTTTATTTTAAGGAGTTTAACAAATTATGATTGATATACTTTATGGTTATTTTGAACAATATTACAAGAAATATAACGATTTCCCTGTTGTTACAATAAATATGGACGAGGAACAACAAGAGGAATTGGCTCAGGTGGTTGCCTTTGCTTTAGAAGAAAATAGACAATTAACACAAAATGAAATAAATAAATTTCAAGATAACAATGTAATATATTAAAGGAGATTAATATGGCTGACGAGCAAAAAACGGAACAGGAACAACAACCTGTTGAAAATAAAGTTGAAGAAGTAGTAGAAGATAAAGAACCAATGGTATCTCAGGCAGAGGTAGATAAAATAATAGATAAAAGACTAGCAAGAGAAAGACAAAAATATGAAAAGATGTATTCAGGTATTGACCCTGAACAAGCTAGAAAACTATTAGAAGAAAAAGAAAACAAAGAAATAGAAGATCAAAAAGCCAGAGGCGAGTTTGAAAAAATATTAAAAGAACAAGCTGAAAAATCTAACAAAGAAATATCTGGTTTACGATCTGAAATTGAAAAAGTAAAAGTTGATGGTGCATTATTAAATGCGGCTTCAAAGAACTCTGCTATCAATCCTGAACAAGTAAAAGATTTGTTAAAATCAAATGTAAAATTAAATGAAGATGGTAAAGTAGAAATACTTGCAGAAAATAAACAGCCAATATATAACAAGGACGGAGACCTTAAAAGTATTGACGAATATGTAAAGGACTTCATTACGGAAAACCCTCACTTCCAAACAGCAACCCCATCAGGGTCAGGAAGTAAGGCAAATCTGGGTAAGGTTGACGCAAAGCCATTTAATCTTGCGGATTTAGATATGACAAAGCCTGAAGATAGAAAGCAATATGCTGAATATCGTAGAGCTAGGGACAGTAAACCCACTGTCATAGATTTAACTAATAAATAAAAGGAGATTAGCAAATGGCTGATGAAACAACGAGTTCTACGATTTCGGAACTATATACAGAAATCATAGCTGAGGCATTATTCGTTGCACAAGAGCAATCTATTATGAAACCTCTTGTCAGGAATTATACCATAGCTGGTGGTGGAAAATCAGTTGAAGTCCCTCTTTATCCTACTGTATCAGCGGCGGCTGTAAGTGAGGCTTCAGATTTATCCAACACTGCAATCAATCCAACTTCTGCAACTATAACAGCATCAGAAGTAGGAATTATGACTACACTAACTGATCTAGCAAGAAATTCTGCATCAAGAAATGTTGCGGCTGATATTGGTAGATTATTTGGTGAGGCAATCGCAACTAAAATAGACACTGATCTTTTAGCTTTGTTTGATGGTTTCTCATCAACACTAGGTAATGGTTCAGCGGCAATTACACCTACTAATTTTTTCCAAGCAGTAACAATTTTAAGAGCTGCTGGAGTTCCAATGACAGATATGGTTGCAGTATTACACCCTAATATTGCATTTGATCTTAAATCTGCATTAGCAACTCAAGGAAACACAGCTTTTGCGGCTGGTGGTGATGGTATTGCGGCTAACGAAGCATTACGATCTGGTTTTATAGGTCAATTAGCTGGTGTTCCTGTTTTTGAAAGCAAAAACATGGCTAACACTGGAACTACAGGAGACTATAAAGGTGCAATTTTCCAAAAAGATGCACTTGGTATAGCTATGATGCAAGACCTAAAAATTGAAGTTCAAAGAGATGCTTCTTTAAGAGCTGATGAAATTGTTGCAACTGCGGTTTACGGAGTTGGAGAATTACATGACTCTTATGGTATTGAATTACACTACGACTCTTCAATAGAGTAATTAACATAAAACTAGGGGTGGTAATCCGCCCCTTTTTAAAATAAGGTGGTTTTATGAGTATGATTAAATTAAAAAAAGGCGATAAAGTTATTGAAAGACAAAAAGTTGATTATGAAAAAAATCAAAGTTTATGGACTTTAAAAGGTTTTAGTCCAGTAGAAGAAAAAATTTCTTCAGACGAACCAAAAAAGAAAACACCAAAGAAAAAGAAGTCTAAATAATGACAACATCAGTATTTAGTGTAGCATTATCTCATGTTCAAGAATATCAACCTGATATAGCTGGATTTGGTATTTCAAGTTTTGATACACAATTACAACACGCAGAAGATGATGTTATTAGACAAGTTAGAGAAGAATGGTGGGAACGATACAGACACACAGTTAGATATAAAGATATAACTAAGGTTACTTCTTTAGAATTAGTAAATAGTAAGCTTACAGCAACACAATGGAGAAGATCAGTATGTTATAAGGCTTTAGCTGATTACATATTTCCAATGCTTTCTAAGTTTAGAGACCCAGATACAGGTGAGGGTAAAGATAGTTTTCAAGTACAAATGGATTATTACAAGAACAGATATAATGAGGAATTTCAGGCTGTTCTTAGAGATGGTGTTGAATATGATGAAGATAGTTCTGGTTCAATCCAAGCTAGTGAAAAAGAACCTATCCATACTTTAAGATTAGTGAGGTAATATGTGTATCTGTGATGGTGAATGTATTTGTAGATAATGGTTGCTGATGTAAAGTTTACTGCTAATACAGTAGAAGTTAGTAATTTTATTAAAAGACTACAAAAAAAAATTCCTAATGAAATACAAATGGGTTTAGCAAGAGCATCAGCTTTTGGAATAAAACAAATTACAGATAAAACACAAAAAGGTCAATTGCCTGATGGTGGTAGATTAAGACCTTATAAAAAATCAACAAAGAAATCTAGGAGTAAAAGAGGCAGACAAGTAGGTTTTGTAGATTTAACTGACTCAGGTAGAATGTTTAGATCATTGACTAGCAAAATAACTAAATCAAAAGGAACATTATTTTTTAGAAGAAATGAAGAAAACAAAAAGGCTTTCTTTCATGATACAGGTACAAGATTTATGGACTCAAGACCATTTTTTGCTATTGGACGAAGAGATGAAGATAAGATAAGAGATATATTCTTTAAGGCAATTAAAATATGAGTAAAAGAGAAAATATAGCTGGAGATATAATTACTAAGCTAGATGCAGTTTCTAGTCCTATAGAATTTAAACTAATAAAAAGAGAACCATTTGAACCTGAAGAATTATCTCAGGCTCAGTTTCCAGCCGCTTACATACAAACTGGGGACGAAACTAGAGACTTTTTTTCTATTGGAGATGTAGGTTCAGGTAAAAGACAAGGAACAATAGACTTTCTCATAGTAGGTTTTGTTAAGGGAACTACTGCAAATATTGATACTTTACGCAATCAACTCATAGAAGTTGTAGAGGAAACCTTAGATAATGATATTACAAGAAATGGTAATGCTCTTAGCACTCAAATTGTAGAGGCTAGTTCTGATGAGGGTGTATTATTTCCTTATGGTGGAGTGAGAATTGTAGTAAGATGTTTATATGAATTTGTAAGGGGGACTTCATAATGGCTAAAAGAATAAAAATATACTTTCCTGATGGAAATAATGAATTAGAGATATTTGACGATCAATTAGACAATTATCTTGCAAAAGGATTTAAGAAAGATAAAAAAGAAGATAGACCTCTTCCGAAAAATGATTTAGAAGAAGAGGAAACAAACATAATAGAGGAGTAAAATTATGGCAACGCATACAGGATTAAATGGTGTTGTTAAAATTGGGTCTAATACAGTTGGAGAAGTAACTTCATTTACTTTGAGCCAAACTCAAGACACAGTTGAAGATACATCATTAACTGACTCAATGAAAAGTTACAAAGCATTAAGAGGAGACGCAACTGCAACAGTTGAATGTCATTTTGACGAAACTGATACAGCTCAAGAAGCCGCTAACTTAGGAACAAGTGCTACACTAGAACTATACCCAGAGGGTGCAGATAGTGGAGACAAATATTTCACAGGTACAGCTATTGTTACAGGTGGAGATGTTGGTGTTACTATGGACGGAATTATTAGCAGAACTCTTACTTTTCAATTTTCTGGTGGGGTTTCTGAGGCTACAGTATAATAATTTGTGGTAGACAAAGTAGATTTTTTTGAGGGAGTCAAATCTCATTTTGAGTCTCTTGAAATAAAAATAATAGAAGTTCCTGAATGGGGTCTTGAAGATGACAAGGCTATTTATGTCAGACCTTTTACTATGAAAGAAAAAGCACGATTATTTAAAGGTGCTAATAATTCTGATTTGAATGTTTTGGTAGAAGTAATTATAGCTAAAGCTGAAACAAAAGATGGCGATAAAATGTTTGACTTATCTCATAAGCCTAAATTTATGATTAAAGCCGATACTGATGTTATTTCAAGAGTTGCTCAAGAAATACTTTCTCAAGACGAATTTTCAGACATTAAAAAAAAGTAAATTCTGACCCTGATCTTTATAATATTTTAGCTTTAGGAGAGAAGCTACATATGTCAGTAAGAGACATATTGCAAATGCCTGTGCAAGAGTTTAATATGTGGTTAGCTTATTTTCAAATACAACAAGAAAAAGCTGAACAACAACAAAGGTTGAACAAAAGATAATGGCAACTAAAAAAGTAAATATTGACATTATAGCTAGAGATAAATCTCAAAGAGCATTAAAATCAGTTAGAGGAAGTTTAGACAGAGTTAGATCATCAGTTTTTAATGTGCGTAATGCCTTAGCTGGATTAGGTGCTGGATTAGTTATTAGAAATCTTGTTAATACAGGTAAAGAATTAGAAAATTTACAAGTAAGATTTAAGTTTTTATTAAAAGATGCAAATGAGGGTGCAAAAGCATTTAAAAATCTAACAAAGTTTGCATCTGAAGTTCCATTTTCACTAGAAGAAATACAAGCTGGTTCAGGAATATTAGCTACAGTTACGGATAATGCTGATGATCTTCAGAAAATGTTGGAGATTACTGGTAATGTAGCGGCAACAACAGGATTAGATTTTAGAACTGCGGCAGAGCAAATACAAAGATCATTTAGTGCTGGTATTGGTGCGGCTGATTTATTCAGAGAAAAGGGTGTTAGAAATATGCTTGGTTTTAAAGCTGGTGCAACAGTATCTATTGAAGAGACAGTACAAGCTTTTGAAAGAGTATTTGGAAAAGGGGGACAGTTTGGTCAAGCAACTGATGAATTAGCACAAACTCTTGATGGAACTTTGTCAATGATTGGGGACTCATTTTTTAAATTTAAAAAAGATGTTTTAGATGCTGGTTTTTTTCCTGAATTAAAAAGACAATTTGGAGACCTTGATAAATTTTTAAAAGATAATGAAGATCAAATTACAGATACAGCAAAATTAATAGGAGAAAATTTAGCTGGTGCATTACAAAAAATTGTAAAATTTGGAAAAACTGCGGCTGATAATTTAGAATTATTTGGTGTTGCTTTATTAGGAGTAGTTACACTTTTAAGTCCTCAACTTGGTGCAATAACAGCTTTAGGAGTCTCAATAGCTTTTTTAGCGGATAAATTTCAAGACGCAAAATTAGCGGCTATTGGAATTAATGAAGAGTTTAAAGATATGGAATTTTTTGAACTCATGGATAAAGTTAAAGATTTAAACAAAGAATTACAAAAAAATAAAGATGAATTACTAGAATTAAAAGATTTAGGCCCAATAGATATTATGGGAGTTGATGTACATGATGAGCTAATAAAAAATTTAGAGGAAGAAAATGCTCTAATTCATAAGCAAATAGCAATAGCAAAAAGATTAATTAAAGAAAAATTAGATTTAGGAGATGCTATTGAAGTGCAAGAACTAAAAGTTGTATCTTTGATGGAAGCAGAGCAAAAAGCTTTAGAAGAGTCAATAAAAATGAATAGAAGAAAAATGGAAATGAATACAATTATTGCTCAAGCTGAGGCTGATGAAAAAGTAAGAATTAATAAATTAGGTTTAGATACTATACATCAAAACACAAAAGACTCATTAAGAGCAGTTAGTGGTTTAAACAGAACTGCTTTTGAAGCATTTAAAAGATTTCAAATAGCTGAAGCAACTATAAATGCTTTCAAAGGTGCAAGCACTGCATTTTCTGTTCATGCTGGTAATCCTTTTATGGCTTCAGCAGTAGCCGCTTCACATTTAGTTAAAGGAATGGCTTTAGTTGCACAAATAAAATCAACTAGCTTTAGAGAAAAAGGTGGCCCTGTAACTCAAGGTAAACCATTTATTGTAGGAGAAAGAGGCCCTGAGATGTTTGTTCCAAATCAATCAGGAAATATAATATCAAATGACAAAATGGGCGGAAGTCCTATTGCTGTTACATTTAATATTAATACAGTTGATGCAAGAGGATTTAATGAATTATTAACTAACAGTAGAGGTGTTATAGTAGGTATGATTAATAGTGCTGTTAATGAAACAGGAAGAAAAGCAATAGTATGAGTGGTGCATTACCTGATGTAGATTTTAAAGCTGTAAACTTTAAAAGTGAACAAAGAACTTTGCGTAGTACAACGGATAGTGGTAAAACTTTTCGTAGGCAAGTTGATGGTCAAAGATGGACTTTTACTCTTAGCTATCCATTAAAAACTAGAACTGAATTTGCACCTATACAGGCTTTTTTAATAAAACAACGATCAGGTAAAGAAGATTTTACTATTACATTTCCAAGTTATTTTAATGCTCAAGGTTCAGAAACAGGAACAGTAAGAGTAGTTAATGCTCATAGTGTAGGAGATACAACAATAACTGTAGATGGTCATGCGGCGGATAGTGCTGGTTCTTTTAAAGCTGGAGACTTAATTAAATTTGCCGCACACTCTAAAGTTTATATGATTGTATCTGATGTTACACCTAGTTCAAATGCTTCAACATTAACAATAGAACCACCGCTTACAACTGCATTATCAAATGATGAACAAGTTAATTATGATAGTTTAACTTTCACAGTTCATCTTAATTCTGATGTTCAAGAATTTCCAACTAATACTATTGACAAAGATAATAATATTTTAATTTCCTATGAGTTTGATGTTATTGAGAGTTTGTAATGGCAAGAGGTTTATCAAATTCTGTTAAAACTGAATTAGCTACAGGTAATATAAGACCTGTTCATTTAATACATTTAAATTTTGCAACACCTGTTTATTTAACAGATTGTAGTTTTGCTTTAACTTCTAGTATTTCTGGTAGTTCAAGAACATATACAGCTTCAGGTCATATTTTAGGTATAGGTTCTGCTCAAGAGGGTTCAACACCAATAAAAAATTCATTAAATTTAACATT
>VTLG01017082.1_pt1 | contig 12371 bp, 25 predicted proteins | sample 4694571 | NCBI WGS metagenome assembly VTLG01 (sample SAMN12604809, study PRJNA352737) | marine metagenome | biome: ENVO:00000447; feature: ENVO:00000209|ENVO:00000569|ENVO:01000036; material: ENVO:00002151; isolation source: viral sequences binned using virsorter ... | reverse complement strand
CATTTCGACACCGCGCCCTTTTCCTTTTGGGTGGTAGCCCTTTATAGACAACGCATATCCATAATATCCTTAATAATCTGAGAGAGAGGAGAGAGTGGGCGTATAGCCATTTTTAATAAGCTAAAAGGGATTTGATTATATCTATATAGGGATTAGACATATCATAAAAGCCATTTATATCTGGATAATAGCAATCCTCGGCGATTTATTGAGATAGCTATAATTTTGTAAATGTAACCATAATATGACGCATTTTAAAGCCCATAGAGGGCTTAAAAAGGGTTAACCCTTACCTAAGTACCTATTTTGTTAAAAAAAGTATTTTTATATCTAAGTAGCTGTAATCATTGAATAAATAAAATACTTATAAAAAGTTCTTGACTATAAAACTAAAAAGAGCTACTATTAATCGTAGGCAAATCACTCAATAGAGTTAATGCCTAAGGAGAAAAAGATGAGTATTAAAAGATTACCAACACAAATAGAAGTCAGCGACTGGTTGGAAATTTATTACCAACCAGAAATGCATGATTTCGAATATGACAACATGGAAGATTTTTTGTTTGAGTTAGAAACACAACCTATAGAAGAATCTTATTCTAAAGTTGTAGATTTTCTTTCGCTTGGAATTGATGAAGTTCGGAGCGATAAAGCAGAGGGAAAACTAAGTGTGATAGTTCCCGAAGATTGGGATTTACAAGAAATGGAAAAGCTCACTACTGCTTACTGGAAAAAGAGAAGTGCAGAACTAAGAGAGCAAGATGAGTTCTTTACAAAATCCTAACTGATGAGCTTTTAAAAAGCGAAACCCTAGAAATTGTCTAGGGTCTTAGGATAATCACTCATAAGAGTTAATACCTAAAGGAGAAAAAAATGGAGAATGTTTACAACATCACAAAAAATCAAACTTTGATTTTTGTAAAAGGAGATAGTGTATTTTTGCAGTCATATGACTCAATCGTAGCAAGGTATGATATAGGAGATAAATATATAAGTCTTGGTTGTGATTGGGATTATTCCAACACGACCTTGAAATATGTTAAAAGGTTTATTGCTTCTGCTCTTGGAGTTGCACAAACTGGATATCTTTCTGTTAATATGTTTGCGATGACACCTAGCCCCTCTTTAACTAAATTCACAAAAAAGGATATCAAAGATAGTTTAGATGGACTTGTACTTTTAGGTATTCCAATCCATCGAGGAGATACTCAAAGACACTATAATAAGATTTTAGAAATTGCCCATTATGAGGGGCAATTCCTTAAAGATAACCTAACTGATGAGCTTTAAAGAAAGCGAAACAAGGGGATTAATTTCCCCTTGTCTTAGGATAATCACTCAAAGAGTTAATGCCTAAAGGAGAAAAAAGATGATTAAGACAGTAAGTAAATACGAATTTACAGAAGATTTGCTAGATGATGAGTATGCAAACTGGTCATATAGTGGAGCAAGTGCGTTATTTGAGTATTTAACAGAGCTTGAAGAGGACACAGGCGAACAGATAGAATTTGATAGAGTTGCTTTAAGATGTGATTTTTCAGAATATGACAATCTTGAAGATGTTCTAAGTCAATACGATAATATAAACACTCTTGAAGATTTGCAAGACAATACTACAGTTATTGAAGTTAAAACAAAGGGAATAAGATTTAACAATGAATCAGATGTACCATTAACCTTTGAACATAAAGCAATAACACAAACTACAGGTTATATAATACAAAACTTTTAAAATATATAAGGTTTGCTAGTTCCTTTTAAAAACTAGCAAGGAGAAAAAGATGAAAACTGATATTAATAACTCGCATATCTTGTGCTTTTTTGCAGGAGTTTTTACAGTAATCATAATGATGATTACTTTAAATTTTTAAAAATATAACAAGTAAATATTTTTAGCCACCTTTCGGGGTGGTTTTTTTTTGCCTTTTAATTATGGACATTGTAGGTCTATAATATCAACAATATTTTTTGTATTATGGATATTGTAGGTCTATGATGTATCTATTTATTTACATCTATTTTTAGGTTTTTTTAAAAAGTTCTTGACAAATAGTAAAACCTCAGGAGAAGCGTTTTAAGGGGGTATTTAAGGCACTTAGCTAAAAACCCTTACCTTACCCTTCAAAAGTACCAATTTTAACAACTTTTTTTTAGATTTTAAAACACCCTCTCAGAAGCATTTTAAAGCCCATATAAGGCACTTTCTTAAAAACCCTTACCTTACCCCTCAGAAGTACCTTTTTTATGATTTATGTAAAATTATTTTTTTTAGGTACTTGACAATGGTTTGTTTTGTGCAATAATATATGTATCGGTTTGGAAAAAGAATAGTTAGCCAGAACACCAACCGAGAGCCACTAAAGGCGACACAGACTACCAGAGAAAAGGTACGAGTGAAAGGGGTGGGAAGATACCCTAATAAATTTTAAAGGAGGTATTTTAAAATGGAAAAGTTGCCCATAGATAATGTTCATCATACCGAAGGTCTTAGAGCTGAGGTTTTTATAACTCTTGACCAGAAATGGTTAGTTGTAAGGACATTCGATAATGAGGGTTGGTTAAAATCGATTACCCAAGTGAAGTACATTGATTTTGGTCAAGGATTAAGGAATAGGAAAGATATCCAAATTCCTGAAGAAAGAATATAAGATAATAATTTGTCCTGAGTAAGACTTTAAACTGCTCAAGGAGAAAGTTATGCGTGAAGAAAACTTAAAAATAGTTAAGGAAGATTTAAACAAAATTCCAGACACTATGAAGCAATTGATTTTTGAGTTATTGGTCAACCATACTAAGCAACTTGAAAATAATAAACAATATCTTAAAGAAGATGTTGATTACGTTCATAAGCACATTGTTAAAATTTATAATGTTGCCTATAAATATTTTAATGTATAAGAAATTATTGTCCTGAGTATGACTTTAAACTACTCAAGGAGAAAGAGATGGGAAAATGTAAGACTTGTAAAGGTAAGGGTTTTATTGGATTAGGGAATCAACCTAATAGAGGAAGAGGTGGAAACAAAGGAAAACCTTGTCCTGATTGTAAAACGCCAGACAGAAGGCGACCATTATTAGAAACTACTGACTGGTTTAAAGATAAATTTAAAGAAGATATTTTAGATTTAAAATACAACAACGAACATCAAGGAGATGTTGCTGAAAGCTATGCTCAGTTCTGGTTTCAACAAAAAGGTTGCACAGTTGGAATAGAAAAAGGAAAACATGATTACGATATGATTGTTACCTTTCCAAATGGAGAACGAGTATTTTGTGATGTTAAATATCTTGGAGTGCCAACCAATAAAGAACGCAGGGGTAGTAGTAGAAGTTTAACAGAGAAACAAAAGAAACTAGGAGTGAAGTTGGTTTATGTTAGCTCGGATTTTTCAAGCATAACAATGCCAGAGAGCTACTGTGAGTGTGGATTAGATTATTCAGCTAGTGTAAAAAATAGAACAGGAAGTCATCAACCTCAAAGTGTCATTTCTGAAGTTAAAAAACTCTTTAAGAAAGGAAAGGGTTGGTCAGCTTATGCAATAGCAAAAAAGTTGAAGCTACACAGAGGAACAATTAAAAAGATTCTCGAAGAAGCAGGTCTAAATCCAGTAGCCGACCATGTAAAAAGGGGAAAGGTTAAATATCCTTTTGGACAAGGCAAAAGAACAATGACCCACGAACAAAGAAAACAATATGAAAGTGTACTAGGTAAGAATGGAGTTTGGTACACAAAGAAAAAAACAAATAAAGGAGGTATTAATAGAAATGGAAAAGCAAAGATACATAAAATTATTTAAAAGTAAACTTTATAAAAATTGCGTAAATATTGAAGAAGTATCAATAAATGATTTAGCTATGGTCAATTACTATCTTGACAACAATCTGTTTAGTGAAGCAGAAGCAATCATTAATGAGATAGTTCATAGAAGTTGGCAATATCCTAAACAGATAATTTGACAAGATATGAACAGATGTTAATATTAAAATATAAAACCTAGATATCGTTTTAAAAGTGTCTACATATAGGAGGTATTTATGTTAGATAAATACAAAGATAAAGACAATTTAAGTGTTAGCTATAATGTTAACACCAAGACAACAACAATAGAACAAGATGATGTTGTCTTGGAATCAATTAATTATAGCAGTTTAAAATCAGCTAAAAATATAGCTAAAGATTTAGGATTGCAAACAGTATCCCAATTAAAGGTAGCCAAAGCTATCTTTAATCTTGATGGTAGCCCAAGAGGGTATCATGCGTTTCGGGAGGAGAAGAATGGATAAGGATTATCAAACTAAAATAGAGCTTATTGTCAGAACACATGATGATAGAGGTTTGTATAAGAGATTTTATCAATTCGGTCATGAGATTTTAGATGATGAAACTCTGGAAAGAATCTTTGCAAGTATAGAACAAGCTGTATTAAGAGAGGAGAGTGATGATGTCTAAGCATGAGAATGACCAATACTTAGAAGAACGACACAACCACTATCTTGAGTTGGGGTATAGTGAGGATGAAGCAAGAGCAAGTGCTTATGCAGATTTAGAAAACGCATACCCAAATGGTTGGAAGAATGATAACTCATGGGAGGAAGAAACCAATGAAAGTTAAAGAGTTAATTGAAAAATTAAAAGAATACAACAATGAAGATGATGAAATTATTGTTGCATATTGGGCGAAAGGCGATGTTAATGATTGGTACGATGATATGGACATTAGCGACAAACAATGGAAAAAACTGGTTGATAGATTTGATTACTATGATTTTCAACAACTATGCGATGATATAGACGATATTTTTTGTAATGATATAATGGAGGAAACCAATGAAGTGGTATCATAGGGTAGATTGGAGTGCTGTTTCTATTGCCTTACTCTTAATCATATCTGTTATAGGGCTAGTAGTCCTTTTATTTAAGGGGTGTTTATGAAAGAGAGAAAGAAATTTCAGTTAGACAAAGGAAACTTCTTTGAGTCTATGCACAGTAAGCAGAGCAAAGAGATGGCAAAAAAGCATATGGCTTCAACAAAAGCCCGAAAAAAAAACATGAAAAAAAAATCTAAATAGTTTATAATCTTACTGAGCTACCCACAACAAGATACCTCCAAAACATCTTTCTCCTACGAGTCGGGTAGCTCATTCTTCTTATTCAATAACATATATTTTTCTACTAAATCTTGGATATTGTGAGTATTAGGATAAAAGTCTTTGAATCTATCTGACTTTAGCTCTTTCTCTATTTGATTAATAATCTTTATAGTTTCGACACTCTTATATTTACTGTTAATACTTTTAATTAATTTTGTGGAATCAAATTCTTCTAGTTGACCAGATTTTTTTACTATTACCATTACTCCTCCTGCCAAAGACTATCATGCACTAATAGCTCTAAGGTTTCTTTTAATAAATCTTGTTGGCTTCCCCATTTTTCAGAGAAAGCTCGACTGTTATGATGAAAAGATTCCTTGCCTATCCTGTGATGAGCAACACAAAGGGGAATAACCTGTGTGTGTTTAGCTCTCTGACCTAGCCCTGTAATTCTAACATCTCTGATATGATGTAACTCAGCAGGGCTAAATGGATTACCCTCTTTGCGACATATTAGGCAACCTAATCGGGCAACTTTATCCATATGCTCTTGTTCTTTTTTAGTCTTTGAACGAGCCATAAGGCATATCTTTTAATATAAACTTACTATCTTTATGTCTTACTAGCTTTTTTATTGACCTTGAGGGGATTACCATAAGCTCTCCCACATCCTGACCTTGAAATGTCATAGTAAATATATGACAATCTTTATTCTTTTCTAGTAATATACCTTGAGTGTAACATATTTTTGGAAGAGTTTTAATAGCTTCTTCTAAAGATATCCATTCGCATGATGAATATGCATCCTCCCACCAACAAGAATGTAGATAATATACTTTAGCCATAATGTTTCTTTTCAACTGTACTATTAATCATTTTAGTTTTCCAAGATTCAAAGTTGATTTCTACAATTCTTTTTTCCCAAGACCATTTTGCTTCCTCTTCTATTGCAATACCTAATGATGTAATATGATTCTGGTATCTCTCATCTGACCTCGCTTCTCTTTCTTGGGCATTGACTGGCAACTCCTTACCTGTCTTGTTAAGTTGTTTTTCTTTCATTAACTTAGCTAATAAAATCTTGCGACCATGCTCTAAGATAGCCAACTTGTGTTTAGCTTCAGCATGGCGAAGCCCTATCTCTCTCAACTTCTCAAGTTTAAATTCTAATAAATCATCAAAACTCATACAAATACCTCCTTAAAAACATGACCTATACCCCTCGACTGTGTTTCAGAATGGCTTAAATCGGCTCTATTCGATTCATTTTTTTTACGATTCCTTGATTTTGCCTGTTTTATCATGTGATGTTGAATAAAGTTTAACACATACTGGCTTGTAACTTTCGGATTAATTCTTTTACTGTGAGGGAAATGTTTGTATTTTGCCTTGAACACATGAGAAGCCCAACCTTTCTGATATGATTTTTGAATTGCATAATATAACAGCTCTGCATAAAAATCTTTCTTGTCGTACTCTACTTCTATTTTTTCTTTTGGTACTTCAACTAATCTACCTTGCTTGATTAATATCTTTTGCTCTTTCTTCGTAGGGATGTGTCCACAATTAGGACAAGCTCGTTGCTCTCTTGTTGGCATATAAACTGTTCCATCACATTCAAGACAAGTAATCGGTTGCTTTTCTATTGGCTCTACAATTTTTTTATCTTTAGCTTTAACCTTAGTCATAGTTAGTTTCCAATCTCTATCATCTTCTGGAAAACCATGCTCATATACGCAACCACTATGGTCTATAATTAAAGTATCTTTCTTGTTATGGAAAGGTCTAAGACTCCTGCCAACCATTTGCAAATAAAGTCCTAATGATTTAGTAGGTCTGCATAGCACAACACAACTTACCTTTGGACAATCCCATCCCTCAGTTAACACCTGACAACAACTCAACAGTTTTATCCTACCATTTCTCAAATCTGATAAAACAGTTTCCCTTTCGATTTCAGGCATTTCTCCATCAATATGACCTGCAGGTATACCATTGTCGTTAAAGATGGCAGAAACATACTTAGAATGCTTTATAGAGGTACAAAATACAACAGTTGGTCTATTGTTTGCGTGTTTAATCCAATGTGTAACAACATCCCCTATTAATTTAGGCACATTCATCTTCTTATCAAGACCTTTTGCTTCATAATCTCCTGCTATAATCTTTAATCCTTTAAGGTCGGGTATCGTTGGAGCTACAATTCTGGTAGGCACAAGATATCCTTTTTCAGTTAGTTCTTTTACAGTAGAGCATTGGACAATTTTCTCATATACATTGCCAAGCCCTCTGCCATCATTTCTAATTGGAGTGGCAGTTAAACCAATCACATAAGCATGAGGATATTCTCTTAATAAATTTTTAAAAGAGTCACTAGCTGACCTATGTGCTTCATCAATAATTATTAAATCAGCTTCTGGTTTTATAAAGTCATCTCTATCTACACGAGAAGTGAAGGTTTGGATACTTGCAACTTGACAACTAGCCATAGGAGTAGGACTTTTACCTGCCATCAATACTCCATGAGTAACCCCAAAATCAAAAAGTTTCGAAGAGCATTGCAAAATCAATTCCCTTCTGTGTGCGATAAATAAACAACTCTTGCCACCTGCAACTACTCTCCTAATCATTTCACTAGCTACAACAGTCTTACCACTACCTGTGGGAGCAACTAACAATATCTTTCTTTTACCTTTTATAAAAGCATTTCGTATATCTTCAATACTTTGTTTTTGATAAGGTCTAAGTTGGCACATATCTTCTCCATATGTCATTTAGCTGAAACATAACTTCCTTTGGATTCTCTGGTGGGTTGCAGTTTCTGGCAAACTCTAATGCTTCCTCTTTTGTATACTCAAAACTCTCTCCTCTTTTCCTACAAGCAATTAAAATCTTAACGAGTTGTTCGTGCCTGTCGCCCTGCGAAGCTCCTCTGATTTTACCAGAAGGTTTGTTTTTATATTGTGTCTTATCAAATGTATATATATGTTGCTCTGGTCTTTTTAATTTTAAACTATTTTTTATCTCTGCTCTAGTATATGGCTCAATCCTTGAAGCAATCTGATGTATGGTAACTGGAAATGGTTTTCTTTTATGATGATAGAATCCTGCCACCCTCATAATTCTTGGCAAGTCTTTTACTTTGGGGTCAGATTTGAATTTATTAGCAAGTGATTCTTGAAACAAACTAAAGCTAACAAGTGGTACATCTTCTACTAACCAGTATGCATGATACTTATTTGGACTTGTATTAGTTATAATGTGTGGCAGTAGCTCCCATGTTTCTGGCAATGGTGTGCCATCTAAATCTATAAACAAAGCTCGTACTTTTGTTATGTGGTCAGTAGTTCGACCTAGTAAATTAGTTTGATTAACTGTAAAAAATATTCCTGCTCCTTGTCGATTCAGCTCTGCTAACGAATGGAAGTGTTCTTTAATCGTTCCATGAAATTGTTTAATGAGTTTTCTATTTTTTCCTTTGTCATCAAAGGTCTGGAAACTATGCTCTTTCCCAAACACATCAAGGAAATTATAATAACTACTACAGTTAGTATAAAAGACTTGACCATTGTGGATATTAGCCATTTTATTCTTTTTCCTCCCATCTCTTTTTTGCCCCCTTCCTTCCTGCTACACTTCTCCTTTTTCTGTTCAATGCTTGTTCTCTTCTTTCTTCTTCTGCCTGTGGACATATCAAAGCACCATCTTTCTTTTCAAATAGATGTTGAATCTTGGGAAAGATTTTATTTATCTTATCAAGCGAACAATTACACATCCTAGCTAACACTTCCATGTCGGTTGGTATGCTGTGTCCTCTCCAACAATGAGAATATAATAAAATATATGCCCCCTGCTCCTCTAATGACATCATCATTCTATTAGGGTCGCTTATCCAATCACTAGCATAGAATTGAAATGCTGGGCTTGGCTCTTGTTTAGTCGACTTTCTCATGTTACCTCCTTAACCTTACTCAATCTACCATAAAGCTGTAGCTACTGTCAACTGCTATCTTGTATGAAGTTGTAGGTGGAGATGAAGATGAAGATGAAGATGAAGGGGATAAAATCGCATTGGCAAAAAGTAGCATGGTGCTATGCTATCGCAATGGTATCGCATAGCATTGCCATACCCTCGATTTGACATTTAGTTTTAATCATGTATACTAAGATTAAGTACTAAATATATAAGGAGGTGTCTAGTATGAAAGCAAAACAAAAAAAAGTTGCTAAAACTGTTTCAACTAAAAAAACTAAAAAAGCTACAAACAGTTTAAAAGCTAAAGCCCTACATTCGCCTGGTCTTGATGCAAAGATTACTAAAATGTTGGCTACTTTAGAAAAGGCAGGATACTAGTAAGTTGTAAGTTAAGAAAAGAGTTTCCCAGTTCTCTTTAAAAAACTGGGGTTATAAATTCACAGCTAAGTCAAGGTCAGGTCTTATGTACTCCATATCAAAATCCCCTAACTTGGCAATCTGGTAGGCACGATATGGAGGTACGACCTTCCACTTGGATATAGCAGGATGAGATATCTTTAATATCTCACTCAATCTTTTTCCACCATATTTATTAACTACTTCAATTTTCCTTTTTATTGCTAGTTGGTATTTGATATCAGTTACATTACCCATAGTAAGATAAGTTAAACTATTTTTAACTATTGTCAATTTTTTTGTTGACATGGCTAATTAACTTGTGTAAAGTAAAAGGTAAAGGAGATATAAATTATGGGAATAGTAGCAACAACGAATGATAGTGGTGGGGGATATGCCCAAGTACCATCAGGAGTTCATAAAGCAAGGTGTGTAAAGATTATAGACTTAGGCACACAACGACAAGAATTTAGTGGCGAGGTATCTTGGAAAAGACAGGTCATGTTAATCTGGGAAATACCTGGTCAAGACAATATGAATGGAGAACCAATGACCATCTCAAAATTTTACACTCTGTCTCTTCACGAGAAGTCTAATCTGGGTGCAGACTTAACCTCGTGGAGGGGTAGAGCTTTTACCGAAACCGAAAAGCAGGGCTTTGATATTTCTAATCTAGCAGGTGTTCCTTGTATGCTTAATGTAGTTGAAGGGAATAATGGTAAGGCAAGAATATCTACTATCATGCCACTAGCCAAAGGAGATGAGATGGCAGGTCAATATAATGAAACAGTTATATTTTCTCTTAACGAATACCAAGAAGGCAACATTGAATCTTTTAATAAATTGTCAGATGGTATAAGAAGAATGGTATTGCGTTGCAAAGAGTTAGAGGGCAACGACATAGATATGGGAGATGGGAACAATGGTGCTGACATTGGTTCAGATGATGTTCCTTTTTAGAATATGAAACTCACAAACAAATCTGATTTACCTAGTGTGATTGAACGAGCTGTGCTAAACGACCCCTATGATGGGTCGGGTAGCGACATATCCACAACTCGTTTGATTGCACCACCTAGAATTAGAGTCTTAGAAGAAAGACATTGGGATGAAATAGAAGAAGATTTATCAGACAAAATTTTTGCATTACTTGGGAGTAGTGTTCACTCTGTAATTGAACGAGCAGTTACTGATGAAGATATTTCTGAGCAACGATTGTTTCACAAAGTAAATGGATGGACATTATCTGGGCAGTTCGATTTACTTACATCTAAAGGAGAGCTAATAGATTTTAAGGTTACATCTGCTTGGTCAGCTTTGGATGCATTAAGAAATGGTAAATCAGAATGGGAACAACAATTAAATGTTTTAGATTATTTATCTAGGCATACCGAATACTCAATAACAAACAATCTTGGGAAACCCTTAAAGGTAAAATCATTATCCATTATGGCTATACTTAGAGATTGGTCAAAATTAAAAACTATGACATCAGATAACTACCCCAAGAAACAAGTGGTCATGATACCTATACGCAAATGGACGGATATACAACAAGACAGCTATGTGTTAGCTAGGATTAAGGCACACCAGGAAGCGAATCTTGTTGAGTCAACTGAAGAGCTAGATGTTTGTTCTGCTAAAGAAAGATGGAGAAGAGATGACAAGTATGCCATTATGAAAGATGGTAGGAAATCTGCTCTTCGTGTGCTTGATACCAAAGAACAGGTAAAACAATATTTAAAAGATAACAAATTAATAGAGGGTAAGGGTTGTACTGTGGTTTTAAGAGCTGGAGAAGATGTAAGGTGTCAACATTATTGCAGAGTAAATACTTTTTGTGATTACTATAAGGAGAAAAGTGTTGAGTTCTAGTGCTAATCTCTTAGCTTTCTTCGTTATTAAACCAATGTTTAATCAAACTCAACCCTTCTTATTCTTACAATATTTTTTAAACAAAGTCAAGGGGAGGGGTAGATTATGCGTGATTATATGAGTATTCTTAGTAAAGATGGACAAGATATTATGTTGAGGACAAAAGATTTTAAAACAGTTGCTGAATATGTTGCTTATATTTTTAATAATGCAAACAACTTTAAAGCATCCATAGGTATGGACGACCAACAGCTAACTAATCTTGAAGAACTTTTAGTGTTTGCCTATAAGCTAGGGTACAAACATGGCGAAGATTTTATGGATGGTAAACGACCCGAAGATACACCATTACCATTTTATCAAGACCAATATTCTGAATATGGGGGGGATTAAATGATAACAAATTATATCAATGAACTTACAAAAGATATTATGTTTACAGTAAGCTCAGAAAAAATTTGCCATGCTAAGTTAAACGACAAACAACAGTTTGAACTTACAGAAGAAAAGTTTAAAAACCTTCTTCAAAAAAGATTATTAACCTTATTTGAAGAGCTAAATAAAACACACAAAACTGTTGATTAGTGTGGATAACTTGTGTTAAACTACAAGTATTGTGAATAAAAAAGTCTTAATTATCAGCGACTTACATATTCCTTATCATCACAAAGATTCTTTTGCGTTCCTTTCTGCTATTAAAAAAGAATTTAAACCCGACACAATTATTAACATTGGCGACCTATTAGATTTCCATGCTATCAGTATGCATGACCACGACCCTGACTTACCTTCCCCTGGAGATGAGCTGACCATAGCTCGTGAACATATTAAAGAACTAGAATCAATGTTTCCCAAAGTAGTAGAGGTCGATAGTAATCATTCTTCTATGGTTTTTCGCAGAGCTTTGAAGAATGGGATGAGTAGAGAATTTTTAAAAAGCTATGGGGATTTTCTCGGCACTAAAAAATGGGAATGGGTAGATGATTTGGTAATTACTTTATCTAATGGTAGAAGATGTTTGTTTACCCATGGC
>VTLG01014293.1_pt1 | contig 12371 bp, 6 predicted proteins | sample 4694571 | NCBI WGS metagenome assembly VTLG01 (sample SAMN12604809, study PRJNA352737) | marine metagenome | biome: ENVO:00000447; feature: ENVO:00000209|ENVO:00000569|ENVO:01000036; material: ENVO:00002151; isolation source: viral sequences binned using virsorter ... | reverse complement strand
AGGGCAACAGATGCTGGTGGTACATATTTTAAAGTACCTGATAAAGATTTAACTTCACAGGCATCAGATGTCTATGTAGGTTATAAATATAATTATGATATAACTTTACCGAAACTTTACTTTAGACCAGAACCTAATAGAACTGATTATACAGCTGCATTAACCATAGCTAGATGTAAATTCTCTATTGCACAGTCTAGTGTAGTTGGGTTTAAACTACAACGTAAGGGTGTACAAGCTGCTACACAATCGTTCACAGGTGATGGAAGTAATAAAATATTTTCACCCGACTTTGATGTAAAAGACAAAGCCGATGTTATTGTTAAAAAGAATGGTGCTAAGCAGATACTTGGTACAGACTATACAATTGCCGATCATGCCAGTCAGCCAGATAATGTTACGGTTACATTTACTAATGCACCGGCAGCTGCAACTACATCAGGCAACGTTACTACACCTGCTGACTCTGTTGAGATCTATGTAGACCAATGGTTTACGCTCTCACCTACACAGGAAGCGAACTACTATTTAGGTGATGACGTACCTATTGAAGCACAGAACGTATTCACAGTACCTATTCATCAGCGCACAGATAATTATACACTTAGAGTATTTAGCGATTCACCTTTCCCTGTATCCTTGACTTCAATGGCCTGGGAAGGTAACTATTCACCCCGTTATTACCGACGAACATGACTACACCGAAAGAACGTGAAATTTACGAACTTGCAACAAAAGCTATTATAGATGAAGCTGCAGGTAAGAATCCATTTGCCGCTAATTACTTATGGAAACTTGCTTGTGTATCTAGAACTGTAGATGATATCTATGATGCTGATCAGGAGGTATCACGTGAACAGTTACTAGAACTTACAGAGTGGTTCTTTGTTGAATTACCGTTTAATCCGTTCTTTCAACAATATAGAGATGTATTACAATCTCAACACCTTGCTATGTGGAATGCCTGGATGGCTGCTAACACATGGGAACAAGGAGATGAAACTGATCAAATTTATGGTCATGTTTGGAGAGATACACATCATGAAGTTTTTGCTGTAGTTGCTATGCTCACGCAAGGACCAGCTAAAATGAGAGAAGTATCCTCTAAAATCCGTACACTATTTAAAAAGAAACTTGGAGAATAAATTATGAGCGGTGGTGGTGGTGGAAGTAACAAAAAACAAATCCGAAAACAATACGAGTATGACCTAGCTAGACATGAATATGACTGGCAGGAAATGCAAGATACCTATGAGCATAAGAAAGATGCTTATGATATCCAAATCTGGAATCAAAATCAAAACATTGATTACAGAGAACAGATAGCTACAGAGGAATATAATCATAAACTCGCTATGCGTGACTTTGATTATAATAATCAGATAGCTGCATATAATGCTAGTGTTGAATCTTATCACAAACAGTTAGATTATAATAATCTGGCTCACGAAATTACTTCCAGTGATAATACAAGAGCTTATAATGAAAAACTAACTGGAATAGGTTTTCAAAATGAAGAGCTTATAAATAAACTAAATGATGCTGTTCAAGATTTTGGTTTGAATGTAAAAGGATTAGATCAAGCAAAAAATGCAAAAGATGCTGAGCTAGCCGGTAAAGCTCAAGATCTCGGTAGAAAAGAAATGACAGCAGCTGGAGCACAAGCTGCAATGGGACAAGCTGGTAGAAGTGCTAGGAAGAATATGCAAGCCCAGCTAGCAGCCTTTGGTCAACAACAAGCTGCTTTAGTTGATACCTTGGAAAGAGAAGGTGCTAGTATGGGTCTTCAATGGGATCAACAGAATGCACAATTAGGTAGGGTAACAACATCAACAGAATTAGGTCAACGTCAATTAGCTGAATCTATGAAGTCTGCTGGTGCTCAGTATGAATCTGATATCCAACATGCAGCTATGCAGAAATACTCTGCTGATATTCAAGCTGAATCTGCTATTGCACCTGAACCACAGTTACCACCTCTTGCACCTGCACCTCTTAAGCTACCTAGACCTAAGTCACTTGCACCACAAGAGCCTCCTAGTTGGGACCGCTGGCAACAGGTTAAGCCTATTAAAGGGGCTGTATCTAAACCTAGTATGTTCCAGCAGGCAGCTGGTGTTATTGGTACTGTAGCTAGTGTTGCTGGTATGGCTGCTCAATTTGGTTGGCTAAGTGATGATAGAGTTAAATACGATATAACACGTGTAGGTACATCACCATCAGGTATACCTAAATACACCTTTAGATATAGATTTGATGGTGAACATGGTCCTAAATATATGGGAACATCTGCCCAAGATTTAATAGCAATGGGTCGTGAAGACGCCGTTGGACAAACTGAAAAAGACGGGTTCTATGCAGTTGACTACAGTAAGCTGGACATCACTATGGAAGTCGTTACAACCTAACATTTAAACAATGTCTCTATACAAAGGGTACGCCCAACAACGAGGCTTCAGTGCTAATCAAATTAAAATACCTGACCCTTCAGATAAGATAAGAGCCCAAGGGCTTCAACAACTGAAGTATATGCAGGAGGAGCTTGACTATAAAAATAAGCAAGCTCGTGAATTATCTGAAGTCTTCAATCAAAATATTGAGCTAGAGGAACGGTTAAGAAATGACCAATTCGAAGATAGAAAGGAATATGGTCGTGCACAAGCTAAGTGGAAGTGGAAACAGTATGAAACTTCTGTTAATAATGCTAGAGTAAAAGCAGAACAAAAAAGGAAAGATTTTGAGGGTATCTTAAATCTTACCAAAACTGGTGCTGCTTTTATTAAACAAGAAGAGACCAGACGTAGAACAGATATTGACAGCTTTGCTGCTGAAATATACAGAGATTATGGTATCAATCGAGAGAAGTTTAATGCTATAAGAAACTGGCAGAAAGGTATCAGAGTTAATGATCAGAATCTGAATGGCATGTTGAATGACCTTCAAATGAAGGGTGTTCCATTAGATGTCATAGCACGTATCAGACGTGGTGGCGGTTATATGAATCTAGCTGTAGGTAAGCTAGCCGCTCAACGTAGAGCTAGAGGTTTACAGCAATACCTTGCACAAGAAGCTAATACAGAGTTAGAGTTACCAGGTGGAGGTAAGTTCACTTTAGCTGGTGCTAGAGGTCCGAATGTAGATACTGCTCTACAAGAGTTAACCTCTAGATATTTTAAAGATGAAAACGGTGAACAGCTGTTCTCATCTAAGATTATGGAATTAGCTGGTGCTAATGGGCTAATTGACCAAGCTAAAATGGCTTGGCGTCGGAGAGATACCGAACGTACAGCCAAAGAAGAATTAGGAGACCAGCATAAATCTACTATAACTGTTATACAAGACTTCATTGGTTTTGATGCAGATCTAGATAGAAATGTAGGAGCTGCAGGTATACCAGCTGCTGTTATACATTTAGCTGGTGGTGAAAATGCAACTCCTCAACAGCTTAGATATGCTAAACGTAGAGTACATGCTGCTTTAGTTGATGGACTTAAAGATGGGTCTATTAAATGGGAACAGATTAAAGATTTAGAAACCCTACCAGTTAAACATAGAAGTTCTAAAGAGAAACAACCTTGGTCTAAACTTAATAGAAAAGAATGGATCGAGTTAGAGAAAGCTGGTTTAGCTCAAATGGCTCATGAAGATAACGCTCTTAAATTAAAAGAATCAGAGCTAATAAGGGAAGGTAGAGAGTATTACGAAAACATGATGAAACTGAATGAGGAGTATGACGGTAATATCCCTGATTCAGTAATGCAAGCAATGATAGGCTATGGTACAAAAAGAGGTCATCATTTTGCTAAAGGTGTTCAATACTTACAAAAATCACAAGCTTATGGTCTATCTACTATCAACGATAAAGTAGGCACTAGAGCTCTCTTAGCTAAATCCGAACGTGGTGAGATCATACGTGATGAAGATATAAAAAGATGGAATCTTAGTAAGTCTGTAGAACAGACGGTTAGATCTCAAGTCAATAAGTACAACACCTGGTTACCACAAGAAGGTAAGGATGGTACTAAGGAACGTCTTAACTATAGAATTGAAACAGCATTAAATGATATAATTGAGAAGAAAACATCTTGGCACGAAAGTGTAACTTGGAACGATACTAGGATAAAAGCTAATCAAGATGCTGCTAGATACTATCGTACTGCTAGAGAGTCTGGTAAATCACATGAAGCATCATATGAATATGCTAGAAATATGATAGCAGAAGATATCAAAACAGGCGGTAAAGATGGTTATTATAAAAAGGTATCCGTAAATGGTAGGCATGAATTTGCTGGTGCATTAGCTAAGAAACAGGATGTAATAGAGCTTAACAGAGCTCAACTTGGTACAGAGTTAACAGAGAATTCTGATTTAATTTATAGTAAAAAATACATTGATAATACTGAACTAAGAACTATATCAGCTAAAGCTAATAAAGGTCTTTGGCCTGAGATGCATGGTACAGCTATGCTGATACAGAAAGAGACTAAAGGTAAAGTTTTAGCTGTTGATGTAATGCAAGCACAGTTACAGCAACTCATTAATGAAGAGACGCAAGCTGGTGGTGCATCAACTACAAAGCTTTTACCAGAAGCTTATGTTAAAAAGTATAGAGAAACTAATGAATATATATCACCATATGCTATGCATCTATTAGAATCATATAATTTATGTGATATTAACAAAGCTTGTATGGCTAAACGTGATGATGGTACTATTAATAAACCTGTATATACAGCACCTATATTAGAAAAAGTTGCTCCTGTTACCAGTGAGGTAAAGGAAACAGGCGGTACAGAACAGCAGAAGTTTTTACTACAATCAGTCAGTAATCTAATTAATGATAATAATAACCCAACATTTAATAGTCCATTTCTAATGCATGATCCAGCTTTATTAAGCCCTGAAGCTTATGACTATCTTTGGATGAAAGGGCGTTATAATAGTACAATCACTCCAGCAACTAGAGGTAAAGTATAATGACAGATATACCTATTAATGTAGATGATTCTAATATCTATGAACAGGATGAATCATCTAAAGCTCAAGATGCATTTGAGCAACAGACTGCTGACTTCTATAGAGCTGAAGATGCTGAGGCTATTGAGAATCAAGAGCTTCAAAAGCAAGCTGAAAAAGAAGATGTCCCTAATATAGTAAAGCGTTCAAGTCTTTATAATCCAGAATTAGGTTATAATATACCAATATTAGGACATGCTAAACAGGTTATAGATCAAGCATCTTTAGGTGTAGGAGACTTTGCATTTGATGCTATAGGTCTTGTACCTTGGTTAAAGCCATTAGATCAATGGTGGGATAATACCTCATATCGTTCTAAACATCCTGCACATAAGATGATTAGAGATGCATCTTCTGTTATTATACCTAGTATGGTAGGTGGTACTGTTGTAACAGGTACTGCCAAAGGTTTTACTTGGGCACAAAAACTACCTGCTATTACTAAAACACTTGGTAATATAGCAGCTTGGGCTGGTGTAGATACTACTGTAGCTATGATTTCATCTCATTCAAAGACAGATGATAACTTAGCAGGTACTTTAGAAAACTGGTTAGGTGTAGATATACCTTGGGCTACTAGAGATGGTGATAGTCCTGATGTTAGATGGAAGAAGAATGTAATGGAAAGCGCTGGCTTATCAGTTGGCGTTGAGTTATTAGGTGCTACTTTCTCATTAGGTAAAAAAGCTAAGCTATTTCCAAGAGATGCAGGAGCAGCTGAGATCATTGCAAAACGTGATGAACAGTTATCTATGTTTGATGACCCTGTTTCAGCTGCTATAGAGCCTCGTAGGCAAGCTAGAAAGGCTGCTCAGACTGATGAGATGATAGATGCTTTAACTGCTGATCCTGATGGGTTAGAGTATAATGCATTTGTTAATGATATTGGTCCAGATTCAGCTGGTAAAGCAGTAACAGATTTAGAAGTTGATCCCTTATTAGCTAAAGTACATCAAACACAGATACAGAATAATATAGGAACTAGTAATGGGAGAATGGCTCCTGTTGCTGATGAACGCTTCCAGAAGAAGCTCATGACTGCTTTGAATAGTAATGAAAGAGCTAAACAACTAGATCAACTATTCGATGCTCTATCTCCTAATATTGATGCTGTTGTCAGTGCTGGAGGTAAAGAGGTTAAGATCACAGCAGAGCAGATGAATAGGTCTGTGGATAATCTAACCCAAGCTATCTATGGTAGAGACCTAAGTTTTAAAGAGTTTCAGTTCATTGTAGATGATATGAAGACCACAGTCTTTAATTCTAATGCAATTCTAGATGAGGAACAGTGGACTATAGCCTCCAAAGCATTTAAAAATGCATACGATAGACTCTTTGATCCTAATCAAATGAGAGCATCTGCTATGTTAACACAGAATGCTGCTGAGACTGTTGCTGATACAGCAGCTGGTGCTATCATGCTTGGTGATACTGTTGATACTTCCAGACAGTGGGAGATCATGTTTAAAAAACTGAATCTCTTAGGAACTGAAGTTAAAGCTAATGAGTATATTCTAAGTAAAGCTAATGAGTATAGAAAATTAAAAGCACAAGCTGATGTACCTAGTCTTATTCAGTGGATGAATAGACAGGGTGATGAGTTTGACATATACTTAAAAGGTGTCAAAGAGAGTAATGGTAGACTAGAAAAAGAACTAGCTCGTATAGCTAAAGAGAATCCATCATACCTTAAACCATTTAAAGAAATCTATGATGCTACTAATGGTAAAGTAGATGATCTCTATAAGATGCATAGATACGCTGAGAATCATATTGGTTTTATTAAGAAAGCTTTTTTTGATGGAGAGCCTGAAGTACCTAGCATGATTGTTAAAGGTTTACATGCTGCTAGAATAAATAATATTCTTTCTGGTTTATCTGCAGGTAGTGCTGCTATAGGTAACTCAGTAATGACTGCTATTAAACCTGTATCCGTACTTGCTGGATCTAGATTAACTGGTAATAATAAAGTATATGAAAGAGCTTTATGGACATATGGAGGTATTGATGAGAACATCAGACGTGCTTTCAAGGTAATGCAATCTGAATGGCAGCTTGCAAAACGTAATCCAGAAGCTGCTATGATGCGTGGACGTTCAGATTTAGCTAAAGCTAATATGGAACGTATGGAGTATATGGATACATTATCTGAAGCTTGGGAACTTGAAGGTGAATGGGGTAAGGTAGCTATGTGGAAAATAGCTAAAGGTCTTACTTGGTGGAACAAGCAGTTCTTTGTTAAGTATGGTACTAATGCCTTATATGCTATTGATGGGTTTACTAACTCCTTCATGGCTAGTGGTATGGCACGTGCAAGAGCTTATGATGATTTATTCACAAGGTTTAATGGATCATTCTCTAAAGAAGATTTCTTAAAAGTACAAAGAGAACTATATGAGAATGCCTTTGATTCTACTGGACTACTTACAGATAAAGCAGCTAAGTTTGCTTCACAAGAGATAGCACTTAACTTAGATAATGCTACAGTACGAAGCTTTGAGAAGTTCTTAGATCATGTTCCTGCAGCTAAACCTCTATTCTTATTCCCTAAAACTGGTATAAATTCAGTTGAACTTGGTTGGTCATTTAATCCAATGAGTAATCTTGGACCTGCTTTAACTAAGGCACGTAAAGTAATGGGTGCTAAAACAGGACAAGAGAAACTTGCAGCTTTAGCTGAGCATGGTTTAGATGGTATGAGGAATCCTGATTTAGCTTTTGAAACACTTAGATCTGAATATATCGGACGTCAAATCATGGGTAGTACTGTGGTTATGGGTGTAGGTATGCTTGCATTGAATGGTGTTATATCAGGTTCTGGGCCTCAAGATGCTGCAGAGAAGAGTCGTATGATTGCTATGGGTTGGAAGCCTCATTCTATTAAAGATCCAATCACTGGTGCATGGAGAAGTTATAAGAGATTTGAACCGTTTTCTAGTATAATGGGTCTTACAGCTGATGTTATATATCAAGCTAATCGTGTAGATCAGTCTGTAACAGAAGATATTCTTAGAAAGGTTGGTCATGCTATTACAATGAATATTACTAATGAAACCTTTATTTCTGGTTTCGAACCATTAGCTGGACTTATATCTAGAGATCCAAGTGCATGGACTAGGTTCTTTGCACAACAAACTGATATGGTAACTCCATTCCATGGACCACGTAAGATTCTTAATAATATAGTAGCTGGTCAACTTAGAGATGTAGATAATGACTATGGTGCTTATCTGAAGAATGCTAATAAGTTCTTATTTGCTGGTGATGAAGATCTACCTAAGATGTTAGATATTTATACTGGCAAACCTGTTAGACATTATAATCATCTTATCAATGCTACCAATGCTTTCCTACCTATGTTTAAATCTAATGGAGGTATGGAGCCTTGGAGACAGTGGTTACTTGCAACAGGCTGGGATGGATTACAGAAGATAAGAAGAAATCCAGATACAACTTTACCTTTAGATGCTAAAGATAGACAGTATGTTAATAACTGGATAGCTAAGAACGCTAACCTAGACGCACAGATTCAACAGTTAATGTCTGAAAATGATGGTTATTGGAATAAGGAATTACAAAAGTATGTAAAATTAAGAGGTTTACAAAATCAAGAAGATTTTCCAATTAAGAAAACCTTATTATATAGACGTCTAGATCAAATACATGATCGTGCTTTTAGAGGTGCAATGGATGCACTGAATGCATATAAGGATGAGAACTACAGTACAATAGGAAGAGAAATAAAAAATAGAAATAGAGAATTAAATAAAGGTAGGCTAAATGAAGCCTCCGAAACTCAAAAACGGATTAAACAACTATTGAGGGAAACCCGTAACAAATAGGCATTATGGCTACAACTTCAAATTCATATACGGGAAACAATTCCACCGTTGATTTCTCTTTTACATTTCCATATCAAACTAGTACCGACATTAAAGTTAGTGTCGATGAAGTGGTTCAAACACTTACAACTCATTATACATTACATAATGCAACAACTATTCGTTTTGGTACAGCACCAGCGACTGGTAAAAAGATAAAGATTTATAGAGATACTGCTAGTGCTAATCTAGCTGCAACCTTCTACCCAGGTTCAGCTATTAGATCTGGTGATCTCAATGACAACTTTACACAAAATTTATACGTTACTCAAGAAGCAGAAAATGATTCCACTGAAGCTCTTGGTAACTCTAGGGTTCTTGAAAGTGGCGCTTACGTTTCTGCTATTACTAAAGCTACAACTGCTGTAACGACTGCAAATACTGCAAATAGTACAGCCAATACGGCTTCATCAAATGCTTCGACTGCTTTGTCAACAGCTAATACAGCTTCGTCAAATGCTACTACAGCAGTAAACACAGCAAACACAGCCTCAGGCAATGCCACTACAGCAGTTAATACAGCTAATACAGCGTCTAATAACGCAACAACCGCAGTCAACACAGCAAACGGAGCTGACACAAAAGCAGATACAGCTATCTCGACGGCAAACTCAGCTGCGTCGGACGCTACGAGTGCTGTTACAACAGCAAACAATGCAAACTCCACTGCCACAACAGCTAATAGTACAGCTAACACGGCTTCAACTAATGCTACTAACGCGGTAAATACCGCTAATGCAGCTAGTGCTGCTGTGTCTGCAGCTGTACTTTACACACCAAAAAGTAATAAAGCAGCCTTAATAGCTACAGAACCTACTGAAGATGGGTATTATGAGATAGCAGACTCAAGTGATTTAGTCAATGCTACATGGACTACTAATTCAGTTTCCTATACATTAAGTGGGATACCCTCCAATTTCCAAGGAAGTTCAGGGTTGACAATGCGTGTATCTTATACTCATTCAAGTAAAACATATGCTTATGCTAGTTACTTTGCTAATGATCCAGAAGAGAGATATATTTCAGATACTAGAACCTTTGGTCCTACAGTAACTTATATAGTTAAAGTAGCTACAAAGACTTCTCAACATAGATATAATGGAAGTGGGCATTCTAGTGGTTTCACTATTGATGCTCAGCAAGCTCCATTCTTGGAACTTAATCCAGGTATGACATATAAATTCGATCAGGCAGATAGTTCTAACTCTGGTCATCCCCTTGTCTTCTATCAAGAGGCAGATAAAACTACAGGTTATTCAACAGGAGTAACTACAAACGGTACACCTGGTAATGCAGGTGCATATACTCAGATAGTTACATCTGATACTAACCCTACAATTTTACACTACCAGTGCTCATCCCATGCTTATATGGGTAATTGTATGCAGATGAATACTGCATTCGATAGAACAGCACACCAAATAATAGATGCTGGTAACTTTGACAATGGTACAAGTACAGCAGCACTTTCAAACACTTATGATGGAGGCAATTTCGATAGCTAATGGGAACACCAACAACTAGAACACCTGTTCGTATTGGACGGGGTACATACTCAAATTTAAACTCAAGTAAAGGTGACATTCTTGAAGGCGAGGTTGTTTACGCAACTGATCAAAATAAACTATATGTCAAAGAAGGTTCAAACCTTGAATCAGTTCAGATAGATGCTAGCTTATATGCTACACTAGCAGGTTCTACATTTACAGATAATGTTATTGTAGACAACCAGAAAGAACTGAGGTTCGAAGAAGCAAGTGGAAATGGTAACAATTATGTAGGATTTGAAGCGCCAGCTACTTTAGGTGGTGATCAGATCTGGGTACTACCTACAGCTGATGGTTCTGCAGGACAACTCCTAAAGACAGATGGTAGCGGTAACCTTGGCTGGGCTACTGATAACACAACTGATACTACTAAAATGCCTCTCGCAGGAGGTAATTTCACTGGTGATATACAACTTAATGCACAAAAAGATGTACGCTTTGGTGATGCTGATAGTTCACATTATGTAGCATTTCAAGCACCAACAACAGTTGCATCTAATGTAACATGGACTTTACCTGCTGCTGATAGCTCAGGGACACAAGCTCTTACTTCAAATGGAAGTGGAACATTAGCTTGGGCTTCAACAGGTGACGCAACCTTAGCAGGTGATAATACATGGACAGGTGCTCAACGTGGACAGATAACTGGTTTGACTTCAGCGTCAACTATTACTATTGATATGTCTACTACGAATAACTTTTCTGTTACTCTAGCTCATAATACTACATTTAATGCTCCTTCTAACCAAACAGCTGGACAATCAGGTTCAATCTTTATAACACAAGATGGGACAGGATCTAGAACTGCTGCATGGAATGCTAACTTTAAATGGAAAGGCGGAACCGCTCCGACCCTTACAACCACTGCTGCTGCTGTAGATCGAATAGACTACATTATTCTAGCATCTGGTACAATTCATGCGGTGGCAACTCTTGATGTGAAATAAGATGGCAGTACTAAGTAATACGATGCTGCATGGTACATCTGCAATTTCAGATGATGATGCTGCCTATCAGATAGCTAAAAGTCTTAGAATGAATGAAGCAGATGAAGCTCATTTAGTAAGATGGATATATGGTACTGCAGGTAATAGAAAAACTTGGACATGGGCTGCTTGGGTAAAACGTTGGGATATTGATAATAGGACAACATTATTAAGCACAGGTGATGGTACAAGTGATACTGATTGGACAGCTATTGAAATAGAATCCGATGAAAAATTAAAAGTCACAGGATGGAATACTAATTGGAAACAAACAACCCAACTGTTCCGTGATCCTACAGCATGGCAGCATATAACAGTAGCTTTTGATACCACTCAATTAACAGCTACTGATAGATGTAAGCTCTATGTTAATGGAAAGAGAATAAAAGATTTCTCTGCTGATAATACTTTAGGTCATCTTACAAATTACGCTTGTATGGATGAGAATAAACCAATTCGAATAGGAGGTATTGATCCTAGTGGTGTTAATAACACATTGAGTAATACTTATCTTGCAGATGTATATTTGATAGATGGTTTGGCCCTGCCCCCGGCTGCATTCGGATCCTTCGACAGCTCAGGGTGCTGGAATCCGAAAGCCTTTGCACTTCCAGCTCCTAATGATGGGACTACGTGGAGCGATAACGTTACTTGTAATGCAACTCTACCTGGATCAGGTGCTGACTCGGCTGCTGAAGGTTTTGATGGAGACGGTGGTACTGCTTATCCTAATGTTACAAGGATGAATACTTTTACGAGTAGTTCTCATCTTACTGTTTCATTTGGAACTGATGGTATTCCATGTAATCAATCAGTAGAAATTCCTTACACACTAGGTAGTGGATCAATAATTGCTAATTATGATGTTACTTTTAAAGATGGTCATGTAGAAAGACGTTCTATTAAAGGTCCATCAGGTTCAGGAGCAAGTGGTACTTTTA
>VTLG01013668.1_pt1 | contig 12371 bp, 15 predicted proteins | sample 4694571 | NCBI WGS metagenome assembly VTLG01 (sample SAMN12604809, study PRJNA352737) | marine metagenome | biome: ENVO:00000447; feature: ENVO:00000209|ENVO:00000569|ENVO:01000036; material: ENVO:00002151; isolation source: viral sequences binned using virsorter ... | reverse complement strand
GGATTATGGCTATTTAAAAGGGCCAGCAGATATGCTACAATTATATGAAGCAAAATACAAAGAAGAAGTTCAAAAATTTGCAGGAGAACAAATAGGTAGAAGAAGACGAGACGACTACACTGATGGCACTGTTAGATTAGGAGTAGATTCAGTAAAACAATAGGATAAATTATGGCATCATCATATACAGACCTCGGTATAGAAAAAATGGCAACTGGCGAAAACGCCGGTACATGGGGAACAAAAACTAATACCAATTTAGAAATTATTGAAAAAGCAATTGCTGGTTATGTAGAACAAGCAGTAACTAGTGGTGGAACAACAGCTTTATCTATAACAGATGGTGACTCAACAGAATCAACATCCGTTGCAAGACATGCTGTTATAAAATTAACAGGAACAATAACAGGAAACTCAATTGTAACTGTTCCTGACTCAGTAGAAAAAGTTTATATTGTAACTAATGGAACGTCAGGCGCATACACTGTTCAATTTAAAACAGCATCAGGAACTGGTATTACTTTTGGTGTATCAGAAAAAACTACAAGATTAGTTTATTCAGATGGAACAAACCTTGTTGATGCAGGATTTGGTGGGGCTCTTGATATAGAGGGAAGAGAATTAGTTTTAGATGCGGATGGTGATACAACTATTACAGCAGATACTGATGACCAAATAGATATTAAAATTGCAGGAGCCGATGATTTTCAATTTACAGCAAATACTTTTACTGCGCAATCAGGTAGCACAATTGCTGCACAAGCATTAACGGCTACTACAGTTACAGCTAGTGGTATTGTAAAAACTGACGACACTACTGAAGCAACTTCTACAACAGATGGATCACTACAAACTGACGGTGGATTATCTGTGGCAAAAGATGCTGTAATTGGTGATGATCTTAAATTATTAAGTGACTCTGCTGTATTAAGTTTTGGTGCAGATTCAGATACAACTTTAACACATACAGATGGCACAGGGTTAACTTTAAACTCAACGAATAAACTTCTTTTTAGAGATACTGGTTTATATATTAATTCATCTACAGATGGCCAATTAGATATTGTTGCAGATACAGAAGTACAAATAGCAGCTACAACAATAGATATTAACGGCGCTATCGCAATGGATGGTGCTATTACTGGTGCTACTAACATTACTTTATCTGGTGAGCTAGACGCAGCTACTTTAGATGTTTCTGGTGATGCAGATATAGACGGTACATTAGAAACAGATGCCTTATCCATAAATGGTACAACAATAACTACGACAGCAGCTGAAATTAATTTAATAGATGGTGGTACTTCAAGAGGTACTACAGCAGTCGCAGATGGAGATGGTTTACTTGTAAATGACGATGGCACAATGAGAATGACCAATGTCACTACATTAAAAACATATTTTCAAACTGGTGTTACTGCTTCAAGTATAGCAGCTGACGACCTTGCTGCAGGTGATGCAGCTGTTACTTTACAAACTTCATCCGGAAATATTACAATTGATGCTACAGCAAATGACACTGATATTATATTTAAAGGCACAGACAATAGTTCTGATATTACTATGCTTACTCTTGACGGAAGTGAAGCAGGTGCAGCCACATTTAATAATAAAATTGTAGCAACAGAATTAGATATATCAGGAGATGTGGACGTAGACGGAACATTAGAAGCAGACGCAATTACACTTAACGGAACATCATTGGCTTCTTCTGCAACAACAGATACTACAAATGCATCGAATATCGGCTCAGGAACTTTAGGAGCAGCCAGAATGGCAGCAGCACAAACTGCTATTACGTCTATACTTGCAACAGACGTAAAAATAGGTGAAGATGATCAAACAAAAATAGACTTTGAAACAGCAGACACTATTCATTTTTATGCAGGTAATCAAAATCAAATTAAACTTACAGATGGTGTATTAGCACCTGTTACAGATAATGACGTAGATGTAGGTACCTCGTCTCTAGAATTTAAAGACGGGTATTTTGATGGCACATTACACTGTGATGTACTAGATTTAAACGGAACGGAACACACAACAATTGAAGATCCCACGGCTCTTGCAATTGCTTTAGGATAATATATAAAAGGAAAATAGGAGATAAAATATGGCAAATACGTTTAAGGTGGTTACTTTCGCAGCAGAACCAGCTTCTGCAGGAACTGCATACAAGATGTACACATGTGCTTCAAGCACAACAACTGTTGTTCTTGGTCTAATATTAACTAACATAAACACAACTTCTGTAACTGCAGAAGTAGAACTTGTTAGTGATACAGGAAACAGAGGTGGAGCAAACAACGTTTCTAATGGTACATCGTTTCTTGTCAAAGACGTGAACATTCCCGCAGGAAGTTCTTTAGAGGTCTTGACGGGCGGTAAAGTAGTATTAGAAGCAACAGATGAAATTAAAATAGATTGTTCAGTTGCAGATAAACTATCAGGCACGTTGAGCATTATGGAGATAACGTAAGATGGCTTATATTGGAAATATTCCTACAGACAACTTCGTTACGTTTGCTACACAGAATTTTTCTACGTCAGCAACATCTTCATACACACTCACTCATGCAGTAAGTAACGAAAATGAAATTGCGTTATTTATAAATAACGTACGTCAACACCCTGGATCTGGTAAAGCATATACTGCTACAGGCACAGCTTTGACGTTGTCAGCAAACACAGCTTCAACAGATACAATGTATTGTATTTTTTTAGGTCGTGCTATTCAATCTACAGTCCCATCAACTAACAGTATTACACCAGCAATGTTAGGTGATACAACAGTTACAGCATTAAGTGCAGGTACGGGAATTACTGGAGGCACAGGTACAGTTTACAGATCTGCAGTAGAAAAGTTAGGAAATATTTACCATACAAAAATTTTAATAGATTTAACAGGATTAGCTAGTTCTGGCAGTGGAGATATTATTGGAAAAGCTGCAACAGCAAATTGTCATATTGGACAAATAACTGCAGCAGTTAACGGAACAGTTTTAAGTGGTAAAATGACTTGTATGGAAGCACCTGCAGGTGGGGATCCAGATATAAATTTATGGTATGCTGATGAAGCTACAGGAACAGAAGATGCTGCAATTACAGGTTTGTCAAATCAAACACAAATGTGTGATAGTGGAGACTTAGCATTAGGTTCAGTGATATCAATACCAACACCACCAGCTGCAGATAAATATATGTATATGGTGACAGGTGCAGCAACAGATGCTAATTATACAGCAGGTAAAATATTAATAGAATTTTTTGGATATGTATAAAATGAATAAAGGAGATATATAATATGGCCTATATTGGCAAACAACCCGTGGTAGGAAACTTTCAAGTTTGTGATGCAATTAGTGTTGTAAACGGTCAAGCTGCTTATACGATGCAAGTAGCAAGTACAAATGTAAGTCCAGAATCAGCTAACCACATGTTAGTTAGTTTAAATGGTGTATTACAAAAACCAGGATCTTCCTTTACTGTGTCAGGGGCTACAATTACGTTCGCCAGCAACTTAGTTACGAACGATGTTATTGACTTTATAATGTTATTAGGAGATGTTTTAAATACAGGTACTCCATCAGATGGCGCAGTGCTTACTGCAGGTCTTGCAGCTAACGCTGTAACAGGTGCTAAACTAAATACAGATGTTATATCAGCTCAAACTGCTCTAACAGCAGAACCAGCAGACACTGACGAATTTCTTGTAAGTGACGCAGGCGTTCTTAAAAGAATAGACTACTCACTTATAAAAGGTTCTTCAACACACACTTTATTAACTACAAATACAATTACATCAGGAACAGCTACTTCTGATTTTACTTCAAATATTGATAGCACATACAAAGCTTATATGTTTGATATTATTACTTTACATCCAGCTTCAGATGCCCAAGTATTAAAAGTAAGATTTAGTCAAAGTTCTAGTTTTGTTACATCTTCAACATATGACCATACTTTTACAAGAATGGATGGCGGTGTAGATCATTCAAGTGTTCGATCTGTAAATGATGATAGCTTTCAAATTGCTAATAATGTTGATGGTGCAAATGACTCTTGCCTATCAGGTAGATTATTTTTATACGATCCAGCAGGAACAACTTTTGAAAAAGCAATGACGTTTCACACAACTCATGTTCAAGACGGTGATCAAGTAGGTTCTACTATTGGTGCTGGAAGATTAGATAGTACAACTGCTGTAGATGGTGTGCAATTTTTTATGGGGTCAGGTAATATAGATTCAGCCGTTATAAAAATGTATGGAATAACATAGGAGATATTTATGGCTTTATCTAAAGTTAATTATAACAGCCTGAACGTAACTCCCTCAGCAAGTAAATTTTTAGCATGGGACTCAGATGCAGATGCTTTAGCAGCTTCAGATATTGGCGGTTCTTTAAACCTAATATCTACACAAACCGCAAGTAGTAGTTCATCATTAGATTTTACTAGTAACATAGATTCTACTTATAAAGAATATATATTTAAAATTATAAATTGTCATCCATCTGCTAGTAATCCAAGTTTTCAGGTTAATTTTAGAGATGGTTCTTCTGCTTTTGATGCTACAAAAACAACAACTAAATTTGAAGCATATCAAACTGAGAGTGCAACAGCTACAAATTTTGGTTATGCAACTGGAGATGATATAGCACAAGGCACTGGTGGTCAAAGAATAAGTATTGTAGGCAATGAAAATGATCAATCAGTATGTGGAACGCTTCACTTGTTTGACCCAAGCAGCACAACATTTGTAAAACATTTTATAGCAAGAACACAAGCATATTATAAAGGATCAAGTGCATTTTCTTGGAGTGAATTTGCTGCTGGTTATTGTAATACCACGACAGCAATAGATGGTGTTCAATTTTCTTTTTCATCAGGGAATATAGATAGTGGAGTTATAAAAATGTATGGAGTAACATAATGGCATTAACAAAATTTGAATATAATAGTTTTGATGTAACACCAGTAGCAAGTAATGGTTTTGCTTTTAACTCTACACCTAATGGTTTAACAACAGCATCTGCAGGGGCACTGACATTACTTACAACTAATACTATATCATCAGGGGTATCGTCATCTTCTTTTACTTCTAGTATTGACAGCACGTATGATGTTTACTTATTTAAATTTATTAATATTCACCCTGCATCAGATGATGTTTTTTTTGAATTTAATGGTTCTGATGATACTTCATCACATTCCTACAATATAACTAAAACAAGCACTAATTTTCAAGCAGAACATAATGAAGGTGATACTGTTAATCAATTAGGTTATGCAACTGGAGATGATCTTGCATCATCAACAAGTTATCAAAGGCTTTTTAATGGTGTAGGAAACGATAATGATGGATCATTATCAGGCGAATTATATTTATTTAATCCTAGCTCTACAACTTTTGTAACGCATTTTATGGCACGTGTTGCTGGTCATAGGCATTCTAGTGCTGCTTTAGATAATTATACAGCAGGATATTTTGATACAACAGCTGCTATAACTGCATTAGATTTTAAAATGTCTAGTGGTAACATAGATAGTGGTGTAATCAAAATGTATGGGGTAACAAAATAATGGCTTTAAGTAAATTACAATATAATAGTATAAATGTAACACCAACTGCTAGTGAGGGTATTAGATTTAATTCTGGTGCTAATGGTTTTGAGACAGCAAGTGCTGGTGGTAATTTAGTTAAAATTTCTGCGTCAACTGCTAGTTCAAGTGCAACAATTTCATTTACTTCAGGAATAAATTCTACATATAAAGAATATTTATTTTTATTTAATAGCATCCATCCTGCCACAGATGGTGCAAATGTTCAATTTCAAGGAAGCACAGATGGGGGAAGTAATTACAATACAACTATAACTTCAACTTATTTTCAAGCTCAAGGAAATGCTACTGAAACAGCCTTAGAGTATGATGGTGGACAAGACTTAGCTCAAAGCACTAACTTTCAAACTATCTTAGGCAAAGAACCTGGTAATGGAAATGATGAATCAGCAAGTGGAATTCTTCGTTTATTTGATCCAAGCAACACTACTTTTGTAAAAAATTTTTTATCAGTTGGTAATTGTCAAGATACAGAGGCCATGTCTAGACAAGGATTTACTGGAGGATACTTTAACACAACAAGTGCGATTGATGCTGTTCAGTTTAAAATGAGTTCAGGTAACATGGACGCTGGAACTATAACAATGTATGGAGTTAAATAATGGCAATAGTATCTGCAAACAATAATGCTTTATCAGCAATCACAGCTTTACCTAGTGGTTTTTCATCTGGCTCTTTAAATTTAATATCTACACAGACAGCTAGTAGTTCATCATCATTAAGTTTTACAAGTGGAATAGATTCTACATATAAAGAATACTTACTTACTTTTTATAGCATCCATCCAGCTTCTGATAATGTAAGTTTTCAATTTAATGGTACTGATGATACTTCTAGTCACTCTTTTGACATTACAAAAACTACAACTGCTTTTAATGCTTATCATAATGAAGCCGATACTGAAACAGGTTTTGGATATAGAAGCGCAGATGATGTTGCGCAAGGAACAGGTTATCATACTTTAACCCATCAAGTAAGTAATGATAATGACGAAGCTTTAAGTGGTTATCTCCATTTATTTGAACCTAGTAACACAACTTTTGTAAAACATTTTAAAGCGGTTATTAGTAATAATAACGAAGATAGTCACGCGCAAGTTAATTATAGTAGTGGATACTTTAATACAACAGCCGCAATCACAGGGTTAGATTTTAAAATGAGTTCAGGAAATATAGATTCAGGAGTTATAAAATTATATGGCGTTAGTTAAATACAATAATAATTCTTTAAGCAATGTTACAGCAGCTGCTGGTCTTGGTTCTAGTGGAAGTATGAATTTACTTACAACTAATACTATATCATCAGGAGTATCAACATCTTCTTTTACTTCTAGTATTGATAGCACGTATGATACTTATTTATTTAAATTTATTAATATACACCCAGCAGAAGCAGAGCATTTTACATTTCAAGGTAGTACAAATGGTGGTAGTAGTTATGGAGTGACTTTAACTTCAACTTATTTTCACGCTACACACAATGAGGCTGGCACTTCACAAGCTTTATCATACGTAACTGGAAAAGATTTAGCACAATCTACTTCATATTTAAGAGTTTCAGATAGCACAAGTACAGACGCAGATGAAAGTACATCAGGCGAATTATATTTATTTAATCCTAGCTCTACAACTTTTATAAAACATTTTATGTCAAGATCATCAGTAGCTGCTACCGGAGGAAAAGATGGTTTTGTAGCAGGATATTTTAATACAACTAGTGCAATAGATGCTATTCAATTTAAAATGTCTAGTGGAAACATAGATAGTGGTGTAATTAAAATGTACGGATTGAGTAAATCATAATGAGTATAGTTAAATTAAATAATAATGGTGTAAAGAACGCAACTGAATTTGGTAGCATAACAGGATTAGGTAATTTAATATTAATTAAAACACAAACTGCTAGTAGCTCTGCAACCATATCTTTTGTTGATGGAACTAGCGATGTTGTTCTTGATGATACATACAAAGAATACTTATTTACTTTTAATAACATCCATCCAGCTACTGATAACTCAAATTTTACTTTTCAAGGAAATGCTGCTGGAGGAGCTGATTATAATGAAACTATAACTTCAACTGATTTTCAAGCATATCATAAAGAAGATGGCACAGGAGGTGGAGCTGCATATAGTGGTGGTAACGATCAAGCACAAGGAACAGGTTTTCAAGTTTTAGCTCAAGGTGTAGGAAATGATAACGATCAAAATGCTAGTGGTTATTTACATCTATTTAATCCTAGCTCTACAACTTTTGTAACGCATTTTATAAGTCATTTTCAATTAAATCACCATCAAGATTATGGACAAAATGAATTTGTTGGTGGTTATTTTAACACTACTTCAGCTATAGATGAAATTCAATTTAAGATGAGTTCTGGAAATATAGATTCTGGGACTATTAGTCTTTATGGAGTAAAATAAGGTTTTACAACTAAAGGAAATAGTATATAAACAAACAACAAGGAGAACAAATATGCCTAGATACAAAATGGTTAACGGTGAGCGGATTCAATTTACAGCCGCAGAAGAGAGCGCACGTGATACTGAAGAAGCTGCTTGGGCAGATGCTGCCCCTGCTAGAGCTTTAGCTAATCTTAGAGTTAAAAGAAATAGACTTTTAACAGAGTCTGATTGGGAAATAGTGTCAGTTTTAGAAAAAGGTAACGCTATTTCAACTGATATGAAAAATTACAGACAAGCGCTTCGCGATCTTCCTGATGGTAAAGACACTGTTGATAAATGTAATAACGCTACATGGCCGACTAAACCGTAGGGCATAGGAAACTACTATGCTGCAAAAAGTTAAATTTGCTCCTGGATTTAATAAACAAGTTACAGCAACTGGAGGCGAAAGCCAATGGGTTGCAGGTGATAATGTTAGATTCAGATATGGCACACCAGAAAAAATAGGCGGTTGGTCTCAATTAGGTTCAGTAGACATAACAGGTCGTAACACCGCTATTCATCATTTTGTAAATACGTCAGGTATTAAGTATGCAGCGCTCGGAACTAATAGGGTTTTGTATGCTTATTCAGGTGGTATTTTTTATGACATACACCCTCTTAAATCTACAACAACATTAACAAGTGCATTTTCTACAACTAATGGATCTGCAGTTGTAACAATAACTTTTGCATCAGCACATAATATAAATCAATACGATATTATTTTATTAGATAATTTTACATCTATAACAAACTCTGGTTTTACATCAGCTAATTTTGACGATAACAAATTTATGGTAACAACTGTGCCGTCAGATACAACGATAACAGTTAACGTTGGATCAAATGAATCAGGCAGTGGTGCTAGCACATCTGGTGGTATTAGAGTTAGACACTATTATCCTGTAGGTCCAGCCGTAGAGGTTGCATCAACAGGTTGGGGACTAGGGCCTTGGAGTGGATTTAAATCTGGTCAGTTTACTTCTACATTATCATCAAGTATTAACACATCAGTTACAAGTTTAACGATGGCTAGTTCAACCTCTTTCCCGTCTTCAGGAACAGTATTAGTTGACAACGAACTTATTACTTATACCGGCAACAGTGGTGGTACATTATCAGGTTTAACAAGAGGAGCTTCAGGAACTACAGCAGCATCACACTCATCAGGAGCGACTGTAACCGATGCATCTAATTTTTTTGGATGGAACGCTGCAACATCAGGAGACGTTGTTACAGCACCAGGATTATGGTCATTAGATAATTTTGGTAATAAACTTATTGCAACTATTAACAGTGGAGAAACTTTTGAATGGAATTCTAATCCAACAGGAGCAACAGATACAAGAGCAACAATTGTTACAAATGCACCTACAGCTTCTGCTCTTTCTTTAATATCTACACCCGATAGACACTTATTATTTTTTGGTACAGAAACAACGATTGGAACAAAAACAACACAAGATCCTATGTTTATAAGATTTTCTTCTCAAGAAGATATTAATACTTATACACCTACAGCTACAAATACAGCTGGCACACAAAGACTGGCAGATGGGTCAAAAATTGTTGGTGCACTTAGAGGTCGAGATTCAACTTACATTTGGACCGACACAGCGTTATTTATTATGAAATTTGTAGGCGCACCTTTTACTTTTTCATTTCAACAAGTTGGTACAAACTGTGGATTGATTGGACAGAACGCAGCGGTTGAAGTTGATGGTTCTGCTTATTGGATGTCTGAAAATGGTTTCTTTAGATACACAGGTAAATTAGAATCATTAGATTGTTTAGTAGAAGATTTTGTATACGATGATATTAATACAACACCAAAACAACATATTAATGCAGGACTAAACAATTTGTTTGGTGAAGTAATGTGGTTTTATCCTAACTCAGGATCAGGAACAGTTAACAGAATGGTTTGTTACAATTACATTGATTCTACTCCGCAACGACCGGTATGGACTACAGGGACATTAGCAAGAACGTCATGGCAAGATTCTGCTGTATTCGGTAAACCTCATGCAACAGCATACGACGAAGACGGTACAACAGCTACAACAGACACTAATTATATTTTTGGTAACAGTGATGGTACAACAACATACTACGAACACGAGACAGGATTAAATCAAGTTAAAGAAGGTGCAACAACTGCTATTACAGCAAACATAGAATCAGGCGACTTTGACATAGGGCAAGAAGGATTATCTGGTGATGGTGAGTTTATGATGAAAATAAGAAGAGTGATACCAGACTTTTTATCACAAACAGGTGATGCAAGAGTTACATTAAATTTAAGAGACTTTCCTAATCAAACACAAGCTAGTTCATCGCTTGGACCTTTTACTATTACAAGCAGCACAAATAAAATAGACACACGTGCGAGAGCTAGATCTATATCTCTAAAAGTAGAAAACACAAGTACAAGTCAGTTTTGGAGATTAGGTACATTTAGAATAGATTACCAACCGGATGGAAGAAGATAATGGGATTAGATAAATTAAAAAAGAAAAAACCAAATCAATTAGTTTTTAAAAGAAAAGATGGCAAACGACCAGGTTATAGAGGTAGAACAGATGCAGATACTATGTCGGGTTCAGGTTATGGTGCAGGATCTAGTTCTTCTTCAAATTCTGGTAGCGGCGATGAAGGTGTTTATGAACCACCAGCACAATCATATACTCCTGCACCAGAACCAGAATATGACACAGCAGATTTTGCTTTTACAACACCGTCACCAAAACCAACACCCGCAACAACTTTTCCAGAACCAGGCATTGATTATATTGATTTAGGATCTGACCGATTTACTCCAGTAACCATTGAGGATGTACGAGTATATGCTAAAGATAATCGTCTAAGTACAGTTAGAGGTGGTTATGAGCCAAATATTACAAAAGATAGAGGAGACAGTCTATACGTGTCGCCTACACAAACAATGAAAGAACAAGAATCTTATATGGATTACAAACCTGGTCCTAACTATGTTACTGCAGATGAGTTATCAAGGTTAAATAGAGGAATTGGAGATAGTGATGAACGAATTTCAACGTTGGCTAAAATTCAAGCGGTTAATCCAATGCAACAATCTAAAGGAATTTTAGAAACAGCAGGTACAAAATTAAAAGATATGGCTATAAATTATGCTTTAAATACTTTTACTGGAGGTCTTTATAATAGGTTTAAAACTCCATATAAAATAACACAAGCTATAGACGATAGATTTCTTAATGATAAAATTCCAGGAATAACAAAATTTGCTAAATATAATAAGAACCCAATTTCAGGATACAAAAAAAATACATTTGAAAGCGATGGTGATGATAGACCTATACCTAAAAATGTAATAGCAGCTAATGTGCAAAAATTTAGTCCACAACAATTAAACAGAGCAATAGCGCTTAGAGATCAGTTACAATCATATGCTGAAACAGGAAGGTTAAATGAAAAAGGTCAATTAACTTTACAACAACTTAATAATTTAATAGAACAATACCAAGTGAGCGTATAATGGCTAGAATAGTACAATCTTTAACACAACCTTTACCAGAATATGATCAACAAATACAACAATCTTTTGTAAGAGATATAGATGGTATTGTTAATAAATTAAATTCAACCTATCAACAAGATTTAAAAGATGAAGTTGAAGCATTTAACTTCTTTATAAACTAATGGCAAATTCATTTGTAAACAAAAAAGTAGATTTAACTAGCACAAGTGCTACTACTTTATATACTGTGCCCTCTGCTACAACGGGGGTAATTAAGTCAATTTTAGTGTCTGAAGACTCTGGTAATGCTGATACCATAACAGTTACGATTACAGACACAAGCGATAATGTATTTAGTCTATTTAAGACTAAGTCTATATCAGCAAATGCAACAGCAGAATTACTAACAGGACCCCTTGTTTTACAGGAAAGTGAGGTCTTGAAAGTGACTGCTGCTACAGCAAATAGGCTACATGTGGTGGCTTCTGTTCTAGAAATTAAACCTAGGGAAGTAACAACATAGTCTTGATTTACTAGGGAAAAACTAGTAAAGTGAACGACACTCAGGTGAAATTCCTGCCTTAAAAGCACAATAATAAAACATATGATAAACAGAGCATTAATGAACAGACAGATGTATAATATGGGAGGCTCATCTTTAGAAACAGGGGCACCTGATATTACCCTTACAGGCGACATGCGACCTACATACAGCGCAATGAGAAAACAAAGATTAGCTGGTGGTGGTATTGCTAGCATGAGAGATAGAATTAAATATGACGTTAAACCAGGAGAAACTCTTGT
>VTLG01010754.1_pt1 | contig 12371 bp, 5 predicted proteins | sample 4694571 | NCBI WGS metagenome assembly VTLG01 (sample SAMN12604809, study PRJNA352737) | marine metagenome | biome: ENVO:00000447; feature: ENVO:00000209|ENVO:00000569|ENVO:01000036; material: ENVO:00002151; isolation source: viral sequences binned using virsorter ... | reverse complement strand
AGATTGGATATGCTCTAGCTGAGAAATATGACAGACTCGCTTTCAGAGCTGTTACACGTGGAGCACGTAAAGCATCCCCTATCACTAAGACCAACTTTGTTGAGCCAGGTGGTACTCAGATTCGTGTTGGTGCAACAACCAATGACTCTGATGCTTATGTTCCTAACAACTTAATAAATGCGTTCTATGATGCTGCTGCAGCCCTTGACGAAAAGGGGGTCAGTACTGATGGACGTGTCGCCGTATTAAACCCACGTCAATTCTATGAATTGATCCAGCAAACTGGAGATTCAGGTCTAGTTAACAGAGACTCACAAGGTACATCCCGTCAGAAGGGTACTGGAATTGTAGAGATCGCTGGTATCAAGATCTACAAGTCAATGAACATTCCGTTCCTTGGCAAATATGGTACTGCTTACGGCGGTACAACTGGCGTTACTGCTCCTACTAATGTAGGTAGTTTCGTTGGTCCAACATTAGACAACGATGTTGCAGACACAGATACAGGTATCAATAACGACTACGGTACAGCTGCTGAAGTAGGTAGTAAGTCTTGTGGACTTATCTTCCAACGTGAAGCTGCAGGTATTGTTGAAGCTATTGGTCCTCAAGTACAAGTAACCAAGGGTGACGTATCGGTCATTTACCAAGGTGATGTGATACTTGGACGCTTAGCCTGTGGGGCGGATTATGTTAATCCAGCTGCTGCAGTTGAGCTTTATGTTGGTGCATCTGCGCCATCTGCATGGGGTGCATAACCCTTTAAGGGGAGTCTTTATGGCTCCCTTTTTTTTATTCATAAATATTTATACCTATGGCTTTCCCTACCACTAATGCTGCTCAAGAATTACCTGCAATAAATCAAATCCTTATGGCTTGTGGTCAGGCTCCAGTCACCACTTTGGATGAAACCAACCCAGACGTTGCGATTGCTTATCAAACACTTTTAGAAGTTAGTAGAGAAGTTCAAAGTGAAGGATGGACTTTCAATAAGGAAGCACATTATGAGATGACACCTGATAGTAATAATGAAATACTTATTCCTAATAACGTATTACAGATAGACCTTAGTCAATCCCATGCAGCTGATAAACATGCGATCAGAAGAGATGGGAAATTATATGACAAGGAACACCACACAGATCAATGGACAGATGGAGCTGTAGATTGCGACATTGTATGGTTATTTGATTGGGTAAACCTACCAAGACCAGTACAAGACTACATAACAGCTAGAGCATCCACTGTCACTTCAAGTAGGATCGTAGGCGATTCTCAACAGTATCAAATCCTCCAACAAAAGGAGGCATACATGAGAGCTATGGCTCTTGAGTATGAAACAAGCCAAGGTGATTATTCATTCTTTGGACATCCTGACGGAGCACACCCTTATGTCAGTTATCAACCATATAAAGCACTTAGTAGATAATGGCAGCAGTAACTCAAAGGGTAGCCAACTACCTTAGTGGTGTATCAAAACAACCAGATAGTAAGAAGCTTCCAGGTCAAGTTAAAGAATGCCTCAATGGGTTCCCTGACGTTACAACAGGATTAACAAAGAGACCTGGATTTAAGTTCTTATCAATATTAAAGAACGCTAGTAATACCGCCTATAGTGGAACACAATTAGATGGTGGTAAATGGTTCTATATCAACAGAGGAGATGGTGATAGATATATAGGATGTGTAACACCTAAAGTATCTAGCACTAACGGTACAATTAAGATCTGGAATGCTGATACAGGCGCAGCTTGTACAGTTACAGATACAGCTACCAGTTCAGCTCTTGGAGCACATAGTTATCTAACAGGAACGAAGTTAAACTATGACGTTTTAACTGTTCATGACAGTACGATAATTACAAACAATACAGTAACAGTTACAGCACAGTCTAATCCTACGTTTGTAGCCTCTAAGAGGGGGATGGTTATCCTTACGGGTACTGACGCTCAGTTAGGAAGTGAAACCTTTACAGTGACCGTAGCTGGTCAAGCAGCAACATATACATCTCAAGCTGCTGATGGTTATGAGGAAGTATTAACTGGACTTAAGTCAGCTATAGAAAGTGAAAGTACATCACATTCTTTAGGTCTTACAGTTTATAAATTTGGTACTGGTTTAGTTATAGATAGAGCAACAGCTTTTACTCTTACAGCTAAAGGTGGTAAGAATAATCAAGGTATTGTTGTATTTCAGGACTTCGCTGTAGATGCTTCTTACCTACCAAAACAAAGTCTTCACGGACATAAAGTAGAAGTATTAGGTAAGTTTGCAGAAGATAATGATAACTACTATGCAGAGTTTGTAGCTCATAATGGTACGTCAGGTGATGGATACTGGAAAGAAACTGTAGGACCAACAGCTTCACTTGGATTTAACGCATCTACGATGCCTCATAGGTTGCTATGTACAGCTACTGATACCTTTACTTTTGGACCGATACCATATTCAAACAGGGTTGTTGGTGATGCTATTACTAACCTAGATCCTCAGTTTGTAGGACAGAAGATCCAACAAGCTTTCTTCTATTCAGATAGGCTTGGTTTCTTAAGTGATGACACAGTAACCCTAAGTAAGAGTCAGGATGTATTTAATTTCTATAGAGCTTCTGTAAGAGGTTTAGCCACTGGAGATAGGATTGGTATTAACGCTACTTCTATTAGACCAGCCGTATTACATGCTGTATTACCTACCACACAGGGTCTAGTTCTATTCAGTAAAAGTCAACAGTTCTTACTTTACTCAGAACAGGGTCCACTAACACCTGATAGCACAAAGATTAGACCTATCTCAAACATGGAGATGGATTCAGATGTAGATCCTATTGACGTAGGAACTCATATGAACTTCATCAGTAAGACTCCTAACTACACACGAGTATTTGCTATGCAGACTCGTGGTTTAGGTGAGAGTCCTAACATCCTTGATATAGGTAGGGTTGTTAATGAGTGGATAACTATTGATGTAGATCATCTTGTAGCAAGTGTTCAGAATGACTTCCTAGCTATGTCTAGTCAGTCAAGTGATGAGATCTATTTCTATAAGACTTACTCAGATGGTAAAGAGCTATTGATGGAGTCTTGGTTTAAGTGGAAATTACCTGGATTAGTTCAGACAATAGTGGTAGATCAAGATGATATGTATTCAGTTACCAAGCAAGGTAATCAATACACATTATCTAGGGCTAACTTAACTATGAGTCCTGACGCAGCTATCATCACCAATGCACAGGGTCAGAAGATTAACCCTTGTATTGATTTATATTCAGCAGCTAGTTCTGTAGCTTATGACGCAGCTAATGATTTCTCTAAGTGTTATATACCTTTTGCAAATCTAACTGATAGAAAGAACGTACTTGTGGTAGGTGGTACTACTGCAGCTGGTACGTTTAATAACTCAGGTTTTACTATCACTCCAGAGACAGGATCAGATGGTACGGGTACATACTTCAAAGTACCTGGACAAGATCTTACAAATATTGCAAGTAACGTCTATGTAGGCTATGCCTATGACTTTGATGTAGAACTACCTCAGCTATATTTCAACCTAACTGAAGATGGTAGAAACACTGACTTCACTGCGAATTTAACTGTAGCTAGATGTAAGTTTGATGTAGGTCTATCAGGTGTGATGGGCTTCAAACTTAAGGTCACAGGAAGATTAGCTGGTAGTAAAACGCATACAGGTGATGGATCAAATAAAGACTTTAAATGGACTGTTAGTGATCTTGATTATATTGATAGAAGTCAAGTAAAAGTAAAGGTAAACAATGTAACCAATACAGCTTTTACTTTCCTAAGTGATACAGAGATAAGATTCACTACAGCACCTGCTCTTAATTCAACAATACTTATCTACTTAGATGAATGGTATCAATTAGAACCTGTCACCTCAGCTAACACCTATCTAGCTGATGACGTACCTCTAGAGGAATCAACAGTGTTCACGATACCAGTACATCAACGTAGCAAAAACTTTAACTTACGAGTCTTTACTGACTCACCGTTCCCCGTGTCTCTGAACTCGATGATGTGGGAAGGAACCTACTCACCGAGATTTTATAGGAGGACTTAAATATGATGATGAATGATTTCGGCGTACCAATGAGTGACGCTGAAATGACTATGCAGCCTATCAAACCTCACGAGGAAATGATGGCTGCCTCTGGTGTTCAGTCGAATTGGGTTGGCGCAGCAATAGGTATAGGAGCTTCAATCTTTGGAGGTATGAGGGCTTCCTCAGCTGCTAAGAAACAAGCACGAGAACAGAACAAAGCTGCTCAAAGACAGTTTGAATACGATACTGAACTATGGGAAATGAGCAAGGATAAGCTTACGGCTGACCATGCTTTCCTATTAGAAGGTATAGATATAAAGAAGAGAAATGAAGCAGCAATAGCTAAATATACAGATCAGGTTACTCAACAAAAATATGCTCATAATTTAGCTATTTGGGATTATCAAAATAAATCTCAACAAGCTCAGTTTAATAAATCTGAAGAGGTATATGCAGGTCGTTTAAATCAAAACGAACAATCTGCACAAGCTGCTAGAGAGGGAGCTAGAACTAAGTTTGAAGAATTACAAAGACAAGTTTCTTACGACAATCAGGATCAGCAGATAGAACACATCATGACTATGAATGCTGTTTCAAATAATGCTGGTTTAAGTCGTAGTGATTTCACTCAAAGTAAAAGATTCTTACGAGGCTACTCTCAAGCAAAGCTTTACCAAACAGTACTGAGTGGATCTAAAAACTTTGAACAAGATTTAAAAGAGATTGCACTTGATAAGTCAGCTGCAAATCTCACAGCTTTCGCACAACGAATGCTTAAACCTGGAGTATTACCTAAACCTCCAGAACCGTTACCAACGCCTACTGCAGAGTGGCAAATGCCTAGAGCATTGGAAGAGTATGACTTTGGTCCTCCTCCAGTTATGGGTGCAAGAGCTTCCGTCAGTGGAGCTGGTGGTGCTGCATTCTGGGGTGCTGCTGGTAAGGGTATAGCTCAGGGAGCTGCCGCTATAGGCGGTTCAATAGATTGGGGTAATTTAGGAGGAGGCGGAGGTAGCAGTACACCAACTGTTGCCAAAGGTTCTTCAATATACGTCGCATAATTAACTATGGGTAACGAATATAGACCTCAGTCTAAGGACAGGTCTACTTTTAAAGAACGAAACACAGGGGATGGCGGTCTCTCCCAGTTACGACAAAGAGATGCAAAAGTAGTACAAGGAATGCAAGATCTTAGAAACCAAACTGAAGAGATTGGTGATGATCGAATTGCTGGTATTAGAAGAGTTAATGCAATAGAACTACAGAACAGAGCTGATATCAAAGCAACTGTTGAAGATGGTGCTTACCAAACCAAAAGAAGAGCCATCGAGACAAACAGTCGTAGAGAAGTCGAAGCTCTTGAGCAGAAAGGTAAAGAGTATGGTGCTAAGGCTGCAATGTGGGGTCAGTTAACTCCACATATGGCTCAAGGATTTGAAACTCTAGCTAACAGTTATCAGGAGCAAGCTGAAAATAAACAAATTGCAGCTGCTCATGAAACACAGACTCACACTGCAAAGATTTTCGCAAGAGTAACTAATGAAGCTTTAACAGCTTCTGAGTTAGATGTTCTAGTTGATGCCAATGCAGCCTTTCAAGAGACAAACAATACTGGATTAGCTTTACGTCTTACAGGACAATCAGCATGGTTATCCGTTGGACGGCATGATGTACATGCTAGAAGAGAAAAAGGTAACGTCGCTGATTATTGGACTCAGTTTACAAACGCCTTAAAAAGAGAAGGTGTAGAAATTGACTCTACTAATATCGGTCAACATGTAGATAATTTTAGAGCAATCATTCTTAAGTCGAATGGATGGACTAATTCAAAATCTCAAGGTGTTCTTGAATTAAATGAAGTTATAACTAAGCTTAAAACTTCAAAAACAAAAGAACATATTCTTTCCGAAAACACAAGAGAGGGTGATAGGCAATATAAAACAGCTTATGACATAGTTACGTCCACTTCACTGAAAGCTACTGGTATCAATAGTTTAGTTCAACGTAAGATGTTGACACTAAAGGATGGAAAACTACCTAACATGGCTGAAGCCATAGAGATGGTTTTTGTTGAGGATCTAGCTAAAGATCTTGATGTTCCACTAGCAGATATTTATGCAGCTTTAGATTTTGAAACTCCAGAAGAGGGTCGTCAAGCAAAGTACCCAACCTACGGTACTCGTAATGCAGCTCTTAAGGAGAAGATTAGAAAAGCTAGAGCTGAGGTAGGTGATGCTGAAAGGAGATTAAAAGATAAAGAGAATAAATATGCAGATTCAGTAGAGAAAGAAAAAGCAAAGGAGTGGCTTAGTCATACAGGCTCATACGAATCAGGCGGTGAGAATGAAGGTAAAGGTTGGTCTGGTGATGGCGACGAACGTCAAGCCAGAATTGATATAGCCAAACAGAACGGTTGGACTGAGACCGTAACTCTTTTAGAAAGCTACGCTCCATTTGATGAAACCCAATATACAAAGGGTTTAATGCTTGACAACATAGGAGAGCTTGTTGACGCTGGTGAGCATGAGCAAGCGATGAATCTTATAGAGAACAGTCCATTACTTACTACTGATGATCGTAATAAAGCTAAAGCTAAATTCCTTCCTGTCCTACAACACTTTGCACAAGCTGGTACAAGTGAGAAGAAGATAGAAGACACATTAGAAAGTCTTTTACTTACACGTATTGGAGGTACATATGTAGGTAACGAAGGTAAAACTAATATACCTAGTCTAGAAGGAGCTATAGGAGGCGGTAAAGCCTACCTTATGGAGAGATTTAGACATTATGATAAGCTAAAAGCTGATACACCAGAAGGCTATAGAGACGCATTAGATCTTGCTTGGGGTGATACTAAGAAAATAATAGAAGGTGGTACGGAAGGATTTGCTCATATAACTGAGGGTAAAGATTCAGATACTGATATCTCTTACTTTTCTAAATATCAACCAGCTGTAGATGCTGCTGCTATCAAATCAAATGATGAGCTGATGTCAGCATTGAAAAGCAGCCCTATCGTTAAAGATAATGACGGTAATATCACCTCACTAGGAGCATGGGAAACAACTGAAATTCTATCAACTCCATATCTTCACTCTATTGCTAAAGATCTAAATGAAGGTAGACCAATCGTTGTACCTGGAATGGTTCTTGAAGAATCAATCAGATCAGGTGTACCAGTTGATATTTTAGTTAATGCTCAGTTAGGTCAGAAGAGAAAACATAAAGGTAAGGAGGGTTCATTTTCTCAAAAGATGAGACCTGGACCTAGAGATATAGCTATGCAAGGTGTATTTCCTGGTTATATGAATGTCAAAGATCGTATTGCACATGCTCACGGTTTACTTACAGTACAGAACTTAGTTAACTTTACTGATACTGGAGGTAATCAAAACCTTGCTAATCGAGATGAGGCTGTTAATAATGCAACTCAGTTCACGCCTGAACAGTTAACTTACATTGAGACAGAAGTCCAGAAAGCAAAAGATCGCTCTGGTAAAGAGGAGATCATTGTCAATGGCAATACTAAGTTTAAATGGGCTGAGATCAAATCAGTCTGTCAAGAATGCAATCTAGAAGATATTGACTTTTCAAATGTAGTAAACAATAGATATAGGTTCAAACCTGGAACTAAATCAGAAGGATATATCCTCGAAGCTATGGGTAGAGGTTTACTTACAGGTGTTTATTTTAACCCAGTTACACAAGAACTAATTATGGAGGATGATTAAACATGACCGATGACATGTTATCCATCATTGACGAAGATAAAGAAGAAAACCCTAATCCTCCAGAGCCAGAATATAAACCAAGTTATTCTACACCTACTGGAGCTGAGTTAAATCAGCAAGGTGGGTTACAACCTATCAGCGTTAAGGAACAAGCATCACTACAAACAGGTGGTGGTAAAGATTGGAGAGGAGAATTAAAAGCTTGGAGAGCATTACCAGAGGGTGATGAAAGAATAATAGCTAGAGAGAACTGGCATCAGAAGTACCTTCAAATGGGCTATGACGAGTTCTCAGCTAAGAACGGAATAGAGAAAAGCTTACTTAGGACTAACCGACTAGAAGGAACTAATTGGCTAAACCCTCGTCAAGTAGCTGATCAAGCTTTAATGGGTGTTGCTAACTTTGGGATGGATGTCATAGGACACGTCCCAGGTGGTGCAAAACTAGACGATTGGTGGGATGAGCATACAACAGCTAAAGATCCAATCGTACAAGCAACTAGAGATATATCTTCTATTGTCATACCTACTATGTATGGTGGAGGAGCTGTAGCAGCTAAACTGAAAGGTGCTCCGTGGCTGCTAAAAACAGCAGGTGTTATTGGTACTGATGTAGGAGTTGTAGGTTTATCAGACGTTAGTGAAAGAGATGAAACTATCACTAAGATGGCTGTTGATCTATTTCCTAATATTGTAGGTCCGAAAGGTTGGATACCAGCCCCAGAGGTATTGCTAAATAAAGATAGCGATAGTAATGAGGTTACTACATATAGAGCCATGCTTGAAGAAGCTGGTCTACCTATAGTTGGTAATATCCTTGGCTTTGGTATGAATATAGCTAAGCCTTGGCTTAAGAGAGCTAAACAGGTAGGTACTAATCAGTATCTAACTGGTGAGAAACGTATCATGCACTGGTTTACTCCAAAGGATAAAACAGCTGAGATATTTAAATCTGATGAAATATCTAAATATGCTAATCCTGAGAAAATCAAGGCGTTATCCAGACTAGAAGAAGCAATCAGATCAGGCATGATAACCAAATCTGAGATGCCAGCTGTATTAGCTAAGAAAGAACAGCTACTGAAAGATCTAGATAGATGGGATAGCTTAGAGCATTTCAATGATGCTACTAATAAAACCATTAAGAATGAGCAGACAAAAGCAGGTGTAGATAAGGTTAGAAATAACCCAGATAACATCGACTTTGATCCTGATGTAAATTCTGGAGTTGTCCCTGATTCTGCAAATGCTAGACAGTCAATCAGCCCTGGAAATGTTGCTAGGAATATGGTTGATATAACTACTAATCAACTAGGTATAACTAAAGGACAACCCGTTCATATCATCCCTGAATCAGTTATCAGGAAGGTATTAAAGGTAGGTGGTACATCTAGAGATATCACTATTGATATAGCTAAGAAAGGTCTAAAGGCTGGTGACTTTGAATCCAAAGTATTGGGTATCAGAATCAACAGAAATCAGATGAGTAAGTCAGCCTTTGGTCTACTAAGTGATTACCTAAATGCTGGTAGTGCTGAGGATCTCAGGAAGATGTTCATCAACAAAACTAACCAAGCTGATTTCAATGGATATGTAGTTAAGACATTAAATGCAGATCAACAGAAGGCTGCTATAGCTGCATACCAGATACTTAATGATAGGTATTTAGGTAGAGATGTTGTTGAAACAGCTACTCGTGTAATGAATACGTTAGGTGCTGAAGTATCTACTATTGCCGAGACAGCTGAGAAGTTTAAAGGTATTGCTGATAACCCAAGGTTGATGAAGACACTCAGAGAAAAGATGGAAATTCTTTGGCCTGAGTACCGTATGACTCAACATGTATGGGGTGTACAAGGTAATGATCTGAAGAATAACATCAATAACTTGATGACTAAATCTCCAGAGGAGTTACTAGAAATCACCAATAAACTTAAGAATGCTGAGAACTCATACCATGCACAAGCTAGAAAGTTCACTAAGACATTAGAAGAATTAGAGAAGACTCACCCTGAGCTAATGGCTCCTCTCTCAAGAGCATTTGAAATGTCTAAGGGTAATGTTGTTACTCAAGCTGGCTTACTTGAGTGGGCTGCAAGGCAAGTCAATCCATCAGGAATGATCATTAGTCCTGAAGGTTTTAATGGTAAGAGAGATGCCATGAATATCTTTGCTAGTGCTACATGGTCATACATGTATAACAATATTCTATCTGGATTATCTACGTTCAGAGCTGCATTAGGTAATGGTAAGGAGATTATTCAAAAACCAATTAGTGCTGTATTAGGTACTGCATGGCAGGGTATTACAACTGGTGAGTTTGATAAAGCTAAAATCAAAAAGATGTTCTACTACTACGGAGCAATTCAAGAGACTAATTCTCGTGCTCTAGGTTATATGTGGGACACAATTAAGAAGGTGAATAATGATCCTGATGCAATGTTAGATGCCTTTAGAAAGGACTATACTCTTAAGAATAGAGGTGAGTGGAAGGTATTAGATGACGTAGCTGAACACTGGAGAAAAGAGGGAGACATTGGTCACTTAGTTCAATATGATGCAGCAAAGTTAGCCGATGGTTGGTCTCGTACTAGATATTCTAGATATGGAATGACTGGTATGGCAGGTGTTGACGCATACACAACTTCATATATGGCTACCCTTCAAGCAAGGATGAGAGCTTATGATGAGGTACTAAGTCAATACGGCACAATTAATAAGAAGGCTTTAGAGATTGCAGAGCAGAAGCATTATAAATCAATGTTTAACAGTAAGAATTTACCTACTGATCAAGTAGTTAAAAACTCTACAGGGGAAATAGCTCTTAATACAGATAACGCTATTGCAAAGGTATTCAGTGATGCAACAACAACTATGCCTGTATTGAAAGCTGTAATGGCTTTCCCACGTTCAGGTTTGAACTTCATCCGAATGTCTCTTTCATATACTCCTATTGCTGCTATTCCTGGCATGGATAAGTATGGTAAGACTCTCTGGGCTAAAAGTGACGAACAGATTGATATTGCATTAAAAGCTCATGGAATGTCATTAGCTGACACACCAAATGCAAGGCAGGTATTTGAAAATCTAAAGACTGAATATCAAGGTAGACAAGTATTTAGTACTCTCTTAGTTGCTGGTTTATGGAACTATGCAATGGATGGAGGCATCCGTGGTAATGGTCACTATAACGCTAGTAGAAGGATTAATGAAAGAAGAGAGTTTGGCTACATACCTAATACAATTCGTATTCCAGGTGGTGAGTTATTAACAGGTAAAGAAAAGTGGATCAGTACTCAAGGTCTTCCAGGTGTCTCACAAGTATTAGATATACTTGGTGACTTGGCTTACTACTCAAGAGATGTAGAAGCACCAATACTTGAAGATTGGCATAACAAATTAATGTGGACTATCTCAGCTTCTTTCCTTAATGAAACACCAGTCGGAGGTTTAGAACCTTTAGTAGCAATAGCTAATAATGACTTCTCTGGTTTTGAAAGATTAGCTGCTAATACTGCTAGAAGCTTTGTACCATTCTCAGGTGCAGGTGGTGTCTTACAACAGTCAATAGATAGTGCTAGGAAAGAACTTGATAGAGATATAACTCATTACTTTAAAGCTAAGCAACCTATTATTTCTGGTACTCTCCCCTATGCGTGGGATATATGGAAACATCAAAAAGTAAATGATCTAAGCAACCCATGGTTAGCTAGGTTAAATGCTTTTAATCCCTTAAAGATAAGTGATGGTCCAGAGGATTGGAGGCAGTGGTTACAAGAGATTGGATACTCAGGTATAAGTAGATTACTGAAAGATTCAACTGGTTCTTACGAGTACAACAATGATGAAAGGTCAGCTGTTTATGAATTAATTAGTAAACAGAACATGTTTAAGAAGCTTCCAAGGCTGATGAATGCAAAGAAATACAAGCAGCATATTGGTCAGATCAGAGCACATAACGTAACAGGAGATGATCTCAAATATGATCATCAGATTGAATCGCAGAAACTACCAATCTATGACGAGATTGATGCGATAGTTAAAGAAGCTCATGAGAAAGCTGAACTTGAATTACTTCAAACAAGACCAGATATCTTCACCTCTATTAAATATCAACTCTTAATAGATAAGTACACTTCTCAAGGCAAGATTGATAAAGCACGTCAACTACAACAAGAAGCACCAAAGGTAATAGAAGAACAGAAGAAGCAAATGGAAATAAACAAGATCTTAAACATACCAAAATAACGCAACCATGAAATGGCAGTTACTGAAAAGAACATAACGAGTACTGGTGCCACCTCCTATACTTTTGAATTTGAATATCTAAAGACCACTGACGTTAAAGTTAGCGTCAATGGCACGGCTACTACGGAGTTCCAAGTACCAAATGGTGCTCCTACAACCGTACAATTTAATAGTGGACATGTACCTGCCAGTGGTGCAGCAATTAGAATTTATCGTGATACAAACGTAGATAACTTATCAGCTACGTTTTATGCTGGATCGGCTATCAAGTCACAAGACTTAAACGATAACTTCAATCAAAACTTATACGTTACACAGGAAGCTAAACGTGATGCAG
>VTLG01010126.1_pt1 | contig 12371 bp, 12 predicted proteins | sample 4694571 | NCBI WGS metagenome assembly VTLG01 (sample SAMN12604809, study PRJNA352737) | marine metagenome | biome: ENVO:00000447; feature: ENVO:00000209|ENVO:00000569|ENVO:01000036; material: ENVO:00002151; isolation source: viral sequences binned using virsorter ... | reverse complement strand
CAGCTTGGTACCCAATTGCTACAGTTGAATTACTGTTACCGGCATTTCTATGGGCGCTACTACCTATAGATACAGCCTGAGAGCCACCAGTTCGTGCTCGTCCAGCTCCATAACCAATAAAGGTACTATCACCCTCACCGTCATAAGATTCTCCTGCATAAGCTCCCACAAAAGTACTATTGCCAGCTGTTGAATCCATAGTCCATCCAGCAAAATATCCTATAGCTGTGTTATAATCTCCTTGAGCATTACTAAAAAGTGCCCTTCTTCCAACCGCAACATTATAATTACCACTGGTTATGAAGTATCCCGCAGATTCACCCACTGCCGTATTATTAGCACCGGAAGTTAACTTTTGCATTGCCTCGCTTCCTATTGCTACAGTGCCGGCTGCTACAGTTGTATTATAAGCTGCTTTAAATCCTACTATTACTCCGTTACTATTAGTCGTTAAATTTTGTCCTGCATCGTGCCCTATTACAACATTCTGTTCTCCACCCGTTAAATCATAACCAGCTTGGTATCCGATAATTATATTAGAACTACCTGTAGTATTATTAAAGAAAGCTTTACTCCCTATAGCTATATTATCATTTCCAGTAGTCATATTGTATCCAGCAGCGTAACCAATTGCTGTATTATTATCTCCACTTGTAGCAGCAGCTCCAATAGCTTGTCTTCCAATAGCAACTGTATTAGTAGCTCCACTTGAATTATATCCAGCGTCGGCTCCTACAAAAACTGAATAATTACCAATACCGTGATAACCAGCTCGATATCCTATAGTAACAGATTGTTCACCATCACTACCCCTTGTCAAAGCTTCCATACCGATAGCTACATTCTTATTATTATTAGAGCCGCCCTTTTCTCCAGCTCGATATCCGATAATAACATTCTCACCAGTACCACCACTAGCAGCAGCGTGAGCTCCAATTGCAACTCCGTAATTACCTACTCCATTAGAAGCAGCCTCAAATCCAATAGCAACTGCTCTATCTCCACCGCCACTACCAGAAGCTGCTCTATCACCAATAGCTACTAATCTATTACCTTGATATTGATAACCAGCTTGTCTTCCTAACATCACAGACATCTGAGTTCCAGCTAAATTATGACCAGCTTCTCTACCAATTATTACGTTATAATAAGCATTAGAAGCTCCATAAGCAGTCTTGTATCCTATAAATACATTATCAGTCATACCATATTCTGAACCACTATAAGCGGTTTGGAAACCCATAGAAACATTTCTTGCCCAATTAGTAACAGTTGAAGTATTAATACCCACAGCTTGTCTTCCAATAGTAATATTATCGGCACCATCACCACCATCATATGCAGCATAATATCCGATAGCTATATTACCATCAGCATACTTCCAATTTGCGTCAGCCATTGCATAATTACCAATAGCAATATTATAATTACCAGTACACATTGCATTCAGAGCTTGTGCTCCTACAGCTAAATTATCGTGGAAAGTTGAACCATCCTGTCCTCCATATTGAGCCGCTCCCATACCTATTGCTGTATTACGATATACGTTAGCCCCAGATGCTTCTACTAATGCATAAGCACCGAATGCTGTACTATTATCAGCTGTAGTATATTTATTAAATACATTATAACCAAATCCAGTATTACTATCAGCATCAGAGGTCATACTGTCTGGTTTATTACCCATTATAATATTTGCACCTTCAGTATAAGCAAGAGCAAAGTTAGCTAAAGTATCAGCAGAACTTGCATAAGGTATATAACCAGCACCAACTGTGCCACCAATCGTACCTCCTCCCCCTCCTGAATCTATCTGTGTTGTGCCCCAGTAAAGGTTAGTGCCTGAAACCCAGATTGTTTTAGAACCCGGACTATCATCTCCTCCTGTTTGATTATCTAATGTAAGTCCTTGTGAATATACTTTATCCCAAGGATAATCTGACGTTCCTATGTCTTGTCCATTACCGGCAGCATTACCACTATATCCGGGCCTAAAAGATGGATATCCTGCTAATGTTAAACCAGTTGAAGTATTTGAAAAATCTAAAAATTGAGTAGCACTCTTTCTTACACGATTTCCTACATCTATATTATTAGAGACATCCATCGTACCTAATACAGATAATATACTACCAGCGGTAGGTGAAGAAGTACCTATACTTACTGTATTAACAAAGTAAGAAGTCCCACCTGCTTGAATTACGGTATCTAAATTTCCAGCACCATCATATTGATACAAATAATTATTAGCTAAAGTAGTAGAATTTGTGCCAATAGAATCAGTACCTCTAAGATATATTTTTTCATTTTGGCTGCCGTCTCCCCAATAGCTAATACCTCCACTAGAAATAAACCTAAGATAGTGAGCGTGTGATTTAGCATCAAAATCCCAATTAGCATTGTTATTATTCATTGCGCCATACTTTTCTCCACCATCAGATAAATATACGTTGGCTCCATTAGCATCTAAAATTATATCGTTGGAACCAGATATATACAAATCATCTCCATCAACTTTAACTTTGTTATCATCAATGGTCATACGACTATTATCACCTGCTGTGATAGTCCCTACTACATCTAATGCTGTAGAGGGTGCAGTTGTACCTATACCTAATCGGGCATTCTTAAATCGTGCAAACTCACCAGTGTCATCTCTAAATATATGTGAGTATGTATCCCTAGTGCCTACATCTAAATACATATGCTCTGAAGAAGAAAGATATATACTTCCAGCAGAAGATTGTACTTGTGCATCAGTACTACCTTGGAATCTAGATAAACCATTAGACCTAACGTGTAACTTAGCTGTAACACCAGACTTATCATCAAAACCAGCTATTTCTAAAGCACTATCGTCTGCAGTTTGAGCTATATCTACTTTAGTTCCATTATACTGTAATCCTGATGTTCCAGTAATAGTAGAAGCTGCTGAAAAATAAGAAATGTAATTTGCTGCGCCCCCTCCTGTAATCTCAGAAGTGCCGGGTGTGTTGGTATAAACTTCCTGCCCACCCCAGTATAATCCTGTACCAGAAGCCCATAAATGATTAGCACCCGGACTCTCAGTTATTGCTCCATTAAATAATTTTAAAGAACCAGATAGTAATTGTTTACCTCTAACATCTAACTTATACCCGATTGATGGACTATCTGTACCTATACCAAATTTACCATTACCAGTAAAAACACCTAATACAGCAGGAGTGCTTCCTCCAGCAGCAGAATTATATCTCCAAATATGGTCATAGACAACACTACCTACATCGTAATATATATGATTAGCTGAATTAATTACAATATCATCTCCAGATGTCAAATATGTATTGGCGCTTCCTTTGAAATGTCCTCCACTAGTAGCATTTAAGAACATTTCTAAAGTTTCACTTACATCGTCATAACCAGTTAGAATGATACCCTTTTGGTCTGCGGATTGTGATACTGATAAAGGATAAGAAGTAAGAGTATTGTCATTTATACCCACATTTCCTGATAAAAAAGAGGCACCACGTATATCAAGAGTTGTTGTAGGGGTATCAATTCCTACACCTAATCGTTTATTTTGTAAATCGTAAGTAAGATGACTATTACTTCCCCATAATACTGAGGGTCCTACTCCCCAAAGATTACCACTGGTTGTAGTAACCGTTGGAACGCCCCCATCTTTAGGCAACCATCTAATAGCAGCATTGCCAATCTCATTTTCAATTTGAACTGCGTGACCAGTAGTAGTGTTATCCCTTCTAAGTGTACTGAGTCCACTAACTTCTAGTGAACCTGTAAGTTTAAATGATGAAGTGCCTACAGTGGGATTTATTTCAAAATTTCCTGCTGTTAATTCTATACCTCCAGCAACTGTTTTAAAATAATCAATACCTTCCAAACTACCATTATTATTATATTGTATTTCCTTATCAGAACCACCGGGTGTTGTGGTGTCACTAGACCAAGATAGTCCGAAATTATTAGTACTATCTACCTTTAAAACTTGACCATCTGAACCTGAACCCAATCTTGTATTTGTAAAGACTTCTCCAACTTCAGCACCGACCCAAATATCCCCTTTTGTAGTTAAAGGGGATGTAATTCCTTCACCAGCAGCAGCCGTAACTGTAACTGAACCAGTTCCTACAGTAGGGGAAAGAGTGATATTATCTCCAGCAATTATTTTAGTAACTCCTACAGCGTTACTACCAGATATATATGATTTAATTGCTTTTTTACCGTGCGGTAAGACTCTTCTTGATAGTGGCATACGTAATACCTACGTTACGTAGGTTAAAAAAGTTTGCGGGGGTTTTTATACAGACCCCCAACTGTTTACCGTGCTCCGAAGAGCTGATTTTATTCTATCTATGCTGTGTTAATAACAATTACACCAGTCTCAGGTCGGATAACCTTTAGTCCATATCTCATAGACATATAGGAACCGATAATACCAAAACCGGGATTTGCTTCTTCTACAGTTAGTGGACGTCTTTCAACGTAGGCCATTTGTTTTACAGTAGAGTCAAAGACACCAAACCTTGAGGAAGGTATCCAAGCACTAGTATAAACATTACAACCGTACAATTGTCCAACAAGTCCATTTTTAGCAGTTTCTTGGAATTGTCCCAAGTTACCACCACTATCACGTGGAGTGCTTGCGACATACACTGCTGTGAAGTCTGCAATATCCAACAATGATTTGTAGTGAGCTGGGGATATGAAAATAGAATCTGCATTGTATCCCATATTACCAATCAATTCAATTGCGTTGGTAACATCGGCTAACCTCAATTTTCCTGCAACTCCAGAAACAGCAGCCACATAGTGACTCTTCTGTAATTGTGCGTCTGAGGTAAGACCATAGTTATACAATCTTCCAGTTCCAACTGCACCACCACTACCAATGAAACCACCATATATATTGGAGGAAAAATCAGTAATAGAAGATGATGCAGGTCCTTCTGCTGAAGCTACACCGATGTTTGCTGCACTTAGTCCAGTACCCAATGTACTGTCATAAAGACCAAGTAATGCATAAACGACGTGCTTTTCCAAATGCCTGTCAACTGCTCTACGTGCTTCGTTAAGGGCCAACTCAACTTCGTTGAATCGGGAATCCTCAATCATTCTACGGGTAACACCTACTGCAATACCCCACTCTTTAACGCTAACTCTCTCGGAGCGCATCTTTGTGTGTTGGTATTTAGGGGTGGAACCTTCATCTAACTGTTCCAAAGTCATTGATGGAAGACCAAATGTAATATCTATGTCTCCACCTGTATCTGTAGTCATACGTTCTGTGAACAGATTGATAACAGGGATATCGGTTGTTCGATAATCCACGAGTGCGTCTTTATAATCAATAAGGACTCTCTCTCCTGTACCGCCTGTTGCTGCGTAAGACCCAGTGTTATTGGATGTAAGTAAACCTTCTTGTGCTGTAACCATTTAAATCACCTATCCGAAAACCACCTTTTGTAATGAAGGGGCTATTCCTGCTCCTCCAGCCAAAGTACTATCTATATATATAGCTACTACTTCGCCATTTACTTTCTGTTCTGCCGTAGCTGCTTCTAAATACATTAGCGCATTCATCGTAACTTCGGCTCCGGTAGCTATTGTTCCTGAACAGTAACTGTTCAAAATAACTCCCTTCCCTGTTACCACATTTGCTACGTTACCAGAGGTAGCTGCTGTAAGCGCTACTCCCAATCCCTTTGCGCCACTAACATTAACAGGTTCTACTTTACCGGTAGCTTCCATACCTACGTAATCTCCTGCTGCTATTGTGTCGTTAGCAATAAATGGTAATATTCTAGCGGGTGCACCGCCATCATTAACTATAATTTCTGTTGCCATAATTAATCACCTTTATTTTACCTTTCTTCCTGAGTATTCGATATTTCCATCTTTATTCATAGAAAACATTCTCTCTACTTCAGGTTCGGCCTCTACAGCCTTTTCTTCAGAATCCTTTGCAATACCTTTACCAAAAGTCTTTTCGGTTTCAGGCATAGGCATTGATTCTAATGCTTCATAAAACCCTGAAAGTTTATTATCTTCCCATTGAGCTAATTCTTCAGTACGAGCATCTTTCTTATCCTCTTCGACTCTTCCCAATAGCAGTTCTTTAGAGATAACGTTACCAACAAGTTCGTCTTTGACGCGCTTTGCTTCTGTAACTTGTCTCTTCTCCTCTGCTTTTTGGAATTCGGCGACGAGTTTATTAGCTTCTTCGTACTTACCTTCTAACTCTTTATGGGCGTTTGTAACTTCTTCCAGTTGCTTTTTGTATGAAGCAAACTCTCTCTCCAAAATCTTTTCAGAATCTGTCTTTACAACTTCCTCGCTCATATTATCGACCTCTTTATGTTCACCGTCGTGGTGGCATTGGCATCCTTCCTCTGATGGTCCTCCACAGCCACAATCTTCTTTAGCTGCAAATTCTCTTTCAGTGTGTATGCCACATTCCGTATCAATTGTGCATTCCCCACAGACGGGTGTTGCTATTTCGTTATCAATAAACGAAACTTCAACCGGCCTGATGTTAGTGGCATATGAATCGCCCATAACATCGACATCTTTCGAAAACCAGTCTATACTGACGTGCGTGATGTCACCGTCTTTAACTTTTTCAATCACTTCTGCTGTTCTCTCTGTTGGCTCAAAAACTTGAGCTGTCATAGTAACAGCTACCTTTCCATTTTCCATCTCCTCAACTTGAGGATTAATAGCCTTTCCGATTAAATCTTCAGGCGTTCTTTGATGAGTGTAATATATAGGCAATTCATTAAACGCATCTAAACTATCCTTAAGGATACTAGGTTCAATGAAAACCTTTTGGTCATTGCCATCTACTTCATAATCGTGACGACCGGAAGTAATAGCTTTAATAGGGAATTCCCAAATATCTTTCTTTTCTTTAGAAGATTGTTTGATTTTCTCTACATCTAATTTGAAATCTAAAGCAAATTTTCTTTGGGTCTCAGCGCTGTTAGTGACTCCAAATTCTTTTTCTTGACCATTTTCTTCTGCCCACATCAGGCACATTCCACGAGCCATTGTATCGTGGTCTGATACTCCCCTCTTTTTCAATCGGGGTCCTAACTCTAATACACATCGTTCAAACGTACTCATACAACCACCTCTACAACTTCTTCTTTCTTCACCTTTTTATTACTTTGTTTTCTTTTATTACCTGATTTATTTTTAGAAAGTCTTTGTTCTGTTCTGCGACTTTCCTCTTTTTTATCTTGATTTTTACCTCCACTAAGATTTACGTTAGGTTCAGTAGGTTGTATTTCTACCACACCTTCTGGGTCTAGTCCCCTTTCTGCCCTTACCTCTCCAGAAGCTAATACTCCTTCTGATAGATATATCATATCTGTTTTAGCTTTTGTAAACGCATCTTCTAAGTTGAGTGCACGGAAAACAAAACGGGCATCGCCAAGTTGCGGCATTAGTTGTGAATTAATTGATGATTCTACAGCTTTTTGTAAATATTTCACATAAGGTTCAAAAATTGGTCTTGCCTCAGCAGGGTTAGACCACATTGTTCTTGGTACCTTTAAAGCCATATGTATTTTATCTAATAAATCATCTGTGTATTTACCATATTCAAAAGCACGGTCAGTGCCTTCTAGTTCTTTAATTTCAATATCGTTACCGTGAATTATATCTTCACCGGGTTCTAAAGTATTAAATGTTTCAACAATCTCATTAATCTTATCAGGACCATAGGGCATATCAGGGAGCCCGCAGGAAATGTCGAAACGAGAGACCGCATATTTATTAAGAGCTGCACCAATGTCACGCTCTGCATAATCTTTTAGGTCTACTAAGTATAAAATGGTATGGATGTCTGAAAGTCCATACGCGTAATCGTCAAATGGGTTGTTTTGTAATTCTACTATTTCTTCAGGTGAAAAACGAACATCTTCTGTATCTGCTCCTACAGATTGGTAATACCACATTACTTGACCGTGTTCGTTTCTTTTAACATACATATTTTGAGAAGAACGTAAAACTAGGTTGTCTCCAGTCCATTCTAAATATCCTGAACCAAAGATTCGAGCATTACGTAGCCAACCATAGATTGTCATATCAATATTGATATCAACAAACATCTTCTCGATTTTTTCTCTTAATTCTTTATCCTCAGTAACGATGTCATAACCGTCCTTTACTGCATAAAGGCAAGGTAAATCAATTAAGGAACGTACAATTGGGTCTGCGAGATAAACGTTCATATAAGTTCTATTGTCACCTATATGTTGTTCATAATTTCTCATCCCTTGAGAGTGGGAAAGCTTCAACCTTCTTATTATACCGTCTCCAAAACTGCGTGGAACGTCCTCCTTTGTGTTAGGATTACTGCCCGTAACAGCGAACAAACGGCGTATACTATCACCAAGACCCATTGGTATCAAATAATAAATAGTCCGGTCTAATATTTAAAGTTATTGCTCACAAACCCCGTATATACCGCTTTCTAGAGCTAGAATTGCGTCTGCCGGTAGTGGTTAAAGCGCTTCTACTATGCTTACCCTGTCGCATTGCTTTTGATTTCTTTTTAACCGATATTCCACCCAAAACTGCGCTAGATGGTAACATTGAAAGTGCAGAATGTACACCAATGGCGGAACTATCACAATAATCGTCGTGTTTTCCGCCCGGAGCTGATATTTTTTCTGTTTTTTGAGTAGAATCCATTACATATTCTAAATCACAGTGCTCTCGATACCATTTCCATATTAATTTCTTTGCTTCCCCGTCTTGAACATCAGGGTTTGGCACTTTGATAGCATTTTTTTGAATAAATGATACGTAATCACGATAAGCATAAGTTTTTGACCCCCTCGGTCCTCCAGTAAATACGAAAGGTATAAAATGTATACTTCTTGGGATACATTCTATCCTTATGTCCTGTTCGACCGCACCCCCAATACCCGTTGCATCGATAATAACACGAGCGGCAGAAAAATCATCAGCCACAGACATAATTCGTTCTCTCTGATAAGGTATATCGTGTCCTCCAGACTTCGGTCCGATTTCTTCCAAATAGATAAGTCGTGCGATATTTCCTTCATCCACCTTTTCAGTGCTCCATACACTAATAACAGTAGAATTAACAGATTTGCCAATGTCAACAGCCACAGTATTATTTTTTCCGGTCTCGATAGTTGGGTCAATTGTTCCTTTTGTGATAAGCTCATAGTCTTCAAAGCACCTTCTTATATTTTCGGGTATAAATACATTAGATATACTTTCCACAAACTCACATTCGTATTCTGTTTTCCAATGAATAGAGTCTTCACCCCATTCAGTCATTTTATTCAACATCTCCTCCTCTTCATAGGGAGCAGTGTAGGCTTCGCCTTTAACAATCGCATTTCGCCAAGTATAATGTAATCGACTAAATGTATCTTCATAACCTTCATCATACAAATAACGATACATATGATTATCTTTACTCTTGGGTGTTCCAAGGTTGATAAATGGTGCCTTATTTGCTACAATTGCAGGTTCAACATTGTCGATAAACAACTCGTCTGCTATTAAAGGTGACTCGTCTACTATTAAAAGTGTTGGGTGCTGTCCTCGAATAGATTGTCCTTGATTTGAGGGCGCTACGGGTGCCCTACGCAGGATTGTGCCAGCTTTCATTTTGATATGAGGCTTATTATGAAGCTTATAATTGCCTACTAGACTGTCTAAAAATGCATTATCTCTAAAATGTCGCAATACATAGTCAAAAATCAGGGCGCACTGGTCTTCTGTAGGAGCTAAAACGAACACAAGGTCCCTAAATCGATTGAAAAACATAAAAATAACAGCTGCTACAGATAATGCCCAAGATTTACCACTACCTCTAGGTGCTAAAATAGCTAATTTTCGATGTTTATCAGGGTCTCCATCTGGAAATGTCAGGGCTTTAACAATAATATCCATTTGAAGTGGTCTTAAACGTAAAGGTCTCTGTTGTTTATCTATCAAATACGTTTCACAAAAGGCTCTAATCAGCTTTTCCATCTTCTTTTCGTCTTTTCTTACCTCTTTAAAAAAATTAGATAGGTTTTGCGAATCGAATTTGTTAGGTCCACTTAATGCTGCCTTAAATTCCTTCGTCTTGTTCGCTACTGGTATCATCATCTTCCAATTCCCCTAAGAAGTTCATAAAGTTTTCGGTCTTTTCTTCTACCAAAGTAGGTATTTCAATATTAAGAGCACGAAACTCAGTATGAATATCGCGTACAATCTGGTTTCGCTGCTGCAAGAGCTTTGTTCTCTTGTTAACATCCCGAATAGATACAGAAATTTCTTCCCAAAGCAAGTCTTCAATAACAAGATTTCTTGCCAAAAGACGTACAAGTTCTTTATGACGTTCATATTCTCCTTCTCCAACTCGTTTTCTTAGCCGAGTTACGTAATTTTTAACCTCTTCTTCCATTTATTTCTTCTTCTTACTTGTCTTTTTCTTTCCGTTCTTTTTTGGTCTTAAACTAGGGTATTTTTTATAAACTGCACGTCTAATACCAGCTGGACGCGGTGCATTGTGAGCTAACTTTAAGGCTGATTTAGCTCTTTTTAATGTATTAATTGGAAAACTACCTGCCGGTGCTCCCCCTGAAGGTCCCGCAAAGGCTTTTACACCTTTGTATTTACCAACATTAGAACCGCCCGGTTTTTTTCGGGCTGCAGCTTGTTTCTTTTTCTTAGCTGACGTTTTCTTGCGTGGTGCCATATTAGTTAAGAACTTGCATTACTACTAGATAATGTTGCAGGTGCTTTAACAAAAGTAGATTTATCTTCAATTGCGTTTATATTAGGGGTATCTTCCCTACCACCCAAAAACAACATATCAGGGTCATCACGTTTACTAGTACTTTCTTTGTATTCTCTTTTAGTTTCTGCCATATCTATTTCCCCTTAGATTTCTTACAATTGCAAGTGCAACCACAACCTTCTGCTAAAGCTTCTACTAATTCGTGAAGTCCATCTAATTGTGCTGCTAATTCGCCTACTTCGAAGTCGTTCATTTTTTCCCCTTCTTCTTTGATGCAGTCTTTTTAGCTGGCGCCTTTGCTTTTGGTTTTGCTTTTGGTTCTGGTGTTACTTCTTCCTTTTTTGCAGGTAATATTGGTCTACCGTGCCTATCTAGTGGGACAGGTGGTTTATCTCTTGCGTGTAATTGAGTCATAATTAACCTCTTAACCAAAATAGGTTATCCTAACATATAAATGTTTCGGTCACTTTTTACTTTCCATCTTATGTTCTTGCTCTTGTGCTTTAGATTCTATTTGTTGAGCTTGCTCTAATACAGAATTGTTATAATCTATAACAGATTGAGCTTTAGTTTTATAAAATGCTGTTTTCTCTGCTTGTTCTTGCTTCCAAACGTCTAGAGCATCTTTAATAATAAGAAGGGCTGGCCCTCCTAATATAGCTATCAAAGTTGTATATCCTTCAATTTGTTCAAGAACAGAATCGTCTTGCAATCCGCTATGAATAACGAACCCTGCAAATCCGACCCAGAGTAAAACTAAAGGTACAGCTATCATAAACATAAAGATATCATTAAACGTAACGCCTTCTTTTGCTTGATTACTCATATTTTCAGTCCTCCTTTCTTCCTTTTTTACTTCTTTTTTTGGTATTAATCTCATAGGTTTTACTTGTCTTAATGCTTGGCGCACAAAATTCACAAGTACCGCGAAAGCAACTACAATAGCTATTCCTGCCATTGTTATTCCCATCATAGTTAATATATCTACCAATTCCATTCATTCTTCCTCCTCGAATCCGTTCTGTCTAACTTCTTCCATTTTTAAATCATTAATCATTTGTTTTAAATCATCCATATCAGATATAATTTTTTCTAACATATTTGTAAGTGAAAGCATATGTTTTGCTTTCATTCCGGCGCCTCCACTCTTATTCTTGGGATATCAAACTGCTGTTGAAATACATAATCTTCATACTCTTCATCCCACACAAGCAGTGCTACCCACATTGACCAATTACCAGTTGTTTCATTAAGTTCTTCAAAAGTAAAGTTAAACCAATGGTCATCATAATCCATACCATTAACTGTGAGATATATATCTTTCCAATCATAATTACCTGACTCTTCGTGCCATACATCTACATACAATAATACAGAAGCGCTATAATCCTCACATTCAGCGTCTATATCTGTTAATACGGATATACCTTCAGCAGTTTTATTTACCCAGAAAACAGACATATTTTCAGTCTCTTGGTTATACCAACCGGGATAAAAGTGTACTGATGTAGAATTACATTCAGGTTCTTCGTACTCTTCTTCATAATCACAAGAACCATCATCCTCAGTAGCCTTTTCATCATAATTGTTGGCATCT
>VTLG01002032.1_pt1 | contig 12375 bp, 14 predicted proteins | sample 4694571 | NCBI WGS metagenome assembly VTLG01 (sample SAMN12604809, study PRJNA352737) | marine metagenome | biome: ENVO:00000447; feature: ENVO:00000209|ENVO:00000569|ENVO:01000036; material: ENVO:00002151; isolation source: viral sequences binned using virsorter ... | reverse complement strand
TTTTCCATCCAACTAATTCTTGTATTGGTCCTTCACAAAGGACATCAACAACTCTAACAATAGAAGTAGATTTTAATACCATTTGTTTTTAATTAATCTCCTAAAAAGTTGTAACCCATGTAATCAATTCTTAATGTATTCACTGCTGGATCACCACTAAAATCAATCAATTTTGCATAAACAACATAGTCATCTTCCTCTGCTATTTTAGCAAAACTAAACTCCGTTGCCCACCTGTATTCTTGAGTATCAAGAAGCATTCCTTGTAGTGTAAATTGTGTATTACCTACTGTTGTACTTCCCATTTTTATTATAATTTGAAACGTAATAAAACCATCAATATAAGTTGTATCTGTTCCAATTCCTGATGCTCTGTCATATAAGCCATTATCTAATAAGAAAGCCATTTGAAAGCGTGACGTATCAAAACGTGCATCACTAGGACTTTCACCTTTAATAGTGGCTATAGCTTTTAAACCATCACCTCCGTATTCAGTGCTTGTTTTGCTTAAAGGGATTCCAACAGAACCAGAATCACTATTTTGCCCTGGTGATCTTAAATAGGTAAAAGAAGGATCTTTATAGTTAGGATCAGTTGTTTGTTTTGTAGGAATTAGTTGTTCAGTCCAAGTTTTTAATTTAATTCCAATACTTGCTTGTTCACTTTGCGTAAATGTTGAATTTGGTTTTTCTCCATTAACTCTCATTGTGTCGGGGCCAGGTGAGCTAATCCATTCGCTGAGTGGATCACTTTCATCTGTTACTTCAACTGAAGCTGTAACTGTATGACTTCCAACAATACATTGCCCAAAAACCAAAGGAATAACTGCACCAGCTCCAACTGTATTAACAGGACCACGGTAGGAATAGGATTGAGCACCATCCATTCCTCTAATAGAAGATCCTGGGCCTCTGTCACCTGATTGAGAAGCACTTCCTATTATATTTAATGGCTGTTCAGGTTGAGGTGAAAGCATTTCAGCAGTACCACTAAGAGCTAACAAAGCACCAACATTTGCTGTCATCGCACCTACGGCAAAACTTCCTGCTGTTAATCCACCAGTAAAACCAGCACCAGTAAAAGCCAAACTTCCCCCACCTGTAGCAAAAGCTAAACCAACTAATGCTGCTCCTGTTAGTACTTTCCAAAAATTACTACCACCAATGACAGGAGCAACGATCAAATCATTACTACCAAAAGGCAGCAACATGTCTTCCAATCCAAAATCTGTTCCTGCTTGAATAACCCTATATCCAATACCTCTTTCACCTGATTCAAGTAATTCTTTTTGAAAACCAGGGTGATTAATACATAAAAGCTTTATTGCATCAACAGGCGTGCGAAGATTGTAGTACTCATGCACTGCACCGAATTTTTCTCCTAATTCATCTAGGAGTAACACCCGTTGCATATCTAAAAAACGACCTTTGTGCTGATTCTATAGTAAGAGTTAAACGGATTAATGGATACTAAGAAGGGAAAATAGTTATCCACTCATCTTCTGGAATCAAATAAATATGCCAAGGTAATTTGAATTGTGAACAGGCTGTCTGATCTGCTGGACTTGCTTTGCCTCCTTTTGGGTGTGAATGAATAATTGCTTGAATCTTTCCATTAGCCCTTGCTTTTATATAGTCTCTTGGATCTAAGACAAAGATTTCATCAGACTGATCTGCAATATTACGACAAGGATAATATGTGTTATTAACCAAGACACCACACGCCTCTTTAGGAGTTTCCTCCAGCGCATGTGCCTTTGCCTTACATCTGAAGTCTTGCACCTGGGAAGCCTCCAAACGGTAAGGGTTTATTTGCAAAAACAACTATTTGCCCATACCTGTCTGTAAATCCAAATCTTTTTTTACAGCTTTCGTGACGATGCCCGCAAACATCTTCTGCTTCAGTTGAAACTTCATTGTCATCAATATCAAAATATTTTGCTCCTGTATAACCACATGCTTCTCCTTTGTATTTAAAAGGGCAATATTCCATAATTTGCCTTTTAGGAAGACGTACATTCGTCAGATCTAATTTTGTTGCAAGTTCAAATGAAATAGCGTTTAAATTTTCTGAAGCAATTCTATCAATGTACCAAGAATCATCAGCTTCAAAAATAGCAGTAGGATCGGCTGTTGCATTTGATCCACCTGTAAAATTAGAAGCGTTTAAAAACTTTTTACAAGTACGAACACGCTGAACTTTTGCACCTAAAATATTAATTGTTTTTCCTGCGCTATTTGTTGTTTGAAGTAATGACGACATCGCACTATTAGCGTTAGCGATTGTAAATGTAGGTCTTGGTAGTGTTCCTGTTGTTGTACGTTTAAATCCATCTATTTCACAAGGAATAGCTTGATAAGTTATTTCCGTGCCATCTGCATGTGTTCCAAATTTTATATCTGCATAAAGTTCATTTGTTCCTGCGTAATAATAAAAAACAGCAGTATTTGAATCTAGTTCTATAGCACCATTGTCAACCATTGCACTGAGATCTACATTGTTAATATCTACATATACATGTAATTGAAATAGTTCTATAACTGCTGATGGCTCAAGGCTTTGTATCTGTTCTTGTATTGTTTTAGGTACAACAGTTGTTCTAAAAAAGAACTCTGAAGGGTTTGTAATTCCTGCATAAGATTCACTACCAGAATTATCAAAAGCAGTTGCATCAATTAATAAATAATATTTTGTATTTCCTTCTAAAACTACACTAGGATTAATTGTAATTGTTGTTGTTCCTGTTCCTGTAACTTGCCCACTTGTTACTGCAATTGTTTCAACAACAGAATCATCTGAATCTTTATAAAGAACAACATTACCACTTTCTACATCAACCGCCTGATCAAAAACTAAAACAATATTTGTTTCAGTTGAAACATTAATATCACTATTTAAAGGGGTTGAAGATGCCCTTGTTAAGGTTGGAGCCGTCATGCTTCCGCTACTTGTTGAAAGGACGCTGTGATCGTAGCAATACCAGAATAAGGAATATTTTTATCCCATTGCATACAAATATATTTAGAACTCGAAGATTCACCTGGGGCAGTGAAATCAAAGTTTTCTGATCCCGAACGGGCATCAAGGAATGTCTCTATCGTGTCCGCATCTGCTTCAGAAATATTTTCCCATCGCAAATCTAATACTTTTAGATTTTGATTAATCCCAAAGATAGACCTTTGAGAATAACCTGATCCAAATTGAGCTACACGAACAGCAGGTGCGCTTTTCTTAGAAAGGTTATAGGAAGGATCAATAGAGGGAAATGTTGCCATGATTAAGCACTTAATAAACCACCAGGACGGCGTTGACGAACAAGCTCCTGCTGAACAGCAGAAGAAATAGCTCTACCAAGGTTTCTTGCTTCTTGAGCATCACCTTCAACGGTAGAACCTGATGCGTCAACATTAACAACAACTGAAGTACCACCACCACTTGCCTCAACACCTAAACGACCTCCTGCGCCTCTACGAAGGGGCATAATTGCCTCTGGCCCTGCTTCCGACATGAGGCCAATACCATTCTTAAAGGGGAAGATATGAGGAGAAGTTACGACACCACCTTTTGCGAAAGGAACAATTTTGTTCTGAGCGTAGATATTTCCTTTTTCATTCTTCAGTAAATTGCCAAGGATAGGGATACCAGAAAAACTTGACATCATTGCTTGTCTGACAGCGATTCTTGTCAAATCGTTAATAACAGAAAGAGCAAAATCTCTAAAGTTCATCTTTCCTGTCGTTACAAATTCAACCAAACTATCTTCCATCTTTTTAAAGGCATTTACAGTTGCATCTTCAATTTGTTTGGATACATCTTTAATGCTGTCTAAATAAGAACTAGCACCTGCTTTCATATCTGCCCAGACTGATTTACCTGTTTCACCTAATTTTTTTCCTCCTTCAGCAATATCATCTTGCGTTCCATCAATATCTTGAAGAACTCTAAATAAATCAACATTTGCATCATTTAATTTATTAACAGCACCCCTCCTTATTTCCATTAATTCGTTATATCTTTCGGTATCAAGAGCAGTTCCACGCCCTTTATGATATTCCAATCTTTGATCTATTTGTGTAATCGTCAATTCAGCATCTGCAACAGCTTTTCGGGCTGCTCTTAACGGTCCTGCTTCTGCAAACGCTCTTACTTTTTTTGCAAGTTCATCTAACCATTTAATGCTACTTGTCGCCATATCTTGAAAAGCTGCACCAATTGGACGCAATAAGGCTCCTACATTATCTTTAAGACTACTTAAGGCAGTTTGCAATCTATCTCCTGCTGCTTCTGGCCCTGCTGCTAATATTTCTGCATTTTTTCCATATTTTTTAAATAAGGTTTCTGAGAAATTCATAAAGTCTTGCAAAGTTACCTGCCCCTGCTCTAACGCCTTATCTAATTCAGCAGGAGTCTTGCCCATCGACTCAGCAAAAATGGTAAAAGCCCCTGGCAGACGCTCGCCCAGTTGTTGACGAAGCTCTTCGGCTGAGACCTTCCCTTTACTGAATACCTGGGCAGTCGCTGTCATCGCTGCCTTCATGTCTTGTAGGCTTCCACCTGTACCTCTAATACCAGAAGCAATAGATTCAAATACCTTTTCAGCATCTTCTACGCTATGCCCTGCACCTTTAACAGAAGCAGTTAAGGCTGTGAATTGCCTGACGATCACATCTTGAGGTATTGCTAATTTTTCACTTTTTTCCTCTAAAAACGCTTGAGATTTGGCATAAGCATTTGTGTCGTTAATAACAAGCTTTAATGCTTTTCTTTGTCTTCCTAGAGCAGCAGAATATTCAGCAGTTGAACCAATAGCCTGACGAACCATCCCAACCTGCGCACCAATCGCACCACCTACTGCTGCGCTAATTGGGCCGCCACCTGGCATTAATCCACCTATTGCTGCACCAATCGCACCTTCAGGGCCACCAAACACTCCAGCACCAGCTACCGCACCAGCAGTTCGAGCCATACGACCCATACCGCCGCTTCGTGCATTTGTTTTTGCTAATTGAGCATCAAGTCTTTTTGCTTCTGCAGTGGCAATCTTAAATTCATTGCTTCCAATCCTGACACTATTAGCAAGCTCCTTCCATGCTGCCGAAAACTGCCTTGTTGTATTAACACTTTTAACTGATCTTCTTTCTTTCTCTTGCAGAACAGCAGTGAAACGCTTGAAATTAAAATTTGCCTTAGCTGTATCTCTTCCTAAATTAGATAGTGAACGCGAAAGTCTTGTAAGGTTCTTATCGCCTGTAACGCCAACCTTAACTCTTAATTCAGTTGTAGCAGAACCAGCCATTACTTCTTCTTATTCATACAGGACAAAGCTGTCATTTCCATGACTTGAATCCCCTCAAAGAGAACGACAGGATCTTTTACTTCATACAGTTTACATAAGTATTCGAGAGATGAATAATTTAATCCTGTCATCCCACTCATACTGACATTCCACTGAGTTGTAAGCCTTGTAAACATAATAACTATTTCCCAGTTCTTTTCCCATACTTCAAAATCACTATTAATCGTTTCTTGTTTTGCGGCTGCAATTTGTTCAGGTGTTGCACCAAAGGCTTCTAAAGAGGAAACGCGATCATCTACAACACCACCTTCAACCCAATACTTCGCAGCCTCTTCTAGTTTTTTTCAGTACCCCCTGTAATCATCTTTCCATAAGATTCGATTACAGCTTTCATAACCGTAAAATCATCTAATAATGCTTTTTTGTTTTCCTCGTTAAAAGGAATATCAACACCTTCTTCATCTTGAATCTTTTCCCAACCGATCAAAATTTCATCAGTTAAGGCTTCATCACCTTCATCAATTAATTTATTGAACTTGTCTCGACCAATTTCCTTGAAGACTGCATCAAATTTATGCTCCTTAAATTTGCCACCATCAGAAGCTTTTTTGATAACAACAGGCCACTTAATTGAAGCAGTCTTCTTAAGGATAAAGGCCATAGACTTAGGTGTAAATTAAACTCATCTCATTATTACCAGCAGTGGTAGGAAGTGCCAAGTACGGCAAGTTCAATGACCTAACTCCATTAGTGTCTCCATACGAAGCACCAGTGATGTCTGTTTGATCAGCTTTTAACCTGACAATGTTTCCTGCTGATGCACCTAAAATAATGTCAGTTGCACCTGTCGCTACAGCAGAAGCCTTAGCGAAATAGTCCATCGTAGCAGTATCAGGTGCTTCTACAACCGCAGTTCCACCAGGAGCGCGATTAACAATTAAAGCTTGCTTACTAGAAGCAGTTTCCTTGTAAACAAGTTCATTGTTTAACGCTAAATCAAACGACTCAATTCGTTGCAAAGTTGCACCATGCAAAGTTGCTGTAGTGACGTTAGTGTTGTTGACTTCAAGACCTGCTGCCTGATTAGCAAGAGTCCAAGTTCCTGACATGTCAGTTGAATCAGGAGCATTGTAAATTCCAATAAATTGGAAATCAGCAGATGCGATTTGACCAGCTACCAAATTAAAAGTAACTGTTCCTCTTGCACCTGTGATCTTGTGTCTTGTTAAATCGTAGAAGCAATAAATTGTGCAACTACTAAAAGAAGCAGAGACAGGAGCGTAAGTAACAGAAGTTGAACTAACAACTGTTTCGCTTAGACCACAACTTTTGAGCAATGGGCCATAGCCAGGAGCCGTCCCTGCTGCGCCTGATCCAGATAATTCTGTGGAAAAACTTACACTAACTCTCTTGTTAGCTAAGACTGTTCCTCTTGTGCTATTACCTAAAAAACCTTGAAGAGCTGGAGCTTGAACAGCATCAGCTTCTATAGGTGTAATGTCAACATTAGTGACCTGAATAGCATTAGATCCCCCAACAGGACTGGGGTCTGAGCCTTCTGAGCTTTCAATCTTGGCTAGTAGCCAAGTCTTCCTCGTTAGTAGTGGCATTGTCTTCTGGAGTGGCGTTTTCTGGGATTAGTGTACTCTTCCCAGTTTTAGGGTCGAACAAATATGTTCCACCTGCACCAGGATTCGGGGTTTCTGTTTCGATTTTAGCCATGATTTCACGCAGAAGTTAAATTAGTTCTACTTGTACGATACCTAATCAAGAAATCTTGACTAATTATCCCTAAAGGAATATCAGCTTCAACTAAAGAAAAGTCTGTACGATCTGGAGTCAAATCAAGCGCATAACTATTAACTGTTTGATCTGCCATTAACTTTAAATGTACTGCTTGTGTATAAGTATCTGATACATCATCAGGTAATGCTGCACGAACAATCGTGCTAATTCTTACACGCATTGTCCAATCTAATTTGTCGTAAAAATTAGTATCTGTAGGCTGATCTGAAACAGGTTCAATGATAATTGCTGGTGTTTCTCCACGAGCTAAAGGTTCAACACGACTTCTATAAACAGTTGCACCAGAAATTGCATCTAAATTAGTTTTAAGACGAGCAAGGATTAATTCTCTTCGTGTATCAGCCATTAAACCTTGCTAAGTAATAGCTCGGAAAAAATTGCATCGTCAACAGGCAAATTTTCCCTAACTGTGTAATTAACTGAATCAACAGTAATTGCAGTACCACGGGCTGCGGAGGTTACATCAGAAGTTTTTGCTGTTAACAAATACTCCCGTGTAACCGCCATGCCTCCCGCTATAACATCTGCTGGCGATTCGAGAATCCCTTTAAAAGCTGATCCACCACCGATTTGGCATGTTTTACCAAAGTCAGCAAGGAAAGCATCAGGAGTCTCGACAAACGCCATTCAATTAAGCTCCGTACTTCTCAGACGCAAAAGCGTTTACAGAAACGTAACCTGTGCCTGTTCCACCAGCTACAGTTACGACGCACTTGACGTAACGCTTAAGGTCGTTGGTGTTCAAGGTCATCTTCTGAGCAGTTGCAGTGTTTGCATCACTTGTAGTGAAGCCACCTGAAGAAACATCGGAGTAAGTACCACCAGATGTATCACACTCAGTCAATTTGACTGCATAAGTAATTCCAGATCCTCCAGCAGAAGCATCAAGAAAAACAATCATGTCGCCTTCATAGGCGGTTAGATCAATAGCGGAACCAGTTGCGGTGCTATTACCTAAAGAGTTGGCTCTAAGTGCAACTAATGTTGTCTTAGACCCCAGGTTGAGAATTGCCATTGGCTTTGGGTTTCCTTTTAGGAGTTGTTTTCTTCTTTACCGATGTCTTTTCAACATCAGGTTCAGACGTTATGACCACATTCTGAAGCAAAGGAGCCTCTTTTGCTTTATTCATCCCAATTAATAATCGGGCTGTACTTTCAGACGTTTCTACGAAATCGCCTTTATTTACTTGATTAAGGTCAACAATCGTTGACCTAAGCATTTCAATACGCATAAGAGACTCCTAAGAAATCAGGAAAGCTTACAGATAGATTCTGGATGACGAACTGCAACGTCGTAGTCCTGCATAGCAACCACACGAACAGTACCAGCAGCAGATCCAGTGTAAGGATCAACCATGATGTCAAGACCAGACCAAAGACCAATCAAGATGTCGCTGAAGTTTGCAAATACAGCAGTGCTATCAGGCATTGAGTTTGAAACGTAAGCAGGATAACCATTGATTGTGTTATCGCTCTCGTAAACAAACTGAGCAGTGCTAGAAGCTTTCTCAGTAACCTTCATGGTTCCACGAAGAGCTGAGTTCATCAAATAACCAAGATTGCCATTTAATGCGTTATCTGTGCTAAGAGCAGCTTCAGCATTAACGAAGTCACTGAAAGCAGCAACACCAGATTCAGTGTTAATTCCAGTTACATTCAAAATACCAAGTGGCTTACTGTTAGTACCAGTACCATTGATTGCTTGATTCTCAATTTCAATAGCAATTTGCTGAGCTAAATCTTGTCTTACAAGATTCTCAACATCAATGCTTGATTGAAGTAAAAGACGGCGAGAGTAATCAGTCAGCGCACCGATTGTTCTTGGCTGAAGTGCAACCTGATCTACTGTTAATGCAGATTCAGTGATGTTGGAATTTTCAGCAACATGATATGTAGTTGCGCCACCAGATTGACGAGGAATTGCAACCATTCCTTGTAATCCAGTTAAGACATTTGCGCCAGCACCTTGTAAAACAAGAGACTTACGAAGCAAGTCAATAAATGAATCTGAAAGAAGGTCTGTTTGAACTAGATCGCCTCCAGCAGATGCAGTACCAACTGTTAAGTCTCTTCTGCCATAGCCAAGAACATCAGCAGGGATCAAAAGACCACGAGCTTCTTTTCCTGTTTTTGCTTGAGCAGCTTCACTAACTTCAAATTCAAAAGAAGCAGCTCTTTGTGCAGCAGCATCAGTTGGATGAGCTAAAGCTTTAAGTGCTCTTAAGAAGGAAAACTGACGAGTTTCCTTTTCTGTTAGGCCGATTTCTGCGTCTTTAGCCTGAATGGGCTTCTCTTCAACACCCATCTTCTCTAGAAGAGCAGTGCGAAGTTCGTCTAAAGAACGAGAATTAGCAATGAAATCTTGAGCAAGCTCAACATTTTTTGTGCGCTGCCCTAGAGCAAGCATGTCAGCAACTTCCTTACGCTGAGCTTTTGAAGCCTCAGCGCGGATAGCAGCCTCATTTTCAAGATTGGGTTCCACTTTTGATTTTTCAGTAGGTTTACTTGTAACGGCTGAGGCCGTTTGATTACCCTCATTATTAGTGAGAGCGCGACCAATGCCAACATTTTTAAAATCAGCAGGTACAGTTACCAAGCTAATTTCGAAAGGCTGAAAGTCGGTAGCACGATAAGTCACAGGAGTTGTGGACTTATCAGCCTCCATTTCATTGATCTTGTAGCCGAAGCTTACATTTCGAATAATATTATCCGAAATCAGCTCCTGCATCTCGCGTCCTAACTCGTTATTAGCGAGTCGAACACGAGCAAAGCCACGCTTACCTTTGATGTAAGCACGTTCTACTACTCCAACTATTCTATCTGCGTCATGTTGAAAAAGTAGTGGCGCACCTGTATTTAGTCTTGACATATCCATCGCTCTTTCACTTATCTCTAAGACTTCATTCCCATACATTCGCTCAACTGGTTCTTCACTAGCGAAGGGAAATTCAATAACGCGATCTTCTTCTTTTGATCTAACAAATTCAGTAACATGCGCTCTTTTGTGATTTTCCACAGTGAAATCACGTTCTTCTTCAACAGCCTTTTCTTTTACAATCTCTTCTACTACTTCCACTGGTGGTTCAGCGACAGCAGCAGATCTTAAGGCTGCGAAGCCTTTCGGCTTAGCTTTGTAAGCCTTCCGCTTTGCGGAATTTTTGCCTCGCATAATTTTTTTTACAAATAATAACTTAAATTCTAGTCTAATTCACTTCCTTGAGTTTCACTTTCCTGATTATTTGTTTGATTATTTTCTGAATTTGATTGGATATTGCCTTGATCTGAAACTTGAGAAGGATCAGTATCTAAAACAATCCCTAATTCTTTTGCCATTTCTATTTCTCTTTGACGCTGACGCATTTGCTCATCAAAATCTCCACCATGTAGAGCAATAACTTGAGAAAGAGTCATTACACCACTACGAATTAAAGATTTATAAGCAGCAGCTTCTTTTTGAGGATCAACAAACTGAGCAGCAGGTGGGATCCACTTACATTCTTCATATCTTTCAGGCTCACTATCGTAACCAGGAAGATCCAAATTGCCTGACATGACAGCCATCTCAATCCATTTCTTATACACTTCCTGACACAAGGTTTCAATTAAATATTGTTGAAGTGTTCTGTAATGCGCCCTTGTCTCTAACAATTCAAGACGAGATGAGCTGTAATTTGACTGGCTAAAATCAGAACTGACTTGTGTGTATGAACAGCCTACACCTGCTGCCACTGCACGAAGCATTTGTTGGACAAAAGGTGTAAACGAATCATCAGGTCTGTTAGGAGAAAAGAATTGCAACTCTTCGCCAGGAGCCAATCGCCTGATAGAACCAGGAGAAAAATCAAGAACAGAATCTTGAGAGTAAGTGCCGTCTTCAAATAAATCTTGATCTGGTGTTTTGACAAAACCCATCATGCTTGCAGTAGCACGAGCAGCGACAATTTCACTTTCTTCATATCCACTTAAATTACGCAAACGCATAATTGCAGAAGCAAAAGCACTAACGCCTCTGGTCTGTCCTGGTCTGTCAATGGAATAGAGATGAATAATATCATCAGCAGCAATTCTTACTCTTTTTTTTGTTTCTTTAGGTGTTGCTGAAAATTGATAATCACCAGGATGATAATCCCAAAAATGATATGCAACTGGCCTCTCCCACTTGTTTATTTCAACTCCCATCTTGACTTGATTTCCATTCTTCAATATCACGTTGTATCCATCATCTAGTAAATCTGCTTCAATTACTTCTAGACCTAAAGGAATTTTGCTATCACCGAAAGGTTGCCTGACAAGACGAATAAAAACCTCACCTGATTCAAGCATTGAAGTAATTGCTAATCCTTGAATATCACGCCAAGAAAGCTTTCCTCCTGCATGACAATTTTTAGCCTTACTCCAACGCTTAAATTTAGTCTCAATACTTTCATTGACTTCAGTGGCTAAACGATCACCACGCTTCATTCTTACTTGCGCTTGATTCTTAATCCCTGTTCCTACAACATTATTTTTAACTGCCCTTAAAGCAGCTTTAGCAAAGTCACTATCTCGAACAAGTTGCCTTGCAGAATTACGAACAGTTTTGATACTTCCTTTAACTTCACTATCAGCAGAAGTAGAAGGACGTACCCAATCAGACGTTAAACGATTGTTTTGAGCCGCAGCATAAGCACGTTTTAAGTTCTTATTACGCGTTTTAGCGTCAAATAACTGTTTTCTAAGCGAATTAACGCGACCAAACCCTAAAAAAGCCATTAAACGAACCTCACTTTTGCAAGACCAGGATTACCAAGACCCTGACGCATTTTTTCTTTGCGTCTTTCCATATTGATCTCATTTTCTAATTCTGCTTTTAATTGAAGCAATTCACCCATCTTGTACCGTTTTAAACTTCTTCCTCCAATCGAATATTCCTGAACCATTCCACCTTCTGCCAAGGTACGAATGGCAGTTTCTACATGACCAAGATCAATTTCTGCACGAGATCTGTCATCAAAAGCACCAGGAGTCCCAATGTAATAAGCAGAAGCTTTAACAGTGAATTGACCACGACCTGCTGTATATCGAACTGATCCATAAGTTGCTATCGCTTGCCATGTCCATGTCCCAGAATCAAAGGTTGTTGTTGTAGAAGATGGAACAGTAATTCTCCATCCCATACCTTCATCTGCACCTGTAATTGTTGCACCTTCAGAAGCAGTATTTGTTCGTGCATACCAATTCATCGCGTAATTGGTGTTGTCTACAGGATCACCAACGGGATCAGTAAACGATG
>VTLG01011900.1_pt1 | contig 12376 bp, 26 predicted proteins | sample 4694571 | NCBI WGS metagenome assembly VTLG01 (sample SAMN12604809, study PRJNA352737) | marine metagenome | biome: ENVO:00000447; feature: ENVO:00000209|ENVO:00000569|ENVO:01000036; material: ENVO:00002151; isolation source: viral sequences binned using virsorter ... | reverse complement strand
GGCTTCCCGTCTAACCCGGTAGAAGTTATGAGGTACATATCCCATAAAATAAAAAGATTGGATACTTTTTATTACTTTGGGGTATAATTTTTCTTTTAATTTAGGACAAGACAATGCCAAAAGGAATATCAGGAAACATATCTGGAAAGAACGAAAAGCATCTGACACTTAAACAAGCTAAGTTTGCTAAAGAGTACGTTTACAATGATGGATCTAAAACTCAAACTGAATGCGCGCTTGCGGCTGGTTACGCTGAGAGTTCTGCTGCTGTTAGAGCTTCGGAGTTGACTAACCCTCAAAAGTATCCGCTTGTTGTTCGTTACATTCAGGGTCTTCAGGCAGAGCTGGACAAAAAGTATGAGGTTACGTTCAGTCGTCACGTTAGAGAATTAGCTAAGATTAGAGATCAGGCCATAGACAAAGGTAACTTAACGGCTGCGGTTTCTGCTGAAGTTCAAAGAGGTAGAGCTGCTGGCTTGTATGTTGAACGTAAAGAAGTTCGTACCGGGACGCTTGATTCTCTCAGCGAAATAGAAATAAAAGAAAGGATCCAAAAATTGCTTGGGGATTACAAACCTTTATTAGAAGCAGAAGAAGCCGTGATTATTAATCAGTAAGAATCTATAAGCCCAGCGTCTGCTAAAAGTCTTTTAAATTTATCATAAATAGACTCCTCATAATTTTTTGGATAAGTAGTCCATTTTATCCCGGTGTTGATATTTTCAAACTTAGCTATTCCGTTGTTATAACGAATTTCTCGAACTCCGTCGTTAAAATGATAATAGTTGATTCCTCTACTCCATTTCTCAGCATCTAGTTTAAACTTAGTCTGCCTTACTCTGTCTGTGTACTCAGTCATTGATTCCTCTCTTGTTCTTCAACGTATTCTTTGTAGTCTGGGGTCATTCCTATTTGTTCTGTAAGTATTTCTGCATCATCATACATCTGCCAATCAATACTTAATATAGCTTGCTTGTCATCATCGGTTAGCGTGTCAGCTACGTCTTGTATTTTTGCATTGATTCGTGGGTGTGAGTCCTGTGGGCAATCTAAACACAATTTATAGGGGCCTTTATTATTCTTACTATCAATACTTAAAAAGACGGCTAGATCCTGTAGCTGACTTCTTTTAAATAATTGAATTACTGCTTTTGCTTGTGGCTTATCTAAATAAGCTATTTGTCTAATCATAGTTGTCTTACCTTTTGTTGTTTAATTATTGGGGGGTATATATCTAAAAAGATCTCATCAGTGAATTCTTTACGTTCATCTGGCGTAACCTTAGATAGAATTCTTATTTCTTTCTTTTTAATCTTCCCGGTTTTCCAATAGATAGATTCAGGAGGAACCATTTTTAAAGTCCAATCTATTGTTTTGTTCCGGGACAAATCAATTTGAAACGTAGGGTGACAAGGAAACTTGTCTTTATATAACTCAGTCATTGAAATTCATGTGTGGTTTGGCTCTAGCTTTAGCCGTTGCCAAATCATCTGTGCCTAAACGTATTGTTGGTCTGCTTGAATCAGAACAAACTAAAACGTATTCACCACTAAGTTTATCTAAAATATATTCACTAGCCATTTATAACTCCTCTGTTATTTTGTTAATTATCTCTCCTACTACTCGCTTATGCAATTTTCGGTCGTTAAAAATTTCATCTTCATCTTCGTGTATTCTAATAATGGGAATACCATCTTTTTTAGGAACTACATAATACTTAACCTTGCGTTTAAGTATCTTTGAGTCTATCTCTTGTTGACCACCAAACATATTCGTAGTCCTTTCCCACAAGTCCATAAATAAATCTTTAGCCATTAGCTTTTCTCCTGAGTCATGCAGTTGTTAGGTATGTCATAAGTTTCTATAGTTTCTGTTTCGGTATCTTCGTCCCAACGCGGAACTTCAACCACACTTTCTTCTTGACCTACTTTTCTTATATTTCCTAGCCAAGTTTCTTTTTCTCCGTCTATGTCTACTGATATTTCGCACCAGCCTATTTTTAATTTAGCCATTAGCTTTTCTCCTCGTTTAAATGTTTTGCAACATCTTCCATAACCATTATTAAAGTTTCATCTTTAAGCACAGACGCAGTTAAAGTTTTAATGTGTGTATCTTCATCAGTATCGTTCACATTAATTTGTATATCTAGTACAAAATCTTCCATTAGCTTTTCTCCTTAATCAAATACTTTTCTCTTAAATCTTCTGTAAATTTAAGAGCATCTTCTAAATGTGAGTTAGTATCAGAAATAGTAAATTCCTGTTGTAGCTCTTGTAGTGCCACATGAATTAACTCTAACTTTTCACATGTAATAAACTCATTCCAAGTTAAATGCTTGAAATGTTGTTTATGTTTCCTTATTAAATATTCTTTACCCATTAGCTTTTCTCCTTTTTCATATCTTTTATAAGTGCCAACGAAACTCTAATTTTTATTCTATCTGGCCTATCTTCTTTCACTTCTTCCAAAGTCTGTTGTATGTATTCAAGTTTCTCTATGTCCATTGTCGTCCACTCTCTCCTGTATTAGTCGTTTTAAAAACCATTCTGCTTTTAGTAAATCCTCTACTTCGTTGCCCAGATGCTTGCGTTCGTATCTCCATAAGTATTTAAAAATGGATCCCTTTAGGTAACCTTCAAATCCTTCTGGAGTCATGCTTGCCTTGATAACCTCAATACATTCAATGGGGCCTTCTTTGTAATGCTCCGGGTTAATGTTGTCTGGCATTCTCTACTTCCTCTAAATCATCAACAGTTATATCTTCGCAAAGATATTCCAAAAGTTTTAATCTACCTTTAAAATAAAACTCTTTGATAGTTCCGTCTGCATTTTCTAATATATCGCCCTCATCATTTGATAAATGAAATGTAGTATTAGAAACTACAGATTTATAATCTTTATAATCTTCCATCATTTCTCCTTATTTTTTATTAAATTGAATTCCTGGTTAATGATCTTGTTTACTTCGTACATATCTTCAACGATATTCTTATCATCTTCGTGTAGTTCTGCTTCTTTCATTATGTCGTTGTTGCAAATACAAACATTATCTATGGGTAAAGCCGTGTCCGGGATAACTTTAGTTTCAGGTGCTATATCTGCTACATACCAAACTCTGTATTCAGCTTCTCGGCTCGGTCTTTTATCTACTTTTCTTGTAGTGCATTTCTTACCTTGCTTTTTCATAAAGGTAGCTAAGCTATTTGCTTGTGTTTGAGTTAGCCCACCTACGGAGTCTCCTATTGTTAATTGGGGTACGATTTCCGTGTAGATACTGTTGTTGCTTACTGCGTTTTCAAATCTTTTTGGTATAGGTACGTCTTTATCTATTTTAAATTTCATTCTTACTCCTGATCTATGGTGTAGTAAACAGTTAGTTCCTCACCTTTCTTAATTGGTTTAATAGTGTATAAATCTTTTATAGGGGATTCTGGGTAGAAGCCAACCACCACGCAATTAGGCGTATCTGAATGATTTAAAAATCCACCAACAGGTGTTCTTTCCCATTCGTCCGTAAACTGAACGTGACTTCTTCCTATGATTCTAGGTTTTGGAATATCTTGGGTAGCGAATAAACCTAGTCCGTCTATCTTAGAAGGTTTAATCGTTACCAGATCGGGAAGGGGTCGATACTTAAATTTCATATCCAACACTTATATCCCGGACATTCGTCCTTTGGTAATCCACAATGTTTGCAAGACTCATAACAAACACCACATAACATTTTATTATCTGGCACTTGGTCTAAATCTTCATAGCCATTATCTTCATAATTATTTTTATCAATAATATAATCAGCTTTATAACCACACTCATTACAACACCCTCTACTCATTGTTATTCTCCCACCATTTTTTTATAAACATATCATCAACACATTGCTGACACTCAGCTCTGTTGCCAACTGAATGAGAGATGACTGCTTTACGCATTAACTCTAGATCAATATTCCCATTTAATATTTCAGTAACCCACCCGTCACCACCCCAATAGTCGTATTCTTCTAAAAAGTTAGTGACACATTCAAAGTCAATATGAATTTTCTTTGTTGGTTCATTGTCGTTTTCCTTTAATTCCACCTCATAACAACTGCCTTCACCTAGATTTAAGTTGATAAAGTTTTCAGCTTCTTTTTCTGTATTAAAAGTCTCATCAAGAAGATACGTTGTCATAGTATCTTGATACCTTATTTTATACTTCATTAGCTTTTCTCCTCTGTCATTACGTCTGCTATCCCCACCATAAACCCAGCAGTTTGTTCTACTGCTAGAGGATTTAATGTTGTAGATAAAAGTAGTATCGCTAATTCCTTTCTTCTGTGTTCATCTAACTCCGCTAAACTGTAAACAAGTTTCATCATTTCTTCATCATTCATACTTGTTTCCCTTACAACATCATCAACATCTCCGCAGTCAATATCTGCTTCTGCGTTTTCAAAACAAGCTCCTTCATCACCCATACAACATCTGTCTATCCCTACTTGTTCACCTTGTTTATTAAATATTTTGTAAGCATGAGTTCCTAGTTCATCTCCGCGAAGATCATCAGTCTCCCAATGCTTCTCCCATTCTGGAGAAGGTTTTTGTTCATACACATAAATTGAATACCCCTTATATTCTTTTTCTTCTAAAAATTTCATAATTGTTCCTTTTGTTAATAAATTACATACCCACCTTATAATAAATATCCCATAAATACAACTCATTTCTACCAATAAAGTATAATATTTTTACTGTGGCACAACCTGAAAAATTGTTTTGGCAACAAGTACGAAAAAACTTGACGGAGTTTTCTTGGATTCGCTTGGAATCACGGGTTAATCACGGCATACCAGATGTTTTAGGCACTACCAAAGAGGGTATTTACTTTACTGTTGAATTGAAGGTAACAAAAAGTAATAGAGTTAATATGTCTCCTCACCAAATTGCCTACCATGAAGAACGTAAAAACTCCCCTGCTTTTATCTTGGTCAAGAGGGTCTTGGAGAGTAGTCCAAGAAAATATGACATTTATATTTACTCCTCTGACCAAGTAAGAGATCTCTCTGAACAAGGTCTCTCTCTTTCTCCCCTTTCTCTCTCTAGCCCGGTCAATTGGTCCTTCGTCCAAAGTCATTTGACCTTTCTCGTTAGAGATAGGACGAAGGAACAATTGACCGGGTAGCTTGCTTGCTTGCTTGTTTGCTCTGGACCCAGCAAAATATGGATGCCCTGACGGTGTTGGCTCGGGCTTCGCCCTCGCCCAAGCAAGCTGAAACCCTTGTAGTATAAGCGTTTCAGCTTGCTTGCTTGCTTGCTTGTTTGCTCAGGGATCCAGAGCTGAACCGGGTTCCCAGATGACCGCAGTAGGTCGGTCGGAAACCCTTATAGTATAAGGGTTTGGGGGCTTGCTTGCTTGTTAGCTCTGCTCAGGAGTCCAGAGCTGGCCGGGACGGACATGGGCCTAATACCAATACGAACACTAACACCAAACACAAAAAAAGGACGGAAGCTGGGAGCTTCCGTCCTTTCCCACTATAGGAGAAGTGTTCTAGCTGATTGCGAATCCTCCTGATTCTCTGATGAAGTTCCTAAATTCTTCAACGTTCTTTATCTCAAAAGGGTAATGTGTTGCAAAGTCCTTACGTTCTCCTTTACCATGACAAGCGTTACATTCTCCTTGAACGTATTGATCGTTTCGTTCTCCTACTCCCTCACAAGTGTCGCACTTAACAAGAGGAAGATTATTAATAAAGTTGTAATAACTCTTTTTATATTCTTCCGTTTCTCCGTTGTCTAATGCTTCGGTTAATCTTTTGCAGATGACCTCGCATTGTGCTTCTGTGATTTCATGACCACTATTACTATGACCTAGTTCGTGATCTTCTTCGGTTAGTATGTCGTCATTTAACTGATAAACATAATCCCAAAGAGGTCGCCACCACCAAACATTGTTTCTGAAATAAGTACCAACGTTTTCATTTTGGTACTCGTTCAATTTCTCAAAGTATCTGTCCCAATCTTCGGACTTATAGTCCTCATGATTCGGTCGCTTTGGTCTTTCTGTTGTAGTCTGTGGATTTAATCCATAAACGTCCATTCCCATAATATTTCTCCATTAGTTAATAAAAGTGTAGTGCGCTCGTATCTTGAAGTAGTAAATAGAAGATTATCCAAACGCACTACATAGATGATTATATATAATTTGTCCCATACAAGCAAGCAACATCATAACTAATTCCTTCTAAGTCAAGGTGGAAGTTCCGTAATAGGAAAACAACCTTGACTTAGATTAAAAAGGAATTAGTTATGATGTTGCTTGCTTGCTTGCTTGTTTGTTCTGACTGACCGGGGAGCCCTGGATGGTAAGCCCTGGATGGTAAGCCCTGTGTGGTAGGGGCATAAAAAAATAGGGCAACTTTCGTTGCCCTATTTCCTTTGGGGTGATTAGTTCGTATGCTCGAACCATAAGTCCTCGACTAAAGGTATCATCATCTCTCTGCCATACTTGGCAACAGATGAAGCCATTAATCTATCCATGAGTTCGTCCATACAGTCGCAGTATGGAAGATGCTCAAGCACTTTTTCCTCAACTTCTAAAAAGACTTCTGTCATTCTCATCTTATCTCTCCTCTTATTGTATCAAGATCGCTTTCTAAACTATCTAACTTCGATATAATGCTATCTAATTTAGAATCGATATTAGAATTTAAATCTAAAACTCTATCTCCAATTAACTCTAATTTTGATTCAACATACTCATCACCAACGATTAACGCTCTAACAAGTTTCTCATCTTTAGAAGTGTTAATTAGTTTCTCTCTAATTTCTTCTAGTTTATTACTCATGACTTCTTCCTATAGTTGCGTGGAGTTATAACCTTTCCACTTAGATCTATGTCTACTAAATTAAGAGTAGATATTCCACATAACCAACCACTCATGAATAAAATCATGGCTACAATGTAGTAGCCATAACTAGACCCATAATAAAGTGCTAACCCAAGAGTGAAGGGTATGCACATACTACTAAGTACAATACTTCTCATGATAATCTCCTTTGCTCTTGGATAACGATTGCACCATGCTCTGCTTCATGGTCTTCTAGTAGAGGTGTGTCCTCTAGTATCTGACCATTGGCAACAACAACAATGCCATTGATGACAAGACTAGTGCAGTTCGGCTCAATTGCCTTTGCTACTTCTAACCCATTATTATTAAACATACTTATTTTTAGTTTCATAATTTTCTCCTATTAGTTATTAAAATAAGTATGTATATACTAAAGGTTAGCAAGCTATGTGTCCATAAGATATATACATAAATATCTTATATAGTCAACTCTTTTCGCGTGTGTGTTCGCCTTGCCTCGCTTCGCTCGGCTTCGCTCGTTGGGGGGGATAGGCACTAGAATGAAAGTAATAGATATTAATAGAATGAATCTAATGTCATATCCAATAGATATGCCTTCGGTCTGCATTAGAATGAATCTATTAATATCTATTACATTGAATCTAGGGCCTATCCCCCCCAACGAGCGAAGCGAGTGGGTTTTATATTAGAGAAAAAAATAGACATGGAGAGAATATCCAGAAACTTTGACAAATAAAGCGACCCCCTTCATTATGTAAAAAGTCAAAAACGATATGGGGTCAAAAAATTTTAAAATTTCAAAAAATTTGGCATGAAAATCTGCACAGCCTGTAAACAAGAACTGCCAAAAGAAGACTTTGAAATTACTTCAAATCCGAAAGGAAAATATTTTCGTAGTGTTTGTAAATCCTGTAGAACCAAAATTGCAAATCGCAAAAAATCCTCATCCCCAGAAAAATATTTAAGACATCTATACACTCAAGCAAAATCAGCTAGAAGAAATTCAGGGATTGAATGGAACATAGAAGCCATAGACATTGTTGCGTTGTGGCATGAACAAGACGGCAAATGTGCTTTATCAGGTGTTTTTATGACGTGGCAAAAAGACGGAGGCGGAAGAAAGGAATTGAATGCTAGTATTGATCGTATAGATCCCCATAACGGTTATCTACCAAATAATGTACAATTGGTTTGCAGTAGAGTAAATATTTTGAAGCATAACTTGACAGAAGACGAATTATACTGGTGGTGTAAAAATATAATCACATTAAAGGAGTTGAACTGATGGCGAAGGCATCCTACGATATAGACTTGGAGCGGTTAGCAGAGCAATACCCTGATGCTACAAAAGAATTACTTGAACTAACAGAGGCCTTGAACGCTAAGCAGCTTCAAAGGGAGGGGCAAGATAAGTTCCTTCGGTACATAAAACACATGTGGCCAGACTTTGTGGAAGGCAGGCATCACCAGATATTTGCTGAGAAGCTAGAAAGAGTCGCAAAAGGGGAACTAAAAAGACTCATTGTCAATATGCCACCTAGACATACTAAGTCTGAATTCGCATCTACATTCTTTCCTTCATGGATCTTGGGCCGTAATCCAAAGTTAAAGGTCATGCAAATAACGCACACCGCTGAACTAGCCTTCCGTTTCGGTAGAAAGGTCAGAGATTTAATCGACTCACCTGCTTATCAAGAAGTATTTCCGGGCGTACAGTTAAAGGCGGATAGTAAATCAGCTGGAAGGTGGGAAACCAATGGCGGTGGCGAAGCGTTCTATTCAGGTATTGGCGGTGCGGTAACAGGACGTGGTGCGGATCTACTTGTGTTGGATGATATTCACTCAGAGCAAGATGCCCTCTCGCCCACGGCCTTAGACAACGCTTGGGACTATTATTCATCTGGACCACGACAAAGGTTACAACCGGGCGGTGCTATTGTTATTGTGATGACAAGGTGGTCAGTCAAAGATTTAACTGGCAGACTCCTTAGCAGACAAGTAGAAGACCACGCCGACCAATGGGAAGTTGTGGAATTCCCAGCTATATTTCCTGAGACTCACAAACCTTTATGGCCTGAATATTGGAAGATAGAAGAATTAGAAGGGGTAAAAGCCTCTATACCTGTAAGTAAGTGGGAAGCACAGTGGATGCAAAACCCTACTTCTGAAGAAGGCGCTATTTTAAAAAGGGAGTGGTGGAAAACTTGGACAAGTGATGAGGTTCCACAAATGCAGTACGTTATACAGTCGTACGATACGGCTTACACGAAAAAAGAAACGGCAGACTATTCTGCTATAACGACGTGGTGCGTATTCTACCCAGACGAGGGGTCCCAGAGACCAGCTCTATTGTTACTCGACGTAAAGAAAGGTCGGTGGGATTTTCCAGAGTTGAAAAGGCAAGCGTACGATCAATATCAATACTGGGATCCAGATACCGTAATCGTAGAAGCTAAGGCGAGTGGGCTACCGCTAACTGACGAACTGCGACATTCTGGAATTCCAGTGGTAAATTACTCACCCGGCAAAGGACAGGATAAAATTGCGAGGGTAAATGCAGTTGCACCGATGTTGGAATCAGGTATGGTGTATGTTCCTGAAACACGTTGGGCGGAAGAATTGGTGGAAGAATGTGCGGCTTTCCCTTTCGGAGATCACGATGATTTGGTAGACTCCACTACGCAAGCGTTAATGCGTTATCGACAGGGAGGATTTATTGGTTTAGAATCTGACGATGATCTACAGGATAATTATCCGCGCAGACTAAAAGAATATTACTAGGAGTTAAAAATGGCAGATAAAGGTGAAAAAATAAAAGACCAAGGATTTGTTCCTTACGCAAAACAAAAGACAATGGCAACTTCCAAAGGACCAAAGCCTGGAGCAGGTAAAGGCAAAAGCCGTGGTAGAGGAGCTGCTGAAAGAGGCATTAAGTTTACTGGCGTTTACTAGGAGAACAACATGGCATTAGGACCATTAGTACAAGGCCTCATGAGAGGCATCGGTAGCTTACGTGGAAGAAGTCCTTCATCAAGAATGGACAACGTTCTTAAAAGTATGAGGACGGGTCAACAAGCAGGTGAAAAATTTAACAAACTTACTCAAAATCAATTAGACGATATAGCTGCGAAGTATGGACGGGAGACCCAAGCCTTAACAGACAGCGTAACTAGAGGAACTACTTCTATAACGTCACAAGCAGGTTACGCCAAAAAAGCGCAAGAATTGGTGGATAAAGGAGACGAGATTACTAGGCTTATAAAAATTCTTGAATCACAAATGAGTTTAACAAAAACCATGGGTGAAGCTAGACAACTTATGGAAGTCTTAAATAGGATGCGAAAATTTGATAGTTTAATAAAAGGAACTATAGCAAGTTTAGGAGCGGGTACAGCAGGAATGTACTTCGGTGCATCTGAACAGCGTAAAAACCCTGATTTCTACGATCCAGAAGATAATCCATTTAAAGGAATGTTTGGTAGCCCCAAAAGACAAATGGGTTCAGGTGTCGCTTTAGATGCTGTAGGAGAAGCTCTAGAAGACATGGATAACAAAGTAAATGGCAGAAAATAATGGGAATTATAAGTCTCCTTAAAATATTAAAAGAAGGCGGAAGTTTTCTAAAGGATTATGTATCGCAAAGATACATTCCTAATGCTATGCGTAAAACCAGAACGGACGAAGGTTTTGAATTTTTAGATGAAGGCGACATATTGATGACGCAAGCTCTAAGGGGAACAACAAAAGAGTTAAATGACTTAGCCGAGAAAAAAATAGCCCAAGGTCAAAAAATAATTGATGATTTGCAAAACGCAGATCCTAAAATTACGTCTATTGGTAATCCAAACGCAACAAGACAACAATTTGAAAAAATAGAAAGTGAACTTAGAAATATTGAAAGAATAACTGCACAGCTAAAACAAGCCGCAAGCGTGGCAGAAACTTCGCAAGAAGGAAAAATGATAATGCAGCGCGCTTACCAAATGGAAAAAGTAGGCAGTCTTATAAAAGGAGCCATGATAAGTTTAGCAGGAGGTGGAGCAGGACTCTATTTGGGAGCAAGAGGAGAAGACGCTAACCCTGATTTTTACAAGCCAGAAACAGATCCATTTCGTAAGCAACCTTTAGATTCAGCAGACGAAGCGGTAGATAACATGATGGAGAAAAATTTTGGGGAGAAAACTGCAAATGTATTAATGGATTTTTTATCTCCAATTCCAAGATACGTAAACAAAGATAATGGCAGAAAATAGTAGACCAACCAATATAGAAAGAATATCAGATCTTATAGATCTGGAAGTCGAAGACGGCACAGAGGTTCAGATCGAAGAACCTATTGCTCCGAGCGGAGCAGGTGATATAGCAGTTGAATTAACAGATGACGGAGCAGAAATAAACTACTCTCCTGATGTTGACGTAATTGACACTACACCATTCGATGCGAATTTAGCGGAGTACATTGATGAAGGCGAGCTAGGACGGATTGCTTTTCAACTGATAAGTGATTTTGAAGAAGACAAAGGTTCTAGGTCCGAGTGGGAAGACGCTTATATTAAGGGACTAGACTTACTTGGTTTCAAGTATGAGGACAGGGATCGTCCTTTTCCCGGTTCTTCAGGCGTAACCCACCCTATGCTCGCCGAATCCGTAACCCAGTTCCAAGCTCAGGCATTTAAAGAACTACTTCCTAGTAAGGGACCAGTCAAAACAAGGGTAATGGGGAACGAAACACCTGAAACTGAAGATCAAGCTAGAAGGGTAGAAGAATTCATGAATTACCAAATAACTACGGTAATGGATGAATATACCCCTGAAATGGATCAATTATTGTTCTATTTACCGTTAGCAGGTACAGCGTTTAAGAAAGTTTATTACGATGCAAGCAAACAAAGAGCAGTTAGCACCTTTGTTCCCGTAGAAGATTTAGTAGTTCCGTACACCGCTAGTGATTTAGAAACGTGTGAAAGAATTACACACGTAGTTAAAATGTCTTACAACGAAATACGCACGCAACAATTAGCGGGCTTCTATAGAGATATACCATTACAACCATCAGAAACAAATGTCAGCAATGACGCAACCGACAAGGAAGATGAGCTAGAAGGGATTAGCCCAACAAACAATGACATGATGTATGAATTATTGGAATGTCACGTTTCAATGGACATACCCGGATTTGAAGATCAAGAGGGTTATCACTTACCTTACATTATTACTATAGACAGAGCCTCTAATGAAGTTTTATCTATAAGAAGAAATTACAACCCTGAAGATCCGATGAAGGGTAAGACACAATACTTTGTTCACTACAAGTTTCTCCCTGGCCTCGGCTTCTATGGCTTCGGTTTGATCCACATGATCGGCGGGTTGTCTCGAACCGCCACTGGAGCACTGAGACAATTAATAGATGCTGGTACCTTAGCAAACCTCCCTGCTGGGTTTAAGGCCAGGGGACTCAGAATTAGAGATGATGAGACTCCGCTAGAGCCGGGTGAATTTAGAGATGTAGACGCACCGGGCGGAGCG
>VTLG01009088.1_pt1 | contig 12377 bp, 4 predicted proteins | sample 4694571 | NCBI WGS metagenome assembly VTLG01 (sample SAMN12604809, study PRJNA352737) | marine metagenome | biome: ENVO:00000447; feature: ENVO:00000209|ENVO:00000569|ENVO:01000036; material: ENVO:00002151; isolation source: viral sequences binned using virsorter ... | reverse complement strand
CATACATTTGAATACCCAGATGATGAGTACTTCTATGTTAACAAAGTAAGACTCCTTAACTTTGAGGATATCCCTACTTGCTTCCAAAGATATATAATCTATAAAGCATCAGGTCGAGCTGCTGTACAGTTAGTATCTAACGCTCAACTACAACAGATGTTATCTACATACGAGCTGCAAGCACGAGCTGCATGTATGGAATATGAATGCAACCAAGGCGATCACTCATTCTTCGGTTGGCCAGATGAGTCAGCTTATCAATCTTACAAACCTTATAGAGCTCTTAGAAGATAATGGCTAGTGTCACACAAAAAATACCTAATTATACTTTAGGTATATCTACACAACCAGATGAAAGGAAAGTACCAGGACAAGTAGTAGACCTAGTTAACGGTGTACCTGATGTTGTCAGTCAATTAGATAAAAGACCTGGGAGTCACCTTATAAGCACACTGTCTCCATCAACAGCTGCACATACAAAATGGTTTAATATTTATACAAAAGATGATGAACAATACATTGGACAAGTTGGGGCTGATGGAGCTGTTCTCATATGGAGATGTAGTGACGGTGCTCAAATACCCGTGGATTATGCAAATGTTGCTGGAACAAATAAAGCTACTTACTTAGATAACCAAGCCCTATCAGATGAGAAGTCTTCTGATATCCAAATAAATACTATTAACGAAACAACATTCTTTGTTAATAGACGTGTGCCTGTTGCAATGAAAACAGATGCTAATTCTAAGTCACCTACTCAACTGAATGAAGCATTCATTGAACTAGATACTATATCTTATGGTAAACAATATGCTTTAGATATATACGACCCAACTGATAATACAACCTATTCCTATGACCGTGCTACTACGGCTGTAGTAGATGAAATTGTATCTCTAAATGGTACAAGCACATCAAGTTCAACCGTAGGTAACGGTGACTGTACAGGTATGGGTAGAGAAGTTGTTAACGTAAGTACAGGTACAGCTATACATTCCACGTCACCACCAAACACAAGTTCAGGTGGTAAGAGTAATCTTAGATATGAGATGGACTCACGTTGTACACCTCAACCAACAGATGATTCTGATGCAGACAATTATCATGATGCATATAATCCATACTGTAAATTACAATTTGGTGGTGAGGGTTGGACAACAAATGATACACATCAATATACCTCACAAAAAGGACTGACTACTACTGTTACTATTAAGAATCATGTAACTATAACATCCAGGGCTAACATAGCTATGGTACGTCCTGACCCTACCTCATCTGATAACTTTGAACATGTATCAGCAGCGGGTATTTTAGGTGATTTAAAAGCTACCATAGATGCTATAAGTGGTACTGGTATTATATGTACAATAGCAGGTAACGGTTTACATCTATACCGTGCTACACCATTTGGAGTAACAACACCTGAAAGACAGTTAATGAATGTTGTTACTAGTGAAGTTAATAATATAGCTGACTTACCACGTGTATGCAGGCATGGTTATACTGTACGTGTTGTTAATAGTGGAGAAGATGTAGATGATTATTACTTACGTTTCCAAGCTGAAGGTATAACTGCTGATATAACACAAACTGGTACCTACGCTAGAGCAGGTACTACTGTTACAATTACCGCAACAGCACATGGCTTAAGTAATGGGGACAAAATTTTTACGGACTTTACAAGTGGTGCTGCAGTAGATGGATTATATACTATATCAAATGTGGCTACTAATACATTCGATATAGCTGGTCAATCAGGTATAGGTAGTGGTACTATCAGTGCAGGTGAGACAGTTTCATTCACTCCACAACGCTTCGGAGAAGGTATCTGGGAAGAGGTCTGTCAGCCTGGAATAGATATAGAGATAGATAATACAACGATGCCTCTGAAGCTTACTAGAGTGCTTCCTGGTACTTACTCAATTAATGGTGGTGGCGCTACTGCTTACTCTAATGGTGTCTTCCAATTTGGATATCCAGACTGGGGTAAGCGTGATGTAGGAGATGACATAACAAACCCAACACCTTCCTTTATAGGATACCCTATTCAGAAGATGATATTCTTCCGTAATAGAATAGCTTTATTAAGTGCTGAAAATGTTATATTATCTAGAGTTAATGCCTTCTATAATTTTTGGGTAAAAACTGCAATGGCAATTTCCAATGCAGACCCTATTGATTTACAGTCTAGCTCTACATTTCCTACTAAATTATATGACGCCAGACAAGCTAATACAGGTCTAGTCCTATTTAGTGCTAGTGAACAGTTTCTGTTAAGTGCAGGAGCTGAAGCTTTACTAACACCTGAGACAGCTAAGATTAGTTACTTATCATCTTACGGGTTTAACTCTGATACTAATCCAGTTGAACTTGGTACATCAATCGGGTTCTTAAATAGTACTGCTAGAGATACTAGATTCTATGAAATGGCTAATGTCTCTGCTACTCAAGAACCTGCTATTGTAGAACAAAGTAAGATTGTTGCTAAGTTAATACCCCAAAATACTAGTATGCTTACCAGTTCTACTGAAAATAAATTAGTAATTGCTGGCATAGATTCGACTCTACATACAGCTTCAAATGAAGTATGGTGTTATAAATGGTATGAAGAAGGTGGTAAACGTATGCAATCTGCATGGTTTAGATGGACATTACCTAATAATGTAATCTTCCATACTATTATGGATGACAGATATTACGTTGTTTTAAATACAAGCAGTACTTATACCTTTGAAAGATTCGATATAAAATTAAAAGATGATACGACATTAATAGGATCTAGTCCTGACGTTAATAGAGTACATTTAGATACTAAGAAAACCGTTGATTCAGGAGATTTAACATATAATAGTGCAACTGATGTAACAACGTTTACATTAGGAGCTGGTTATTATAGCTCCCGAACACTTACAGCTTATTGTGTTACAGCTAGTGATGCAGCTGGTAAGAGTTATGATATACCCGCATCAGCTATTACAGGAACAGCACCTAATGAAACAGTCACATTACCTGGTAACTGGAAGACTTCTACTGAAGCTGGTCCTTCTGCATCATCAGTTAATACTGACGTTGTGATAGGATATGAGTATGAGTTTGAAGTTGAGTTACCTAAAATTTATTTAATACAAGGTAGTGAAGGCTCTCAAAATACTGAAACACGTGGCTCTTTAGTAGTACATAGGATGAACTTTGACTTTGGAGATGTCGGTGTTATAGATGTTACGTTAAAACGTAAGGGTAGAAATGATTATACTTATACAGTTGAATCATTAGAATGGGATAATATATTAGCAAGTACAGCAACTATTGCTAGAGGCTATAATCATACTATACCAGTCTATGATAGAAATACAAACTTAACAGTACAAATTAAATCAAACCATCCATCTCCAGCTACCATTCATTCTATGAATTGGGAGGGGGATTACTCACCTAAATATTATAGAAGTGTCTAAATACATTCACCCAATTACAATGGAGGCTGCAGTTCATGTAGCTTCTAATCTTCGAGATGATGATTATAGAGAAGTGTTTGAAGGCCACGGCCATTACCCACTTCTCCAAATCCCCATGGCTGCTTTCAATGGAGAAACCGTATACTTTGTAGATGCAGACGGCAGGATTGCCGGACTTGCTGGCGTACAAGAGGGCGGTAAAGTATGGATGTTATGTACTAACGTCATACATGATTCACCTATTTTATTTGCTAGACAAGCAAAGAGATGGATAGAAAGCAGAGAAGAAAGACTCCTTTGGAATATTGTAGATAAACGGAATACCGCTCATCTAAAACTTCTAAAGTTTCTAGGGTGCCATTTCCTACGGGAATTTAAACATGGTCCCAACAATTTAACCTTTATAGAATTTTGCCGTGTGCGAACCAGCAGCGATATCAGCAGCAGCAGGAGTAGGTCAAGCCATAGTAGGCTACAACGCCGAGAAAGCTGCAGTCAACGCTCGTAATAGAGCGAGATTACAAAACTTTGAAAGAGCTAATGTACAGTATTTAACTGACGCAATGTTAGATAAAGCTGAATACAAGAATGAAATACAACTTCAAGAGATACGACAATCGCAAGTATCTCAAGCTTTAGTAAATCAATGGGCTGAAAATGATGCCCAATTAGATAGAATATTTGACCAAGGAGATTTTAAATTAGAAGAAGCTATTGTTGAAATGCATCGAAATGATTATGCAGGTACCCAAACGGGTAGAACTGCAGCTCGTTTAGCTGGCCAATCTGCAAGACAATTGGGATTCAAGAAAGCCAGAATTATGCATGATATGTTAGTGGCTAAGAAAGATACAAAAAGAAAAGATGATCAAGTTAGAGATAAAGCTCGATGGGATTCTTGGGATTTATATGAGAAAGTACGGTATGCACCTATCCATGGTCATGCACCGCCACCTCCAACAGATCTAGAAGCTGGTCCAAGTATGGCTGGTATGATATTAGGAGCTGTAGGATCGGTTGCAGGTGAATTGGAAATGGGTTATGATAAGGCTGGTAACAAGACTGGTATACAATTTAGGAGAGGTGAATCAAGGCGATGACTTATAGCGCAAACATACAAAGACTTAGGTCTACCTCCCGAGCTAATACACAAGCTCAGCAGCAAATGAACACTAGTGCTGCTAATAATGAAGCCAATTGGTATCGAAGAAAAGCTGAACAAGATATTAAAAACTTATCAGTTTTCTCAAATATACTACAAAGAGAAGCTGAAAGGTCAATAGAAGCGCAAAAGGACCAAGGTAGGGAGATACATAGACAAAATGAATTAGAAAGAGCAGAGAAAATAATCAGACTGAATGAAGAAATAGCTATTTCCAAACAAGAGCAACTAAATTATGAACATCTAGCTGCTGAATTATTAGAATTAGAAGGGCCAAGAGGTTATCCAGATTCTCAGAGAATCAGTAATCTAGGTAGACATCAACAGTTTGGTTTCTTACAAGCCAGACTAAAAATGCTGCAGCCGAGAATTCCAACTCTTCTTCAAAAGAGGATGATGGAAAGTACTCATGGATATAGTCTTAATGGTTATAATTTTACGTTATCGGAACTTCAGAAGCTTGTTAACGACGGAAAAATAACAAGACAGCAAGGCGCAGAGTTACAAGCTGCAGCTATTAAAGTCGAAACGGAAGCCCTTAGAAAGGCACTAGGTTTAGATGAATTTACTGATGAATTGTTAGAGTTATCTGGTACAAATAAAATATTAGAGGACGCTCAACAAAAGTGGTTAAATGAGAATTGGGAAAAAGCTAATATAGATTCATCAAACCAAAAGAAAGCAATAGCTGATACAGTCTGGGAAAACAGTAATAAAACAGGAGAAGATTTACAACTTTATTTAGCTTCAACAGCTAATACTTTAAATAAGGATGGATTTATTACTGGTCGTGCTGGTGCATGGGATCATGTAATGTCTAATATTGCATCAACTGCTACCTCAACTACTCAAGCTGATATCATTGGTAATCTACCTTTACCAGATGCTATGGCTGCAATGTTAGGTGTACCACAAGGTACAACATATGCACAGCAATGGCCTCAACGTTTCTCTGCTTTGAAAACTGCTATTAAGAAAAACCATATAGAAAGAACTGATCTTGAATTAAAATATCAAAAGGCTGATGGTAACGCATTAAATGCTCAATTTATAGCAGAAGGTAAGACAGGTCCAATGTCAAAAGCTCGTGTAAATCAATATAAACGTGCGTTTGGTGCTCTTGGTTTACCTATACCATCAGGTGTGACTAATTATGAAACCTTAATGGATAGAGATATACGGGAAGATAAGGATGAAATTAAAGCTTTAGTAGCAGCTAATGGTGGTGTCGTTACACACCAAATGTTAGATAGATACCATCCCGAAGCAGCTCTAGAGTGGAGAGAAAAAGCAACTAAATTTGATAATTCTTCTCTTAGTGTACATGATGCTGAAAAGAAAATCAAAGCTGAATTAGATAAAACTTTCCATGATATGGGTATTAAGGCTAATGAAAAAAGCCCTGCCTATGTGGAAGCTTTTGCTAATGCTAAAGCAGATTATAAGAGGAAATTTAATAACTATGTTGGAATGGGTTATAGCCGTGAACATGCTGCAGAGTTAGCATTACGTGCTGATTCGGTTAAAAATAAAGAAACTGGAGAAATTATTCCAAACTCAAAAGGTGTCATTTCTGAAATACAAAGTGGTGGTGCCCGTAATAAATATACTGTTATTGGACAGGCTATAGAGAAAGAATTAAAACCAGGTCATATTAGAGTTGCTAGAATTTCTAGTGGTAAACGAGAGATTCAAAATGATCCTAATATAATCTTTAATGGTACTATAGGTGGTGATTATGGTAGAAGACAATTAGATACTATAATTGAAAATATTGAGAAACATGGAACTAATCAAGGAATTAGTATGTCTCCTGGTGCTAAATCATTTTACGAAGGATTAGCACGTGGTAGAGATGGAAACTGGAGAGGTTTGATTGACGCTCAATTAAAAGCTATAGGTCATGAAGGCTTATGGCCTAAAGAACGTCCAGTAGAACAAAATTTATTCTCAGGTAGAACAGAAGATAATCAACCTGTAGCAGATCCAAGAGGAAGCCTTGTAGTAGCTAAACAGGTAGAAAGAGCTTCTAAATATCCTTCACCTAATACTTATTATTATACACATAATTTAATGAAAGATCAAGGTGATAATTCTTTAACTAATCCTCAATCAGTTTGGGATGATCCAATTAACCAACCTTCTTGGTGGAACTTATATACTGCTGGAGGTATGTTATAATGGATACATTAAATTTACAACCTGAAGAACAGGTTGCAATTACTGATAGTACTAGTAAAATAGAAGGGCAGCAGGATCATGTTGAAGCTATAGAAAGAGCTTATCCCGAAGAGGATTTCAGCACACCTGTTGAAAAAGGTGAAGCAATTGAACAGAAAGAGAAACAACAACCTCAACAACCTCAACAACAACAACCTCAAGTACAAGATCAAGTTGCTGAAGAGTTACTCACACAACTGGGGATAGGAGGTAGACAGCAACAACCTCAACAAATTACTCAACAACAGCAGCCTCAACAGACTACTCAACAGGCTACTCAACAACCGAAAAAACCTACTAAGTTTACTTGGCAATATGATGAGAATGGTGATATACCTGTAGAACAAATACAAGCTGCTTTTGGTGGTAAAGTACCTGAAGGTGTAATCAGAAAGTTATCTTTAACTAAAGATTATATTGAAAAGGAAGAGATCCTAAAAGAACTATTTGATGATGGTTGGAATCTTGAAAAGCAACTCCAAGCGTTTATCATGATTAGAGACGATGAGGAGTTAGCAGCTAGATATGATCATAATGAAGATGGAGAAATAACCTATGATGACTTCTTTGATACTACCAATATACCTGGTTTTAGCAAAGAAATGGATCAACAGCTTACACAAGAATGGTTAGCTGGATTACAATCCAAGGATATAGGATCTAGAGCTAGAGCAATTTGGCAACAGAATGGAGCTGGTCAGAACATGGCCCGTTACATTAACCTTAGAAGACGCCATGCGTTGTCTGATAAAGATGAAGGTGATGATGATTGGGGAGGTTTAGTAAACGAAAACTTTACAGAAGGTATACGTCAAAATGCAGCTGGAGGTTTCTTTGATTTAGCTGGTACTGGTCTAGAGATTGTAGGTAGATTTGAAAATGCAATTAATGGTAAAAGTTTCTGGGAAGATTCGGATTTAGATGAAAGAGTACTTCAATCAGCTAATGAAAACTCATTAGAATATTTAGTTAACCATAACCTTGCAAGATCTGCTTTAGATACTATAGCTTATGAAGGTGCCTTTTGGGCTGTCCCTACTATGCTAACTGGTGGTGCTTTAGGTGCTGCTGGTAAAGGTATTGCTGCTACAGGATTACCAGGTGCTATTAGAGTTGGACAATTTTTACAACCAGCCATGACAGGTGGTAAGGTTATTCCTTATTTAAAAGGAGGTAAACTTGCTTCTAAAACTGTAAGACCTGGTACACATTTAATAGGTAAAACTTTTGCTGGTAAAACTTCTAATTGGTTGCAAGTTAAAACAGCACAAACATTCAATATGACTGCTAGTGTTGGGAAATCTATTCTAATTGCTGACATGCCTATTGCTGCCTTTGTTCCTATGGAAGAGTCAGGCAGAGGTATGATGTATGAAGATGGACTGATTAAAAAATTCATGGATGCGGATGTTAATGGTCATTTTTATGTATCACCTACCGCTCAAGGATACACTTCTCCTTTCTTAAAACGTGCAGACTTCATGTTAACAGAAGGTGTTCTAGGTACTCTTGGTACTGTAGTTTTAGGTGGAGCTGGAAGAAGTATCTTTAGACGAGGTGGTCAGATTATTGGCTCATTACCTTCGGTCCCTGGTAAAGTAAGTAGACTAAGTAATGAAGCATTACAAACAATGTCTGCTAGTACTAGAAACTGGAGTTTAAAAGCCGAAGGTCCGATAGCAGATGCATCATATTGGTTCAAACAAACACAAACTCAGTTAAAAGATTTAGCTGAAGCTGCTGTTGAGGGTTCTAAAAAATCCTTAGAAGGACCAAGAAATGCCTTTAATAATGCTGTACAAAGTGACGGTGCATTAAAGAATGCATATAGTGCCTATACTCATGGGGCTAAACTGTTAGGCCAAACATACTCTAAAGCTAGAGATGGTATTAGGCAAGTAATAAATGATATAGATGAGATCTGGCATACCGTTGGTACCTCAAATCGTGGTAGTACTAACTCTTTATTTTCTCAAACTGATCTAGCTAAAGGAGCTAAAGCAGGACTAGATGAAAATAAGATTGGTAAGATGGTTGAAGATTTAGTTAATGACCCTGAATATAAAAGGCAACTATCAGCTAAGTCTAGAAGAGGTGACGTGTCCGACACTTCTTTAGATGGTATTAAAGAAGCTATATTAGGAAGAAATGCAGGAAATACATCTCCAGCTGAATTCTGGGGTAATTTATTAGATGAACCATTAGATGTATCGGATTTTAGTAAATTAGATGATTTTAAAAAATGGTCTATTAGAAACATAGAAGTCCAAGATGCAGTAAATAGATCTCTCTTATTACAATTAAGAGATATGGCTGGGGCAGCTAGTGACATGATAGGTAAAACAGATATATTTGCTACCGACGGAGCTATGCAAAGAATTGGTGATAATTTAATTGCCGGTATCCATCAACTTAAAAAGACTCAGGTTACGTGGGAACTAGCACGTAAGATGTTGAAAGAGAGTGATGGTAAAATGACTCCAGAAAAGTTGATAGAATTGAATGCTGAAGTAGCACGAGTATCATCTAAACTTCATCAACAGACTAGAAATAATGTTAATACCATGGTCAACATGCTTATGGAGCGTGGAGATGATGAATTAGCAGGAGCTGTATTAGACGTATTTAAAGTAGCTGGTGAGGATATACATGGTTGGAGAGATTTCGATTCTTGGATGCATCAAGCTATTGTAGGTGGTAAATTTAAAGGTAAAGTTAAAACTGGTGATTTAGTACATGGCTTACAGAAAGTCATGATTCAAAGTATTCTTAGTGGACCTAAGACTCCTATGAGAGCTATGTTAGGTACTACATTGAATAGTTATTTGAATGTATTTAATGAAGCATTAGGAGCTACTATTACCCGTCCATTTACAGGAGATATAAGAGGTCAGAAAATTGCATTATCTAAACTTAAAGGTCAGCTAGAAGTAATTCCTGAAGCCTTTAAAGTAATGATGAAAGAATGGAATTCTAATTTTAAAGCTGATATCGCTGATATTCAAACTAGATATACTGAAGCCACTCCAGATGATTCATTATGGGAAGCCAAGCGTATTCATGTAGAAACACAAGGCACTGATGCTGAAAAAGCAGCTTTCTATATTAATAATACAGCACGAAATCTAACTAATAATAAATTATTTAGTTGGTCACCTAGAGCTTTATCTGCAATTGACGCTACTCATAAATTTATTATGGCTAGAGCTAGATCAAAAGAACTAGCTTTACGTCAAGTGCTTGAAGAAACAGGGGATGATTGGACTAAGATTACACCTGAAATACTTAAGAAAGCAGAAGATATACATTATAGTCATTTCTTAGATGGTGAAGGTAAGTTAGACTTTTCTGGTGATTCTTTCTTAGATAAACAGTTTAAAGAAGTAACCCTTACATCTGAATTAAAAGGTACAGCTCAACAGTTAGATAAAGTCTTTAGTAATATACCATTAATTAAACCATTCTATCTATTTGCTAGAACTGGTATTAATGGATTGAATTTTACCTATAAAAATACACCATTATTAGGTGCATTGCATGAAGAATCTATTGCAATTCTAAAACATACAGGTGATGACTTTACGGAGTTAGCTGAGTATGGTATTAAAGATGCTGCTGATTTAAGAAATGCTAGAAATTTATTTGCAGGAAGACAAGCTACAGGAGCTGCTGTTGTTACAACAATGGCTGGTATGTATATGGCTGGTCAATTGACTGGTAATGGACCTGCTGATAGAAAGTTAAAACAAAGCTGGATCAATGCTGGTTGGAAACCTAACCATTTCTATATTGGTGATGTAGGGTTTGATTATACTACACTTGAACCATTTAATATCATTTTCTCTACTATTGCTGATATCGGTGATAATATGGAACTTATGGGTAGTGAATGGTCAGGTCAAAGATTACAAGCTGCCTCATTTGTTATAGGTAGAGGCTTAACAGGTAAAACATATATGGCTGGTTTAGATCAATTGATGCAGATAGTGCAGATGAAACCAGGTGCTATGGATAAAGCTGTAGCTAATATATTAAATAATAGTATACCTTTAGCAGGTATGAGGAATGAGTTTGGTAAATGGATTAATCCTCACATGAAAGAGATAAACTCTGATATGTGGTCATCTATTAGAAATAGAAATAAAGCATTAGAATTTACCGCTAAAGAGGCTTTACCAAATAAACATGATATTTTAAATGGTAAACCAATTAATAATTGGAATATAATTGGCAGATCATTTAACGCAGTATCACCTATTCAGATAGATATTAGGAATGATACACCTGGTAGAAGATTATTATTAAATAGTAATTATGATCTAAAATCTACAATATATTCTTATGGAGGATATTCTTTCACCAAACACCCTGTTGTAAGATCTCATTTCCAAAATGAAATAGGTTCAGTACCAATTGAGTTTAGAAATCGAAAGTTTAAAAACCTAGAAGAGGCTATGAATTTTCTTTCTACTAATGATGATATAAAGATATCTATCAAACGAATGCAAGCAGATTCTAAAAACCCAGCTAATTGGGATATGGATCCAAATAATTATCCACATAATACAATTATAGATAATTTATTTGAACAAGCTAGAAATAAAGCTTGGGCTAAGCTTAATCAAAAAGGTCATCCTGTTGAAAGGGCTTTAAATAAAGCTAAGTTTGAAAAAGATGGTTTAGATTCTAAAACTAGAGGTACAAGACAAGATATTTTAGATTTAAGTTTCCCCCAAGAAAAGACAAACATGTTCCCGAAATAACTAAATGGCACATACAAAAGTAACAAAAACCTATTCCCAGAACACGGGGGCTGCGAATACATTTAGCTACTCAGGGAGTTTTGATGTATTTAAAGGTACAGAAGTTGTAGCGTTATTAAATAATGTACAATTAACATTTACAGCTTCTACTATAAATGAATCTGCCTCCCCTAGAGAATATACTGTAGATACTTCAGCTAAGACTATCCATATTGGTGGAGCTGATTTGTCTAGTGGTACAATAATTATCAGACCTGAAACAGATATGGGTGCCCCTACACCAAGGGCTACTTATGCACCAGGCTCATCAGTAACTGCAGAAGACCTTAACAATAACCAAACGCAGTTAATGCGTAAGGCTATGGAGTATGATGAGACTAAGATGTCATCAACTGGTGATACCATGACTGGTGATCTGACAATGGGTGAAGATCAGACAATTATATTTGAAGGAGGTACAGATGATGGATATGAGACAACGCTTACTGTTGCTGACCCTACTGCTGATCGTACTATTACCTTACCTAATGTAACTGGTACCGTAGTAACGACTGGTGATACAGGAAGTGTAGCAACTGCAATGATAGCAGATGATGCTGTTGATAATGATAAATTAGCAAACTCAATTGTTTCAGCTATAGCAGCAAACACAGCTAAAACTACAAACCAAACTCATACTGGAGATGTAACTGGATCTACTACATTAACTATTGCAAATGATGCAGTTGGTGCAGATCAATTAGATTCAAATGCAGTTGTTAATGATTCTGTAGC
>VTLG01008401.1_pt1 | contig 12377 bp, 17 predicted proteins | sample 4694571 | NCBI WGS metagenome assembly VTLG01 (sample SAMN12604809, study PRJNA352737) | marine metagenome | biome: ENVO:00000447; feature: ENVO:00000209|ENVO:00000569|ENVO:01000036; material: ENVO:00002151; isolation source: viral sequences binned using virsorter ... | reverse complement strand
GAAGATAGTGCCGGTAATATAGCTTCAGGCATCTTCAAACACTTAGTTAAAGCTCAAATGCCAGGCTCGGTTGAACAGTTTGAAAGACTCGACAGAGCTTTCAAGCCTGTGAACTTTGTTGTTAAAGGAAAGTACGATGAGTATGGACAAGAATATGAATTCGGTGATGAGTTTGCAGGACTCTTTGGTTTCAGAGCGGTTGCATTAAATCCTGAACGAGGAATCAAATTTAAAGTTGCTGACTATAAAAAAGGAGTTAGACAATCAGGATCTTTATTCACTAGGGAAACTTTAAAAGGTGGACCTATAGAACCTAGAGAAATTGTAGACGCTTACATCAATACGAACCGAGCATTATTTAATGTTAAGAAAAAATTTAAAGGTGATCTAGATGCAGCTATCACTTTAGGGATTTCCGACCAAGCCTACAATAGAAACGTAGATATATCTGCAGCGGAAAAATCTGCTATTGAAAATGGTATATTCAGACCCTATGTTCCTTCAAGAAATGTGCTTCAAGCTTTTCAAGAAAACGCATCTGCACTAGGAGAAAGTAATCCTTACCTCGATGCAGCTTCTGCGATCAATGATATCAGAGCAGAACTTTCAGGTTTATCTCTAGACGATCCAACGTTTCCTATCATAGAAAACCCATTAGTTCCCATGAATCTAGGGACCACTCTCCCTAACATTGGTGCCGAAACTCTACCTACATCAGGAATAAGCCCTAATATAGTAGCTGGGGGAGGCGGTGGAGGCTTTGGAAATATTCCATTTAATCAGATGACGACAGAACAAAAACTAGATATACTATTCGGCCGAAGCTAATCCTTTATAATATATGGCGAAATCAGAGTATCAAGAAATTATTAATGAGTATAAGGAGCAAGTTAGGATCCTTAAGGAGCAGGTTAATGAACTGACTGATGCTTGCAAAGCAAAAGACTCTGCGTTAAAAAGAGCATTACAGAAGTTAGAGTATACTACTGATGATTTAGATAAAATGCAGGAAAAAGATAAAAAGAATGAAACTAAGTAGAAATTTTCACTTAAAAGAACTCACGGCTAGCCAAACAGCAGCCAGAAAAGGCATTGATAATACCCCTGGTCCTACCCACCAGGCTAACCTACAATCGCTCTGTACGTCGATCCTACAGCCAATTAGAGACCACTTTTCTCAGGTTGTGACCGTTTCTAGCGGATATCGCTCTCAGGAGCTCTGTCTTGCCATCGGCTCAAAAATTACGAGTCAACATGCAAAAGGCGAGGCGGCGGACTTTGAAATCTTTGGAGTATCTAATAAAGAATTAGCAGATTACATTCACGAAAATCTAGACTACGACCAACTCATTCTCGAGTACTGGAAAGAATCAGATCCGAACTCGGGCTGGGTGCACTGTAGTTATTCAAAAGGTAATAATAGAAATCAGTATTTGAAAGCTTTTAAAATTCAGGGAGCGACAAAATACGAGTCAATGGAATAATAAGAGAAAAATTTTTGAGCGAACTTTTACTCTCATCCTAGAAAATCCTACTTAAATCCAAGCCTTTAATTCTTCCCCCATAATTTGGGTAGCAATATTTACTTTTTTTCTAAGAGCTTTAACAATTCTTTCATCTACAGTATCTTCGACCATTAAATCAATATAAGTCATGGGAAATTTTTGACCTATTCTATCAATTCTCGCTTCTGATTGTTGACGCTTTTCTAGATCATAGCCATTTGAATAATAAATCATGGTGGATGCAGCAGTTAGAGTAATTCCATATCCTCCGGTTGCTGGGGTTCCAACAAAAAATCTACATCTATCATCATTTTGAAATTTTTCTATATTGTGTTGTCTTTCTGAAGAAGGAGTCAAACCGTAGTAAGTTACTACAGAGTTATCCCCATACTCTTTTTTAAGGTGTTCTACGATTGTTTCTACATCGTGCTGGTAATGTCCCCAAATTACAACTTTTCCATGTATTTCTTCTAAGGTGTCAAGCAGCTCAGTAATTCGATTATTTTTTATATTTTTAATAGTCCCATCATCAGCTGTAAAGTGTCCACAATTAATTTGCTGGAGTCTCATGAGTTGAGTTAAGACAGTAGCCGTTGTCATTGACTTGCCTTCCATTTCGGCGATTGCTAGATGTTTCATTTGTTTATAAATTTTTTCTTGTTCTGGTGATAATTTAACAATTCTTTTCATATAAGTTTTAGGGGGTAAATCTAGACATTCATCTTTTAAAACCCGATAAGAAAAAGGTTTAAGTTTCTCAGACAGTTCTGTTAAATTCTTATAACCCGCTACAATTTGAATAGATCTTCCTCCAAAGTTAGCTGTTTTCATGATCGCATATCTAGTTCTAAATGTGTAATAAGAAGAATGACCCAATAATTCAGATTGTAAGAATTCACATTGTTTATAAAGATCTAACGGAGATTTAGTAACCGGAGATCCTGTTAAAATTCTTCTATATTTAGAATGAATACTCAGTTTACAGATATTTTTAGTTCTCTTAGCATCTGGATTTTTTATAGTAGTACTCTCATCTACTGCCATAAGAACATTATGACAAGATAAAAATTTAGAAGCAAAATCAATTCCTTTTTGAGTTGAAAAAGCTTCTACGTTCATAACCAAGATATGAAGTTCTTCCCCACTTTTAAATAAAGTCCCTAATTTTCTAGATTGAGATTTAGTTATATTAGCTTGCCACAATACTGTCGAATTTTCTATGTGATCTGGTAAATGAGCAGGAATTTCTTGTTTATACCACGTGCCCGTTACCCCTTTAGGAGATATAATTAAGGCACCATTTATTTTACCTTGATCATATAACATAGCTATATTATCAATAAGTACTTTTGATTTACCCGTACCCATTTCCATGAAATAAGCAAAATAAGATTTATTCCATGACATTTTGAGTGCCTTAATCTGATGACTATAAGGCTCAGTCTTAAATTTATAATTCATATCTTCTTTCTTGACTTCATATATAGAATATCTTATATAGTTTGTCAATGTTAGAAAGAGAGATAAATAAATATGTTTAGTTCTATTAAATGTGAACCAGCACCTGGTCAACCGGGAGAAGCTATTGTTTATGTTATTCAAGAAATACCAGGAACAAAAGCGGGTACACCTAAAATTAATATAATGAGTGCTTCTAGGTACGGAAAATTTAAATTTTTATTACCTGAATTTTCTCAAATTATTTTTTCTCCAGGCCCATTAATTTTTAAATTAAGAAGCTTATTGAAAAATTATAGATCAACGGATTATTTATTATTGACGGGAGACCCAGCTATTATTGGAGTCGCTTGTTCAATTGCTGCTGACATTACCAACGGAAAATACAACTTATTAAAATGGGATAAACAAGAAAGACAATATTATCCTATTACAATAAACTTACATGAGAAAGGAGAAATAAATGAGTAGTATTGATTTTGAAAAAGATCAGAGAGAAGATTTGGATTCAGTTAATGAAGCAAAAAATTTATCTGATCAAGTAGTAAAACTACAAAACTTAGAAGATGAATATTCTACTAAAGAAAAAGAGTTGAAAGAACTCAAAAGAAAGGTAGAATTAATATCGGGAGAAGTTATTCCTACAATGATGCAGGAAATGAACATCTCTACGTTAAAATTAGCAGACGGATCTTCAGTTGAAGTTAAACCCGTCTATGGTGCGTCGATCCCAGTTGCAAAAAGGGAAGAGGCATTTAAATGGCTTCGTGATAACGACCTAGGTGATCTTATTAAAAATGAGGTTACTGTTGCCTTCGGTCGTAACGAAGATGCTAAGGCTAGCGATTATGCAAGCCTAGCACAACGTCAAGGGTTTGAACCTGTCCAGAAGTTAAAGGTGGAACCTATGACATTAAAAGCATTGGTCAGAGAGCGTCTAGAAGCTGGACAAGAAATGCCTTCTGATCTTTTTAACCTGTTCACGGGCAACAGAACAAAAATAACAAGGAAACAATAAACATGAACGAGGTACAACAAAAAGCAAACTCTTCTCTTCCTGCCAATGTATTTGAGCAAGATGCAAGTAAGGGTTTAGGCAATATTAGCCAACAAGATTTGGCGTTGCCGTTTCTAAAAATCCTTGGACAATTATCACCTGAAGTAAACGAAAGAGATGGTAAATATGTCAAAGGTGCCAAAGCCGGAATGATTTTTAATTCTGTCACTGGTGAGTTATATGACGGCGTGAAGGGCATTGATGTCATTCCATGCTTTTATAAACTCGAATACATAGAATGGAAAGATAGAGGAGAAGGATTAGGTGCACCAATTGCAATCTATGACTCTTCGTCTGACATCATGTCAAAAACAAAACCAGATGCAAATTATAAAGATAGATTACCGAATGGTAATTATCTTGAGAAGACAGCATCTCATTTTGTAATTATCTTAGGAGATAGTCCTTCAACAGCGTTGATTTCTATGAAATCTACTCAATTAAAAATTAGTAGAAAGTGGAACTCAATGATGAGTGGGATTAAATTGAAAGGCAAGAACGGTTTATTCACACCGGCATCTTTCAGCCATATTTACAAACTAAAAACTACTCAAATGTCTAACGACAAAGGCACTTGGTTTGGTTGGGAAGTAAGTAAACTAGGTCCTGTAACAGATACTCAAATGTATCAGCAAGCTAAAACTTTTTCTGAAAACATTTCCAAAGGAAGTGTCAAAGCGAAACACGGCTCTGATAAACCAAAAGGGTCTGATTCGCACTTTTAAGTTTTAATCGAGAGATCGATTAAAAAAAGGGCGGGAGCGGGAGACTTAACTCGCCCTTTCGAAAGATAATTATGGATAAGAAGTATATAAATTTATTTAATGGATATAGAGGAGCGTATGGTGTCGCTAATATTAAGAACGCTTACGTTGATCCCGATAGCGGAAAGCTTCGCTTAAAACCAGGAGACTATCGCTGGAATTACCAAGAGCTTACTGATGATATTTATATAGAACACTTAAACGGAACTAAATCTATTGGGATTCAACCTTGTAATGAAGAGGGAGAAACAAAATTTGGATTAATTGATATTGATCCTGCTAACTACGAAAACTTTGATAAAAAATTTATCATAGACAAAATTCAAGAGTACAAACTACCTTTAATACCAATCTTATCCAAGAGTAAGGGGATTCATTTATATATCTTTATGAAAAGATTTGTGAATGCTTCGGCTTTAAAATCATTTTTAAGCAATCTCCTTCCACTCTTTAGACTTAAACCAGACACAGAAATATTTCCTAAACAAACCCAATTAACTAAAGATCTTGAAAGAGAAACCTTAAGGCCAGGACAATTTATTAATTTGCCTTATTTTAATAAAACAGAAAGAAGAGCTTTAAATATTGACGGAACAGAATTTACCTTTGAACAATTTATACCCCTTATAGAATCTAATTTAGTTGATCCAGATGATCTGGATAAAATTACCGCAGCCATTGATTCAAAGATTTTTGAAGGAGCGGACGAAGATTTTAAAGATGGTCCTCCATGTTTAGCTACATTATCCACTCTTATGAAAGACCCACAGTTCGATGGTAAAGACCGATTTATGTATAACTATCATGTCTTTGTTAAGATGAAGTACGAAGATACATGGAAACAAAAAGTTAAGAATGCTCCAGTAAAATATTTTGCAGAACAACACGCAAATGCATGGGACGATAAATTATTAAACGCCAAAGTAAGATCTTGGGCAAGATCGTTAAAAGGATATACCTGTACTCAAAGTCCTATTAGTGATCACTGCAAAAAAGGAATCTGTGTTAAGAAAAAATATGGAGTATTAGCTGGATCAAAAGGAACTTATCCAGTTCTAACTAATCTAAAGAAAATAGATCTCGATCCTGAACCCGAATTTGAATTTGATGTTATTAAACCCGATGGAATCAGCACCGCTACCGTACATTGTCGTTCAGTAGAACATGTTAATGATCAACGTAAAAGAAGAAATGCAATTGCTAAAGCAGCAGGATTTCCTCCTCCTATTATTAAGGGTGATGAAGATCAAATAGTGTTAGATGTTTTATGGAAAACACAAAAGATTGTGAATCCTCCTATCGGAACAAGCTCTAAAGAAAAATTACACGACGTATTATACGCTAAAGTAAATGGTCCAAAAGCTATGAATGATGCGGGATTTAAATCAGGTACTGTATTAATTGAAGAAGGCCATGCGTATTTTAAATTTGATAAATTTTATGACAAATTAAAATCTAAAAACTGGAAATACAATGAAGACAAGACTGGAACCATGATGCAGGTAACCTATAAAGATTGTGACATAGAATTTTTAGACCAAAAAAGATTTCCAACAAAAGAAAAAGGAAAATACAACACACCAACTAAAAACATTGTAAAAATTGCTATCAAAGAATTTGAAAACGTTCCTATACATCATACTCAACTTAAACATAAGAAGGATATTATATGATGAGAAAAATACTCGGGCCTCCGGGAACAGGGAAAACAACTCGTTTATTAAAATATGTAAATACATTTCTTAAACTAGGAACTCCTATTGATAAAATAGGATATTTTGCTTTTACTAAAAAAGCAGCCACCGAAGCAAAAAATAGAATGTTGGATCAACATGATGATCTTTCCGATAAACAATTAAAACATTTTAGAACTCTACACTCTCTAGCATTTTGGAAACTTGGTATGAAAAAAAGCGAAGTTATGCAGGACGAACACTACGAAGACATAGGAAGAGCGTTGGGTATTGAAGTAACTGTTTACTCTAATGGTGAAGAGAAAACAGGTTTTGTCGATTCAGATAGTGAATATTTTAATATCATTAACGCAGCAAGAATAAAAGAAGTACCCATTGAAGATGAATACAACACCGATATGTACTCTCAAGATTTAGATCAAAACTTATTATACATTTTAAGAGATGAACTAGATAACTACAAACAATCTTATGTTTTAAAAGATTTCACAGATATGATTGAAAAATTTATTGTGTCAGAATTGTGTCCAAAATATGACGTAGTTTTTATTGATGAAGCCCAGGACTTATCACCCATTCAATGGAAGATGTTTGATGTTTTAAAGAAAAACTCAAAACATATTATCTTAGCTGGAGATGATGATCAAGCTATTTATGGGTGGGCAGGAGCAGATGTAAAAAGATTTCAACAAGAACCAGCTAAAGAAATAATTTTACCTCAGTCTTATAGGGTACCAAGATTAGTTCAACACATTGCTGACAATATTTTAAGTAGAATACCAGATGAACGGAGAATAAAAAAAGAATGGGAAGCACGAGATGAAGAAGGAGATATATATTTTGGAACATCCATCGAGGACGTCCCATTGCATGAAGGACAATGGCTAGTGCTGGCTAGATACAATGATAAGTTAATTAAATTAAAACCATTATTAAAAGAAATGGGAATATATTTTGAATATAAAAATAGAAAGAGTTATAAGACAAGACTCTATGATTCAATTCAAAATTTTACAAGATGGACCAAAGGAGATTTATTATCCATTACAGAATGCAAAGATTTATTTGAATACTTCGGTAAAGATTTTCCAGGAAAAGAAGAACGCATGTATGATTTAAAAGAGTTTGGATATAGTCCAACTCAACAATGGTTTGAAGTATTTGAAACAGAACCAGAAGACAGTCTCTACATTAGAGATATGTTACAAAGTGGTGAGAAATTATCTAAAGAAGCAAGAGTTAAATTATCAACGATTCATTCTGCTAAAGGAGGAGAAGCCGATAATGTTTTACTGATCTTAGATAATACCAAAACTATCAGAGAAGCTATTGAAAAAAGTCCTGATAAAGAAGATGAAGAAAACCGGATATGGTATGTGGGCGTCACACGTACCAAGCAAAATCTATATATTATGGCGGCAAAAAAGGAGGATAAAGGATATGACATCGAAAGTATACAATAAACAAATTGGAGGATCTCATTACAAAAGTATGGCTGTGCAGCCGAGTGAGTTTATAAACAAGAACAAATTGCAATTTGCAGAAGGAAATGCTATTAAATATATCTGCAGACACGCACATAAAGGAGAAGTAGAAGATCTTGAAAAGGCTAAACACTATATTGATATGATTATTGAAAGAGATTATGGCCCTCAAGAAAATTGGATAGATGGTTATAATAAATGGAAAGAATTATCTACGAAAGGAGTTGTTAATAATAAAATAAAAGTTGGTGATTTAACAAAGCTTTTAAAAAAAGAAAGGTGTCCACATAATTAATGAGAATTCCTAGATTTGAAGCCCGTACTGAATGGGTTAAACCTACAGAATTTCCAGACCTAAGACAGGTTGATGAAATTGCAATCGATCTAGAAACAAAAGATCCAGACCTAATTAAAAAAGGATCAGGATCAATCATTGGTAATGGAGATGTAATTGGAATTGCTGTCGCCACTTCACATTACAAAGGATATTTTCCCATTGCTCATGAGGGTGGGGGTAATATGGATCGTAAGCAAGTTTTAAATTGGCTTAAAGATATATTAGAATCTCCTTCTACAAAAATATTTCACAATGCTATTTACGACGTATGTTGGTTAAGACGATTAGGGTTAAAGATTAATGGAGACATTGTCTGTACCATGATTGCAGCAGCCATCACTGATGAAAATAGATTTAGATATGATCTTAATAGTTTATCGTGGCATTACTTAGGGTATGGAAAAAATGAAGCAGGTCTTGCTGAAGCTGCTGAAGAATGGGGGATTGATCCCAAAGCAGAAATGTACAAACTTCCTGCTATGCATGCAGGATCTTATGCAGAACGCGATGCAGAAATTACTTTAGGATTATGGCAAGAACTTAAAAAAGAAATTATTCACCAAGATTTAGAAGACATCTTTGATCTGGAGACTGACTTGTTTCCATGTCTCGTTGATATGCGATTTAAAGGAGTGCGTGTGGATATTGAAAAAGCCCATGCAATGAAAAAAGAATTTAAACAAACAGAAAGAGATTTGTTAGAGAAAATAAAAAAAGAAACTAATATTGATACACAGATCTGGGCAGCACGATCTGTTGCTAATGTATTTGATATGTTAAAAATAGAATACCCTAGAACAGACAAAACTTCTGCTCCTTCTTTTACTAAAAATTTTTTACAAGAACATAAACATCCTGTGGTTCGAATGATTGCACAAGCAAGAGAAATTAATAAAGCGTACACAACTTTTATTGATTCTATTATTAGATATGAACATAATGGAAGAATTCACGCAGAGATAAACCAACTTAGAAATGCAGGCGGAGGAACCGTTACCGGAAGATTTAGTTATCAGAATCCTAACCTTCAACAGATTCCCGCACGGAATAAAGATCTAGGTCCTAAGATTAGAAGTTTATTTATACCTGAAGAAGGATGTAAATGGGGATGCTTCGATTACAATCAACAAGAACCAAGACTCGTCGTTCACTATGCCTCGTTATATAAATTACCTTCTGTCTATGAAGTTGTAGATTCTTACAAAGATAGTAATGATTCGGACTTTCACCAGACTGTTGCAGACATGGCAGAGATTCCTAGATCACAAGCCAAGACAATTAACCTAGGATTATTTTATGGAATGGGGAAAGCTAAACTTCAAGCAGAGTTAGGAGTCACAAAAGAAAAAGCTGCAGAATTATTTAATCAGTACCATGCTAAAGTTCCATTTGTAAAACAGTTGATGGAGAAAGCATCTAATCGTGCCCAGGATAGAGGACAGATCAGAACATTACTGGGAAGATTATGTAGGTTTCATTTATGGGAACCCAATAGTTTTGGGATGCATAAAGCCATGAGTCATGAAGATGCGCTCAGGGAACATGGACCAGGAATTAAAAGAGCTTATACATACAAAGCATTAAATAAATTAATACAAGGATCAGCAGCAGATATGACAAAAAAATCTATGCTAGAATTGTATAAAGAAGGTATAGTAGCACATATACAAATTCATGATGAACTTGATTTGTCTATTGAAGATGATAAACAAGTTAAGAAAATTGTGGAGATTATGGAATCGGCAGTTGATTTAGAGGTCCCTAATAAAGTAGACTGTGAGTTTGGAAAAAACTGGGGAGATATTTATGACTAACAAGGAGGAAACATGGAAACAATAAAACAAATCTGGAAAGACCACCGAAAAGTGTGTATAGGTGCTGGAGTTGTACTTGTGATTTTAATTATCGCAGCACTATAGGACTTTATGTTAAATGGCATATCTAAACGCAAACATCCCCGCGACTTACGCGCAAGTCAGGAGGGAATATCTTTATGACCTTTCCGGACATGTGGGAGAAGTTGAAGACTGTCTCATCTTTGGGGTGGCATCACTTACAGGGAAAGCTCTACTCTTTCATGCAATTATGGAAAATGGTGCTATCTTCTATCGTTTGCCGATTAGCGCCTTTATCCAAAGAGGCTTTGATGTCAAAAAAGTTCCTAGGATGCGACTTGACGAGCTGGAGCTTTGGAATTGTTTTAGTTACTATCCTAGTATTACTACTTTTGATATCCTTCTAGGACAATCAGGAAAATATATTGGCAAAGATAAAAAATGGTATCACGGTCAATATCTTTTTACGGTTGACTGGGCTCACCCAGAGAGTAATATAGTCGATACGGATCATTCAGAGATTCCGGCAGAACATAAATGCGCCCACATAATGGCCCTCGAAAATGGAAATTATGCAGCTCAACCAAATAATAGATTGATATGGAGCATTCCATCTTTTACAGTAAGAGATGAAGTTCCCACCGATTGGAAGGTGCAAACTTCAGAATGGAGCGTAGAAGATAGTAGTAAATGGATAACAGAAGATTCCGATAAATTCTTCTATGGTATTGAGGAAAAGAAAAATGGAAGCGACAAAGTGTAAACACTGTAACTGCGATTGTCACTGTTCGTTAAAAGAACACGGTGACATGTACGGCGTCTGTAGTTGCACTGTCTGCGAACATGAGCTAGAAGAGTGTGAAGTATGTCAGTAGAAGAAAAACAAATTTGCAATATGCATACCAAAGAAAAAGAAAAATCAGGTACATGTTGTCAAGAAAAAGACGCACAAGAAAACGCAGAACAACTAACGTATGAAACTCATGCAAAGGTTGGTCCTGCACCAAAGGAGACAAATGAATAAATTATATTTAGTCCTTGCATTACTATTTGCATTAAGCGCCTGCTCGGTAGGCAAAAAATGTACCTATACACAAGATGGAACGAAACTCTCATCTTATGTATGGTTTTATAGTGGTGACAAACCGATTGATTTAGATAAAAACAATTGTAATTAGATGAACGAAAAATTAATTACGGCACTACTCGCTATTCTATTAGCGCTCGGAGGATGGACGCTTCAGCGTACATTTTCTCTCTCACAAGATATGGTTTTAATTAAAGCCAAAATTGAGGTAATAGAAAATGAGATACAACAGTTTAAAACTCTTAAGAGCAAGAAGAAAAATAAGAGAAAAAAGAAACAAGACAACTAGATGGATGAAATATTTAGTGTCCTCGCTGATTATTGGTTTATTATTCCTTTTTACGATGGGCTGTAATGGTGTAAAACACGTTCTTCAAATTGAAGAACCCACTGATCATACCCAAGGTGATGACGGCGGAAAATTAAAATATAAAATTATCTGGGGAGATATAAACCAGAAGGAGTAATATGTTAGTAGTTACATATAGATTATTGATGGTATCTGCAGTCAGTTATGTTCTGATAGGACATATATTTAACTGCATCTAATGATAAAGTATGTTACTTTATTTATAGGAATGAGCATAGGAACCGTAATAGGATTCGCTGTGTATCATTATTTTTTTATGGAAAAATTTAGTTGTTGTGGAGTATATGGGTAAACCTCTCAAAATTTCAGAAGAAGCAGCCGTTCAGATGCCGATGAAAACGGTTTTCTCTTTGATCGCCATGGTCGCGATCGGGACCTGGGCTTACTTCGGTATTAATGAGGCACTTAACAAGCACAATACACAATTAGAACTCATGGAACGAGATTTAGAATTGAACAGCGAATTTAGGATCAAGTGGCCTCGGGGTCTCTTGGGAAGTTTGCCCGCTGACAGTGAGCAGTTTATGTTAATCGAAGAATTATATAAACAAGTAGATAAGATACAAGTCCGAGTGGACTCAATGATGCACAATGAAGTTAATATAGAAGCTTTGAGTAAAGCAGTTAATAAGCTACAATCTGATGTAGAAAAATTAAAAGATAAGCAAAGAACTTTTGCTAATGGGAGTCATGAATAATGGAAACAGTTTTGTCGGGGATAGTCGTGCTTTGCATGTTTTACCAAGGGGGTATTATTGAGCACACTTACATTCAGTCGCAGAAGAT
>VTLG01004891.1_pt1 | contig 12378 bp, 14 predicted proteins | sample 4694571 | NCBI WGS metagenome assembly VTLG01 (sample SAMN12604809, study PRJNA352737) | marine metagenome | biome: ENVO:00000447; feature: ENVO:00000209|ENVO:00000569|ENVO:01000036; material: ENVO:00002151; isolation source: viral sequences binned using virsorter ... | reverse complement strand
CCAGTGAACACCGAAGCTATGAAAGTTGGATCGATTTTCTGTTGTACCATACCTGGTATTGTAACATAATTTAACGTGAGTATACCCCCACTCCAAACTAGTACACCAAGTCTCACAAAAGTAGAGAATATCGCAGCAGCGTCATCCTCATCTGGTAATACTTTGTCCTTTATTGTACCAAAGACTCCTTTCTTTGTCAAGTCTTCTTCTTTTTCCTTCGCCATACTAAGTCACCTCCTGCGTAACCTTCTTTTTACCAATATTATATTTGGATTCAAGAGTCCAGTCTGACTTGTCCTTAAATGACAAAACTTTTATCTGGTTGAGGGGTGCTAGATCTTCAGCAGATCCAATGATCTCTACGAGACCCCAGTCAGATAGAAGTTTAGCAATACGATTGCGACGTTGCACATCGTTTGACGTAATGTTGGTAGGTTTACCATCCAGTGCAAAGAGTTCTTTGAAGTGGACTATGTAATACTTACCACGCTTATGTAGAATGTGACAAGACTGATAGAGCTTACGCTCCTTGCGAGACGCTACACCTATACGAGTCAATGTCTCTCTCACTTTGAGAAAGTCATCGGGTTCCTTAAGGGTAACTTCTAGCATCATGTCTTGAGACCACGAGATCTCATCACTCATTGTCTTCCTCCAGTATCTAATTTAGATCGAATAACTTCAATTTGATCTTGAGTTAGGATTCTCATCGCTTGCTGAGCTTTCTCAGTGTTATATCCATAGTATCTTTTCACAGAGTCAAGGTCACAGTCTTTAGACTTCTTATCCCAAGGAGAAAATCGCTTAGATTTCCTAACACTATGTATAAAGTACTGGTATTGAAGATCATTATCTAAATGTGAAGATGCATTCATCTCATTGGCATGCATTACTGTGTCAATGAATGCCGATAGACATTTGTTCACAACAAAAGCAGGGTACTTCTTCATTGCTCTCTCATCTTGAGAGAGATCACCCTGCTTTAGATTGATACTGTTAAGGTAATCCTTTAGTGGATACTCATGCATATAACTGCTCTAGTGGAGATGAATTAATAGGGTAGTTTGCTACCAACAATTCTTTCTTCAATTTATTATCTGGTCTATGTTTCATACCATAAGTGATCTGAAACTCTTCTTGATAGTAGTCTTTGTATGCTTCCTTCAGGTCATCATCAACATTATAAGTGACAAACCAATCATGCTTGCATAGATTACAAGCCTCAATGAATTCTTCATGCTTAAAATTCTTATGTAACTCTGCATTGCTACCATACAGATACGTTCCTATCTTATATGGTGGATCTAAGAAAAGAAATACTTTGTCACCATCTGCTTGCATTACCTCTGAGTAATCTAAGTTGGTGATCTTCCAATTCTTAATCAACTGAGAGATCTCTGCTAGGTACCTTGCACCACGTGTTGTAAAATTCTGTCTAGATGCAGTTGCACTGAAGGAACTATTCTCGGTAAGTCCACTATAACTGCACTTATTAAGAACCCAAAAAAGAATAGCTTGATTATAAGCGTCCTCCTTGTGTATTCTGTCTTTGGCATCTTTAAATAACTCTTTAGCCTTGTCTTCTGTCGAATGCTCTTCCTTTATCTTTACCAACTCTTCCGAAAGTCTGTCACCTTCACTCTGTAAATGGATCCAGAAATTGTAAAGGTAAGTATATTTATCATTAACCCATACAGGTATGTCTGGGAACATCTGAGTGAAGAGTAGTGCTACAGATCCACCACCAATGAATGGTTCTCTATACTCTTTCATATCTCTAGGGAATCTAGGGATAAAATCTTTAGCAACCCTAGACTTTCCTCCAGGATATCTTAGTGGTGTCTTACGTGTCTTCATAATAACTCTACATGTAGTTGTGGTGCTTCCCATGGACCGACGTTTACCTTCCCTGTAGGGAATACATTGAATGAGATAGTCCACCTATCAAACTTATCCAATTGTCGCATAGAATAGTGTTTTAGCCAAGAGGGAAACAATATAAGTTTACCTGGCTCAGCTTTAATAGCAGCATTGATGCCATACTCTGCTTGCATTAGGGACTCTTGAAATACATCTAGTGTATCAGATGTCCTTGGTGTCATAGGATCCTCGAATACTGTATCAGCACCCTCAGTCAGGTAGTATACAGCACTCAAATATGACATAGGATGTCTATGTAATGGATGTCCTACCCCACTACCAGCAGGTGCTAGGTTAAACCACTCCATTGATATCTCTAGTTTATCACAGTACAACTGATACTGTGTCCTATATTCGGCCAGTGCCTCCTGAAAGAACCAATTTAACTTGATAACGTGTTCATTGTCACACTTATGCAAATCAGGTTTGCTTGTTATAACTCCTTCAGGAAAGTTGCTAGGTTGTGCTGGATATGAACTAAAATACTCGATCAAATGGTCGTGTATATCGTCTTCTGGTTTATAATATTCCCTTATTCTTACTGGAAATAAATGGGATTCAGTTACTCTCATTTGTATTCAGATAGATTCAGTGCTCCTATGTCCTTCTTCCACCCCTGTACCTTAACTTTTGCCATTGGTTTATCCCAACCACCAAAGTTAATGTCACCAGTAGGGAAGGTGTTAAGTGCTATGGAATATCTATCCACATCACTATAGTTCTCTACTGTAGCATGGACTAACCAACTTGGGAAGAGTATTAGTCCTCCTCTACCACCATGATAGAAGACTTGATTGTCTATCGGTCCTCCATCCAGATGGAAACCAGCCCACTCTCTCTTGTCAAGTGGGTCTAGGAATACTGTTGGTGCTTCAGATGCACCAGTGACATAATATATGCCACTTAGATATGACATAGGATGTCTATGTGGGTGATGTCTATCACCACTCTTAGCATCAGACCTATTAACCCATGCTTTATTGATTACTAAACGATCACAATGCCAATTCTCTTGTGCATGTAGAGTGTCAACACAACTTTGGAACCATGCCATAAGGTCATGCCACTCTTCTAACTCATGAATATCATCACAAGTACCAACCCCACCTGGATTGTTATAACATTTATAGTTGAGACCCCTTGCCATCTCCTCAGTCTTATCTACAAGATCTGATGGTGCTCTAAACTGCCAACACCTTACTGGAAATAGTGGTAACTCATCTACTTTCTGTTTCATATTCTTGTCTTCCAGTCAGCATACATACGTCCATAGACCATACCTTCATGAGATTTAATCTCAGCACCCTCAAGGAGTTCTTTCTCTCTTCTGGTTAGGTCATCTGCCATTGAGAGATATTCTTTTTCCCAATTTTCAATTTGCTCAACAGTAGGTTTCATTTTTTAAAGACTCCTAATCTAGTTAGTAAGTAAATTGTTAGTACTGTCCAGAATACTATTTCTAATCCTATGCTATTCACTTGAATTCACACCTCATCATTAACTCTGTCATAAATGCAACTATATTTACCTCTTGATCTACCACAAATGAAGATTTGTATTGATACTCAGAAATAATCAACACTGCCTCTGGGATAGACTTGGGATCAAAATAGTTATAAAGGTTATCATAGATCTTTCTCATGATAACTTGTGGTTCGTTGTCCAGATTCTGAGCAACCCACTTCTTCATGTTAGTAAACTCTTTATTACGAAGATGACCAACGACCTTCTCTATACTAAACTCATTTGAAGATGCTAAAATACCTGCATCTATACTACCAGTTGATGAATATCTTTGCAACTCATTAAGAGTACGTCTGAAGTCAGGGAAGTACTTCATGACTACTTCTGCTACTACCTTCTCCTCATACTTAACCATCTCCATCTCAAGTATTACCTTGACCCTATGGAAGAATTGTTCTGCTAACTGCTTCTTATCTTGTCCCTTTACATTAAAGTCTACTACTGAGCACCTACTATGCAACGGTGCTATGATTTTGTTTTTATAATTACAAGTAAAGATGAACCTGCAGTTCTTTTGAAACTCTTCAATCGACGCTCGTAAAAGTAATTGTACGTCAGGTGTTGTATTGTCTGCCTCATCCACAATAATAACCTTGTGGTTGGAATCAGAAGTAAGAGACACAGTAGAAGCAAAGGTCTTTGCCTGATTGCGTATAGTGTCCAGGAATCTACCCTCATCTGACCCATTGATAACATATGAATCTACTTTTAACTCTTCGCATAATGCCTTTGCTACCGTCGTTTTACCTACACCAGCACCTCCAGAGAGAAGTAGATTAGGAATTGCTCCCTGATCTACAAATCCCTGAAAGATCTTCCTAGTTTCCTCTGGAAGAATACAATCCTCTACAGATTGAGGACGGTACTTCTCAACCCATAGGAATAGTTTGTCGCTCATAATTTAGTTTGGCTCCAATGCCACGAAGTAGTTTAGTGCAGACTGTGATAGCGATGAGAAGTTAGCAATACTCTTGTTGCTAACAGTTACATGATAGGTACCTGGAATTAACTTCAGGTTCTCTACCTTGAAACAATAACAGAAGTTACGTCTCTCTGGTGTCATCTTACCAGGATCCTCAAAGGTCACCTTCTTCATTGGTAATGAGAAGACATTACTGGTTTGATTCTTCTTATCCTTTACGCATATGCTATACTCTCCGTTATAGCCATACAGACATAGGTCTTCTACCCCATATACTTTTGCTGCTTGAAGCAATTGCTCCAGATCCTGCATCGGAAGATCAAAATGAAACTCCTTACCAGGGATATTAATATCAAAGTCAGGAGGGGTGACTATGATGTCTGGGTCACTGTAGTAATATGTAGTCTTACCCTTTGTATCTTCATCATAAATGATAACTTTTTTATCATCAGGGAAATACAACCATGGACTCTTGAATAGAGACAGTGCACCTAGGAACAATGGTAGGTCATAGATGGACATCTTACGAGGGAATAACTCATTGCAATCTGACATGGCAATGATATTCTTATTCACCGACATCGTTTGAAGGAACTTACCCTCTTCAATAATAATAGACTTATTGATGGTACTAAAATTTCTCAACAGATCAACTGTCTTCTTAGACAGTTGTAGGTTGGTAGAAAAATCTTTCTCACCTTGTGTTGAGGGAGTCCTTCTCAAATCTTGAGGAATATTGTCTAATGCTGGAGTGCTAGTCATAATCTATGAATTCTGCTGGTGTAGGGACGTTTTCTGGTTTGTCGTCAGGATACGAGGTACCTGAGAAATAATACAATAGTATAGCATAGTGAATGATTTTTAGCACGTCATCCTTATGCTTACCTTTCTTCCTGTAACGTGAAGCATACTTAATAATATTGGATTGACAGAAGTGCTCTGCTGTCCCTATCGCTTCAAGGAGATCCAATGTTTGGACCCCCTTCTCTTCGTTACTGTAATGAGATCGATAGGTCTGCGAGATATAATCTTGCACGACCTTGATCGTATCGTCTTCTTTATACTTCATAGAGTTATACTATCATGTGGCTAGAATGTTGTCAAGGTTCTCGATGTCAACCTCATTGTCAATCTTATCATACAATTCTAAGAATGACTGCTTTGTTTCATCATCGAAACGATTCAAACATACCTTGATTGCCTTGACTCTATCAGAGAATATGCTGTAGGCACGGATGATATGTACCAATCTACGTGTTGAGATGACCTCATCCACTCCACCATCTTTGAAAGTTTTACGGATGATCTCTGCCCAGTTAGTAAGGTTAGCAATATACTTATCATCGCAGCAGTCTAACTCTTTACAATAGTTATTGAGCATTCTGATCTCTGTCTTAGCAGGTGGATACTCTTGCTCAAAGGTTAGAGGGAATCTCTCTAGGAATGCTTCATTCAATACGTTAGTACCAATGAATCTACCGTCCTCGGATCCTTTACCCTTAGTGTTAGCAGTTGCAACCACTGTAAAACCAGGTGCTGGTTGGACATAACGTCCTACCTTCTTTAGAAACACACCCTTGCCTTCAAGTATTGATTGTAGGCAGAGAATCTTATTGGAAGCAAGGTCGATCTCGTCAAGTAAGAGTACTGAGCCACGCTCAAGTGCCTCAATGACAGGTCCGTTATGCCAAACTGTAGACCCATCCACAAGCCTAAACCCACCAATAAGATCGTCTTCATCAGTTTCAATAGTAATGTTTACTCGGATTAGATCCCTCTTTGCTTGAGCACATGCTTGCTCTACACCGAAGGTCTTACCGTTACCTGATAGACCAGTGATGAATATAGGATAGAAGATCTTAGAATTGATAACCTTCTTGAGGTCATTAAAGTTACCGAAAGGTACGAAATGATTGTCCTTATCAGGTACTAAGTTGGCAGGTATCTCAGAGACCTCGAAAGTCCTCTCTAGTTGCTTCTTAGCTTCTTCCATTGTGAGATCCCATTTGCCACGCTTAACCTTAAACTCATTAAGATATTTTGTTACAGTCTGATAAGACACATTAAAATGGTCTACTGCTTTTAATAGATGCTCGGTCTTAACTTGTAGTCCGAATTCTCCTACTAGATAGTCTCTTAAGTCTTTAGTAGTCACTGTGCATAATGCTGGCATTTGATCCCTTGTTTGTTTATATTAATATTATAGTCCAAGATCAAGGGGTTGTGTAGGTAACCATGACGGTTTGTTTTCTGGCACACGGTTATAGTTTTCTAGTATCCATGGCTTAGTTGCGAGATACATTCTGTATGCAGTGATAGTATCGATAGTATTATCGTACTTTAATACATCAGGCATTGCTCTAACGAATGGAGTATGCTTTTCAGGGCATCCATTATCCATCTGAGTTAATGCTGCCATCCTTATACTTCTTTCACATGCATGTTTCTTACTGTATCTAGATTCATATTCATTACATAATGATATTCCATGTTGAAATAACCACTGTAGATTATCATCAGACTCTGCTGCCCATTTAACACAAGGATGATTTCTGAATGCACCCTTCTCTACATTGTATGGAGTGCCATCTGATTTAAAAACAACACCCACATTCCAATACCACTTAGAAAAGACCAACGCAATCATTTGCGTGGTCTCTACTGGCATCTTAACAACATACTTATCTGGCAGCGAGAATGCTGCCAGTGCTGGTTCTTCATCAACAGCGAATATATTCATGCTATCTGATCAATAAAAGATGAAAGTATCTTTTTGTTATTTTTCTTACCCTTCAGAGATTTCTGGAAAGCATTCTTGATCTGATTCTTAGTGGCATCAACGTCCACATCAAACTCGACCTCTGTATTTAGTGCAGAAGATGCAATAAAATAGATCTCTTGGTATCCTAACACAGGAGCAGCAACACACTTGGTCTTTCTAAACCCACTGATGTACTTCTCAACAACAGCAGCACCTTTCTGTCTCATATCAGGTCTGTCCCACCCATAATTGTTGCATTCTCTGTCAAGTATCCTTCTTAGATCACGTTGAGTTATGATTCTAAATCCTAGGAAGTTACACTCTGGAAACTTACCCTTAAGATATCTTAGAAGTTGCTTAGTGAATGGTGCAGACTCATCAAACTTATGGATTCTACCAGTCTTACGATCTCTGATCTGTGTCTGGTAACGTACTGATCCTCTGAAGATTCTCTCATCACCATGGTAGTCAGACTTCATCCAGATACCAGGATGTGCTGCTTCACCATCAGACAGTATACTAATGTGTACTTTCTCTACTCCATTTCTTCTTCTGAAGTCAGGAATAATTGTCTGCAAACATCCTATCGCTTCACATAGTGGAGTGCCACCTAGTTGCATATGTGTTGGGATAGCATCAGGGATTGCCATTTTTCTTTCCCACTCCTCATCTGTCTGACCCCATGCTGATCTAGAGTACCTGTATCCATATCTGGTATCAAACATGGTAGTAATTCTCCAGATATCCCTAGCATAAGTATCAAACTGTTTATTGTTTAGAGTGCTGCTAAGAAGATTAACCAAGAAGAAATGCTCTGGTATGTGTAGAGTGCCTAGTCTACCAGTCCACTCTTCATAACTGTCTCTATTGAAGTCTTCTGGGTAGAATGATGCATCACCAACGAATGAGTATACATCGAATGGGATTCCAACCTTACGACAGAAGAGACACAATGATAGAAGTTGCTTGTATGTGTCATGTATATCATCTGCCATGGATCCAGACCAGTCTAGTAGGAAGATTAGTCCATGATTCTTACCTTCAGGTATGTTAGTAACCTTCTTAAAGATGTCATCATTAAACTTATAAGTATGCAACTTAGAAGTATCCAACACACCAGTCTTAGATACTGTTGCTCTTGAATATGCAGTTGCTGCCTTCTTCATCTCAAACTCTTTAGCAAGATAGTTTACTTCTCTTGCACCTAGTCTCTTCCACTGACGGTACTCGTTATCAACTGTTGTCCAGTCAAGTGGTTTACCTTGATATGCATCGTAGTCAGGGTCAGTGAATCTAGCATGACCCCAAAACTCATTGTTTAGAGCATGGATTCTATGAGGTGAAACTACATGGTGCTTGATATCAATGTCATCTACCTCCATGTATGTTGGCTCATAGTGACCAGAGTCCTTTGCCAACTCCTTAACTGCATCGTTAAGTGCTGCATCAGTCTTAGACTCTAGGTCAGGTTTAGAAGTTGTGCCACCCTGTTTACCAGTTGTAGAATTAGACTCGGCCTCTTCTGATTCACTCTCCTCTGGATTACCTTGTTTATTTTGTGGTTGACCTTCTTTAGATTCATCTGCACCTGCGTTTCCAGTGGACTCTCCTTCATTTTGATCGAGATTGACCCCCTCTGTAGCGTCTTTAAGACCGATATTAGCAAGCTTTTCCTCTTCTTTTCTCTGTTTTTCATACTCATAAATTGCTCTTGCTGCCTCTATTGCTTCTAAGAATGTTTCTGTCGCCCCTGTAGCGTCTCTGAGTGCCATCTCAGCGTCATTAAATGGGATGATTGAGTATGATCCAATCTTATAGTATAGGTTGATCCTATCGATAAGGTTTAGTTTGCTGATATCCTCATCTTCTAGTTGGAAAAAGTCATCATCGTTTAGTTCTTGGTACCCTTTATAGAAATCCTTAGTAAGACCAGGAAACTTACGCTTCATCAACTTCTCAATACGTGCATCCTCGGTCACATTAACATAAGACTGAGGTATATCGTACTTCTTAGACCAGTCTTCGTTGGGTGTGTATAGTGCATGACCTACTTCGTGACCCACTAGCATGTTATAAACTCTATCTGATGCATCCCAGAGAGGTAGGGTCAATACTCTCTTATCAACATCGAATTGTGCTGTCTCGCATCTCCTATGCTCCACAATTATATTTTCTGTTGCCAACAACTTGGCGAGAGTCCCTTTAACTTCTTGGTTTTGCATAGTCCCTTGCGTGTATATGTACAGTATAAGACCCCCTAGGGTGTTTTGGGGGTCCGAGTAGACGCTTTTTCAACTGTCTGCGTCTCTCACGTGCAGACCGCAGTGCTTGCGGTTTTAATGTACGTTTAGCATCCTTCTTACTATGATGCTGCCAGTTTGGAAAAATCATTGGCCTTCTCAAAGCGTAGGGTTTTCTCAAATTTATCAAGAAGTAGCTCCCCTTTGTGAGAAATGACAAATAAATTAACATTCTCACCCAATCCCCTTAGAATCTTGAGTAATTCATCAGTTGCTTGGTCATCCAGTGAAGAATCAAACACCTCATCCAGTATTAGTAGGTTAGTACTAGCACTATTCTTGAGTTTTGCTATGTCTCTCCACGTAAACAGGAGTGCTAGGTCAATTTTCTGCTTCTCACCCTCTGAAAAGGATGCATAAGAGAAAGCATCACGATATCTTGATCGAATTACTTCATTAAACTCCTCATCGAGGGTGAAATTGAAGTAAGTATCCATAGATTGTAGGTATTTATTGATAGATTTGTTAATAATGGGTACAAACTTGCTAATGATCTTAGATTTGATCCCAGAATCTCTCAATAAGGTACCAACTACCTTCAAATTATCATGATCCTTATGTACTTCAGCACAATTGCTTGCAATATCGTTATGTTTCCCCTCATATTGCTCTAATAATACCTTCTCAGCATCAATATTAGGTGTCTCTCTATTGACATCCATTAATAACCTATTCATTTCATTCTGAAGAGACTTGAACTCATGGTTATTAGCGTTTATCTTGTCTGCATATGTCTTTAATTGTTTTATCTGACCGTTTCCTCTGTTAAGTGCATCAGTTATAACATTTAAACCTTCAATAAATCTTTTCTGTCTGCCTTGTGCTCCCTCTATCATCGCAGTTTTATCTGCTACTACCTGATTACAAGTGGGACACGAGTCATTCTCCCAATAAAATTTTAAATCTCTCTCTGCCTTGTCTAAATTACTCTGAATCTTAACCCTCATATCTCTCATCTCATCATACTCTTTCTGTATGTCTTGCATTCGAGAGATCTTCTTAGTAAATTCATCAACCTCGTCATGGTTCTCTTCCATTCGAGTATTAATTTCACCTATTCTCCTCTCCATCTTCGCTTTATGAGACCCACTCATCTTCTCCATGTTAGAGATGGTCTTCCGTTGTAACTCCATACTCCTCTCTGACATCGCTAGGTCATGCTCACAGTCCTTAAGGGTCTCTCTCGCATCTTTCATACGATCCTTAAGGATGTTATTCATTCTTGAGAAGATCTGGATGTCCAATAGATCTTCGATAACCTCTCTCCTGACACTTGCTCCGAGTTGCATGAAGGGGACAAATGTGGATGAACCAAGGATGACGACCTGTGTGAAACTCTTGAAGTTAAATTTAAGTATTGATTGCTCAAGGTACTTCTGCTGATCTTTGGAAGCAGCGTCTTGGTCAAGTAGTTTACCGTTTCTATGAATCTCAAATACATTTGGTTTGATACCTCTAATAACTTTATACTGTACTCCACCAATCCTAAACTCTATCTCTACTACCGTCTCTCTTTCATTGATACTATTTACCAACTGACTCTTACTAATCTTCCTGAATGGTTTGTTAAACAAAACAAAGCACAGGGCATCTAACATTGTAGACTTCCCTGCACCGTTTGCACCAACTACTAGGTGCGATTGTGAGTCTGTTATTTTCACATGAGTGAAAGAATTACCTGTCGATAAGAAATTCTTCCAACGAATATCATCAAATACGATCATTCATCCTGTGGTGGCGGTACAACTAATTCATCTGGTGTGATAATGCTAAAAGCATATCCATGCATTGTGCAGTTTTCTTTGACTTGCTCCTCTTCTATCTCTGTTACTGATAGTTTCCTAGGATAGTCATCTGCCAACAGCATATCATAATAACGTACTGCATCTCCCTTGTCAAGAAATATTTGTACTACTCTTTCCTTACGGTCATCATCTCTCACAGCATATACACCGCCAGTCCTCTTGTCAAGTAAGACAAACATGGGGTTGGTCATACTTCAGATGCCTCCATATAAAGTGACTTTAATATTTTAAATATATCATGACTATTATCAAAGTCGGAAACACATTGCTCTAGTATGCTCAATGTATCTTCTACTTCAACATCATCATCAACATCATCCAATTCATATGAGTTATCCTCAATGATCTTGAGGTCTGCCAAGTCAGCAGCTTGTAGTCTGCGTACTATGCTATCAAATTTAACTTGATCTAGTTTAGATTCAACTATCAATTTAACATATTGTCCTTCAAGTTTTTTGATTGCAACAGGTGACAAAGTTATATCGTCATTATAATAGATCTTTGTAAATGTATTGTAAGGATTCTTATAGAATTTTAATTTATCTGTATTAGTATTTAGTATGTGAAACCCACGATCTTGACCGTAATCATTCCAGTATAGTTGACATGGGTTACCTAAGTAAGCAATGTTACCTTTGGTACTCTTGCAATGGAAATGTCCAGTGCATACCATTTTAAATTTTTTAAATGCATTAGGATCATCACCATGTGTCATGGTGTATCCAGGTATAGGATCGAATCCATTCAATTCAAAATGACCCATGCAATATTCAGCATCAGTATCTTGAATTGCTTCCCATGATGATTCCCTATTCTCTTCACAGATCCAAGGGATAAGCATCATCTTCTTACCACCTATAAGCCTCTCACCTGGACAATAAATGATCTCAATATTATCAAACTCCCCAAGGAGAAGCTCAGGAGAGTTAACACGAAGAGTATTCTTGAAATAGATGTCATGGTTACCTAGCAGCATGGTCATTTTAACCCCTCTATCTTGCAGAGGTCTAAACCACATATCCTTGGCTGCCTCTAGGGAGGAGAAATTAACTCCCTTTCTTCTATCAAAGGTATCACCTAGACATAATACTTCTGTGATACCTTCTTCATCAATCTTAGGTAGGACTACCTCAGTATAGAACTTAC
>VTLG01017081.1_pt1 | contig 12379 bp, 29 predicted proteins | sample 4694571 | NCBI WGS metagenome assembly VTLG01 (sample SAMN12604809, study PRJNA352737) | marine metagenome | biome: ENVO:00000447; feature: ENVO:00000209|ENVO:00000569|ENVO:01000036; material: ENVO:00002151; isolation source: viral sequences binned using virsorter ... | reverse complement strand
CTATCTTCCTCATCTATCCTTTCGGACAAGGTTCATTCTCAGATGGTATGCCACTAGGTATATCGGGAACATTTAACTTTATGTTTGTGTTCCAGGCAGAACATAACATCCTCATGCATCCATTCCACATGATAGGTGTGGCGGGTATGTTCGGAGGTTCATTGTTCTCTGCCATGCATGGTTCTCTAGTTACTAGTTCTCTCATCCGTGAGACAACAGAAGTAGAATCACAAAACTATGGTTATAAATTCGGTCAAGAAGAAGAGACATACAATATCGTTGCTGCCCACGGGTACTTCGGTAGACTCATCTTCCAATACGCTTCGTTCAATAACTCAAGGAGTCTTCACTTCTTCCTTGCTGTATTCCCTGTGGTTGCCGTTTGGTTTACTAGCATGGGTATATGTACGATGGCTTTCAACCTAAATGGATTTAACTTTAACCAGTCTATCTTAGATAGTCAGGGTAAGGTAGTTCCGACTTGGGCAGACGTGCTCAATAGGGCAAACCTAGGTATGGAAGTTATGCATGAACGAAATGCTCACAACTTCCCATTAGACTTGGCTGCTGCTGAGACTACAGAAGTTGCACTTGTTGCTCCTGCAGTAGGATAATGGAACTCATCGTTATCATCGCTGCCATAGGGGGTGCTGCATACGGTGCGTATCGGATGACTCCTAAAGGTTGATTTACAAATAAATATTAGGTATAATGGGGTGAGGTAATACCTCCCCCTCTTTTTTTATTCTTTTAAAATCATGAAAGAAACTGAAAATTACGAACAACTCTTAGCAAGATTTACTAAGAGGATTGAACAAATTAAATCAAAGGAAGCCTCAACTTCAGCAGAGTATGATAAGATTAGTGAGCAACTTCACTATCTGCGTGGTTGTAAAGAGACGATTGAGTATCTTATGACAGGCAAACTTCCTAATGATGGTAATCATGATGGTATGGCACATCATAAACCAGTTTCTATTCGGCGTAATCCAGATGATGAAATGACTCACGATTCGGAGGGATGTTAATGATTTTTTTAATTTCAATTATGTCATTTGCAAACTTTGTATTCTATCCCTTAGTGATAGGTACAATCATTGCAGTCATTATAGAACAGATCTTCAGAGCACGAGGAGATGAAGATAATCCTAAGGATGTTAGAAATGTAATGCTTTCTATGGGGGTACGTAAGTATCTCTATAGACAGGCATGGATTTTTAATGTAATATGGTTCATAGGATATTTTATTCTGATGTTTACAGTGGGAAGACAGGCACCCCAACAGATGCCTGATTTAATTTGGCAAGGATGACTATTTGGCAAGACTACATTAATGAACTTTTTAAATCTTTTCCTCAGTTAAAGATAACTGAGGAGTGGGCAAGGTGGGAAGAGAAGGATGCTGTACTAGCAGCCAATGTTCGCACTGGTAAACACTTTATAAAGGCAAGAGAAGCGCATATAACCGATAAGAATTCTGACATATACAATACTATTCTTTATCCTAAAACTGGTGAAGATCTACCTTGTTTTGGTATGGATCTCATGAAATTTAGTGATAAGAAAGTCATTATTGTATTTGATTTTCAACATCCACGAGAGAATTACCTCTTTTCAGTTGATGGATTGCCAGAAGATGATGGAAAGTATAGATTCTTCGAGATGGGTAATCACTTTTCTAAGAATATTTTTGTAAGATATTGTAAGTCGGAAGAGGTAAATGGATATCTATCTACTTTTAAAATTTATTTGACAAAATATAAAGAAATGATAGAATTATCTGATCCGCAGGGAGAAGACACTACTGTGTATAAAGATTTTGATTCTTATATGACACGGCTTGATCCTGTTAGAGGATATCTTAAAGCAAAGTTTGGAGAAGATAAGTCCGAGTCTTTTGTAAATGATTTTTTATTTAATTTTAAATGAGTGATTTTATCCTTAGAGGAAAAGTTAAGTCAGTATATGATGTACCTGGGGAAGCTGATAAAGTAACCATTCAATTTCATGATAAGGTTACTGCATGGAATGGTAAGGCAGTAGAATACCCACCAGAGAAAGGTAAGGTATGTTGTCTCATCTCAGCATTATTGTTTGAGAAGTTAGAGAAGTTAGGTATCAAAACTCATTATCTTGGTACTGAAGGACTTGATACTCTGTTGTGCAGGAAACTTACAATCGTACCAGTAGAAGTTATCGTAAGGAATATTGCTGCTGGATCTATTGTTAAGACTACAACTCTTACTGAAGGTACTCTTATCCAACCTCCTATAGTTGAGTACTTCCTTAAGGATGATGCAAAAGATGATCCCTTACTTACACATGATCGGGTAAGGTTAATGGGTATTGATCCTGAACCTTTGAAAGTACAAGCATTAGAAATTAATTATCAGTTACAATCTCTTTTTACTCTTATGGGTATGGACTTGGTTGATTTTAAATTAGAGTTTGGATATGATGTTCATGGAGATCTTTATTTGGCTGATGAAATGTCACCTGATAACATGAGACTATGGAAGAGAGGTACTAAGGAACGTTTCGATAAAGACTTGTTTCGTAAAGATGAAGGTGATATAGTAGAGGCATACAAATATATACTACAGCACTTAAGGCAATTTGCTTAATGGAAGACAATCCTTTTTGGGGTGAACCTACACCCACTGATGTCTGGGAAGACATGCAGAAACTTGATCATTTATATGAAGAGTTGCTCTGGGATCATGGTGATAAACTTGAGTTTGCAATAGAGGGTAATCATATAACTATTAGAAATAGATCAAGGGAGGGTAGGTAATGGAAGTGGTATTACCAGATGATTTACCAACCCCACCATATACGAATGGATCTCTTTCAGTAGTAGTTCCAATAGAAGACATGACTGTTATTCTTACTCAGTTATGGAAGTCTCGTGGGACTGAACCAAAGATTGGGGAGCTCTATGAAAAATACAAAGCATTGATACCAGAAGAATGAAAATTACTCAACAGATTATTGATGATCTAGAAAAAGCACTAGACATGCGTAAGAAGAATGGTGAAGAGATTTGGGAAGATGGGGATGAAATCTCTGTCAATATTGCTGGTACATTTGCAGCAGATAAGTTTATTACATTAACTAATAAGACTAAGAACCCTGTTGTTTCTTCTAAACCTAATGGATAAAGAATCTAAAAAGGAAGATGGATCTGAAGAAGAAGAGAAAGAGATAGAGTGGGATATTGAAGATCTAAAGCAGTCATATATTGATGCTGCTGAACAACAATGGGATAAGTACGCTGGAGGTTAATGATTATGATCAATGAATACTTAGGTGTTATTGTATTACTTGCCGTAGGAGTGATAGTCACTTATTATCAGTTCAAGCTAACTGAATATGATCCCGATAGGGACTTTTAATTACTAAATAAAATTTTAAAAAAACTATGTCCGACCTTAAGAATTTCACGGTGTATTCTCGTGAGGGATGCCCTTATTGTGTCAAAATTGAAGAGGTGTTAAAGCTTGCTGAATTAAGGCATGTTATATATAAACTCGATAGGGACTTTGATCGACCTAGTTTTTATCAACAGTTCGGTGAAGGTTCTACCTTCCCTCAAGTTGTTCTAAATGGAGATAATCTTGGAGGGTGTACCGATACAGTACAATATCTCAAGGAGAATAATCTGGTATAATGAAACGCCCTGAGGATGATTTTGATAATGTGTATGATCTATTGGAACATGCAATAGATTATGCTTTTCAAGGGAAGATGACTCTTAAGTTCTATGAGTTTCTAAAGTATCGCAAGACAACCAAGGCAGAAGTAGAAGCTTTTCTTCATAGCTCTACTGCACAGGAAATTGGTAATCTTGTTTTAGATCTTCAAGAATATATTAAGGGTGGAAAAGATAGTGAACATAAACAATTGCGTGAGGGATATGGACATATTGCTAAACCTCAAGCAAGAAAAATAAAAAATTATTTGGGAGGCATCCTGGAGGATGCAGTGAGGTATCAACATGACAGAAGACCAGGAAGACGCAAAAAAGGATCTAAATAAAGACGAATCCCTGGAGATTAACAGGGGTGTAGAATTATTGTTACGTAATAGGAGGAAGAAACCAAAGTCTAAAACCTTTCAGGTACAGTTTTCCTTCTTCAATAGAGAGATTACTTTGTCCCTGGACATTAAGAAAAAATAACTCTCTGGAGAAATGCCATGGAAATGACCATAGTAACACTAACCTTAACGACCATAGTTGCGTTCCTTGCATTATTAGTAGGAGGTATGATAGGATGGTTAGCAAGACAGCATTCATATGAAGCAGCATACGTAGCCTATACACATCCAGAGATGTTTGATGAACATGGTAACGTAGTTCCTGATGAAATTGTAGCAGTTCGATTTGAAAACAATTATGACAACGAAGACGACGACACCGAAGAAGAGGGGTAGACCACCTAAGAATCCAGATGGTCCTAAGTTGCCAGCAAAAGCTAAGGCAAAACCTAGACCAAAAGCAGTCACAACACCTAAAGTTAAAGCTGCACCTGCGACTAATTCTTTACCTACTAATCCTTTTGTATTTGAGGTATTAGATTTAGCTTCTAGTCAAAGATCCGCAGCTAAAACGGTAGAAGTTTTAAAGAATTATGAACATGATTCTCTTAAGATGATTTTTGTTTGGAATTATGATGAATCTGTGATCAGTCTTTTGCCTCCAGGAGATGTCCCCTATGGCGAGACAAAAGAGCAAACGGTATATCAGGGCAGTCTCTCAGAAAATCTTGCTAGAGAGGCAGCAGGAGGTGAGTCAGCTACAGGACAAGACTTAGATGGTAGAGGAAGAACTTCTTTACGTAGAGAATATCAAAATTTATATCATTATGTGAAAGGTGGGAATGATACTCTTACTTCTTTGCGAAGGGAAATGATGTTTATCAATTTACTTGAAGGACTTCATCCTAAGGAATCGGAAGTTTTAATTCTTACTAAAGATAAGAAGTTGAGTGATCAGTATGATATTACTCATGATCATGTGAAAGAAGCTTATCCTGATATTGTATGGGGTGGTCGTTCATGAGTACGGAGACTAAGACGGAGAGAGAAGTGGCTCAAGAAGAGAAAAAAGAAGAAGAAAAATTTAAACCTTCTGATTATTCTTGTGAGATTCTTTTGGAAAAAACTACTCTAGATAAAGCGAAAGATAAATCTTTTCCTAGTGATGCATTTATAGTTAAGTATGTAGTGGAAGGAGAGGAGAGAGTAGATTTGACTCGTTCGGGAAAACAGTCTAACGTATTTGATCTTTACTATGACAAATATGGTGCTGGTTCTTTAAAGACTATTGAATGGGGATATGGTACAGTAAATCCTTCTATGTATGGATTTAAAAAACCACAACAAAAGAAGAGGAGGAAGGGATGAAAGAGAGTGATTCTGAATTGAGAGCCCAGATAGATGCCCTTATTCGTGATGAGATTCAGGATAATATAAATGAGTATGTGGAACAGAAAGAAGAGGGTGAGAAAGGAGGTCTGGGTTTTGTTGGGAATGATGATGATGATCAGTTAAAGGTTAATATTCCTCAGGCAGAGATAGATAAAATTATCAGGGATTATAAGAAGATTAAAAAGAGACGCAAATCAAATCTTTATCAAGCTAAACTTTTAGATAAGCAGGGGAAGCCTTTGAAATGAGACTTGGTATTATGTGTTCTGGCAACGGAACAAACTTTGAAAATATTGTTAGAACGTGTAATAGTCATGAAGTTGTGTTGATGATACACAATAAGAAAGAATGTGGAGCAGCAAAGAGAGCAGCTAAATTAGGTATACCTCATTGTCATATATCTCATAAGAATGAGGATCAAATGGCACAGTTAATGGAAGCATGGAGAGTAGATCTTGTAGTGCTTGCCGGATATATGAGAGTACTTAAGAATCCTTCTGCGTTTCATTGTCCTATTATTAATGTGCATCCATCATTACTTCCTAAGCATAAAGGACTTGATGTAGTTCAAAAAGCAATGGATGCAGGTGATGAGGTTACTGGATGTACAGTGCATTATGTTAATGAGGAACTAGATAGTGGTGAAATAATCATGCAAGCGGAAGTTCCTATTCTTCCTGATGATACTGTTGAATCTTTAACCAAAGCAATTCAACGTAAAGAATACTCTTTATTACCTGAAGCCATAGAAAATGTTAAGCAAAGACTCTAGATTAAGACTGACCGAAATTTGTTATAGAATAAAACTGGGAAGAGAGGTTAGTCTCACCGAAAGAATATGGATGCAGAAGTTAACTCATCATAATAAATCGGCAAAAGGAATAGCAGAAAGGTTGTTGTGTCCTAATACGGTAGGTGAAGACGTTACATATTATGAATAAATGGTATCACATTGATACAAAAATGTAGCAACGAATACATAGTTGACTATATAGTATGGGTATGTTATCATATCCACATCGTTCAGCCCATCAGGGCCGCAAGTAAGTCGCGGAACGGATACGTTCATCCCTTCGGGGACGCAAACGACTAAAGGAACGGGGCCTTAAAATCCAACTACTTTAGGAGTAACACAATGGCACAAGTCACTTACAGAGGTATCAAGTATGATACCAAGGACAGCAAGAGCTGTCAGAAGCAAGTCTCTGAATTAGTTTACAGAGGCATCAAGCATACAGAGTCTAAGACTGTGTGTGCGCGGTGAATAAGTCTTACTTGGACTAAGTATAAAGCACTCCCTTTACAGGAGTGCTTTTTTAATATATAATTGAACTACGACGAATTCTAATGCTACACATGAGGGAACAATTAATCGCAGCAGTCAAAGCCCATGCACAAGGTGAGATTGCAAAACATAAGGTAAATGTTAATGTTTATTTGGAACATCCTGTAGGTATTGGTGAGCATTCTGATATTAGTGAAGCAATTCAATGTGAGTTAGATAAGATTGCAAGGTATGAAGATCAGTTAAATGTACTTGACAAGTATTTTAAGTCTTGATATGGATAGAGAAAAGCTAAAGTTAATTGTAAAGAATCTTAAGTTACTTGTGGACTCTTTAGAGTCTGAGGTATACTCAGATGTGGATTCGTATAGTAATCCATCATCTTTTAAACTTGCAGATTACGATGAGGTTTTTGATGACGACGATGGATACCCAGATTAAACTTATAAGTGTTACTCCCGATGCGGAGAAGACAATAGCATATGTGGCTCGTGTTAGTAATCCCCAGAACCAGGAGAATGAGAAGTTTGCTGGTCTCTTAAGGTATTGTATTCAGCATGGGCATTGGAGCGTCTTTGAGCAAGCATTTATGACGGTGGAGATCAATACCACTAGAGGACTTGCTGCACAGATATTACGCCATCGCTCCTTTACTTATCAGGAGTTCTCTCAAAGGTATCAGGATGTTTCTCATATTAGAGAGGATATACCATTACCTGAACTTCGTAGTCAGGATTTAAAGAATAGACAGAATAGTATTGATGATGTAGATCCTAAAATAGTTGAGAAATATAATGGTAAGATGAGAAAACATTTTGATGCATCTATAGATTTGTATAAAGAGATGCTTCATGATGGTATAGCTAAAGAGTGTGCAAGGTTTGTACTTCCTCTTGCTACTCCTACCAGATTGTATATGACAGGTTCAGTACGCTCATGGATACATTATATTGAATTACGTTCTGCCCATGGAACACAGAAAGAACATATTGATTTGGTAGAGAATGTTCGTAGAGTTTTTATTACCCAATTTCCAACAGTAGCGGAGGCATTAGGATGGACGAAGTAAAAGTTGTTGACAATTTTCTTGATGACGAATGGTTTAAAGTCATGCAAAATAATATTGTTTGGAACAATGATTTTCCTCTTTTTTTTACTGGGAATGTTGAAAATGGATATGGAGTAGATGATCCTGCAGCCGGAGAGCCTTGGCAATATTATATGACTCATATGCTTTATAATGACAATGTTCCAAAAGGAAATTTATTTTATACAATATCCTCTTCAATTTTTCCTCTATTTTCTGTAGATTATAATATGAAGTCTTTGTTGAGAGTTAAAGTTAATTGTTATCCTTCTACTGCTGAAATAAAAGAACATAGACCTCATGTTGACTATAAGTTTAAACATACTGCAGCTATTCTTTCTTTAAATACCTGCAATGGCTTTACACGATTGGCAGATGGTACTAAAATTGATAGTGTAGAAAATAGATTACTGTTATTTGATGGTTCGATAGAACATAATTCTTCTACCACTACTGATGCGAAAGGTAGATATAACATTAATTTCAATTTTCTTTAATAAATAGTTCTTCAACATTAAGATTTGTATGGCAACTTATCCCGTTATTAATAAGGAAACTGGTGAGCAGAAAGAAGTGGTCTTAAGTATTATGGAATGGGACCAATGGAAAGTAGACAATCCCACGTGGGATAGAGATTGGTCAGACCCTTCTACTATGCCAGGAGTTGGAGAAGTTGGAGAAGTATATGATAGACTCAAGAAATCCCATCCTGGATGGAATGACATTCTCCATAAAGCCTCAAAAGCACCTGGATCTACAGTAAAACCTATTTGATATGCCAAGAAAAAAGAAAACGGATCAACCAATAGGTGTCGGATTAACGGCCAAGCAGATGAAGAGGAAGAAACCAATCAATGCTGATATGATGAGGGAGATAGAACCTCTCACCACCAATCAGAGAACTTTATTTGATTCTTATGAGACTGGTAAGAATATTGTTGCGTATGGGTGTGCCGGTACTGGTAAGACTTTTATAACTCTTTATAATGCATTGTGTGATGTTTTAAATCCAGAAACTCCTTATGAAAGAATTTATATTGTAAGGTCTTTAGTAGCTACAAGAGAAATTGGATTCCTTCCTGGGGATCATGAAGATAAATCTTCTCTTTACCAGATTCCATATAAGAATATGGTAAAGTATATGTTCCAGATGCCAACAGAAGCAGATTTCCAAATGCTTTATGGTAATCTAAAAGCACAGGATACTATTGATTTCTGGAGTACTTCATTCATACGAGGTACAACTTTTGATAAGACAATTGTTGTTGTAGATGAATTCCAGAACTTGAATTATCATGAACTTGATAGTATAATGACAAGAGTTGGTGAGAGTTCTAAGATTATGTTTTGTGGTGATGCTACTCAGTCTGATTTGGTTAGACAAAATGAGAGAAATGGTATCATTGATTTCATGAGAATTCTTAGGTTGATGCCATCAGTTGATGTCATTGAGTTTGGAGTGGAAGATATTGTTCGCTCTGGATTGGTGAAAGAATACATTCTTGCTAAATTAGAATTAAATTTATGATCTTTGAGCATTGTAATTACTTAGGTGATCTTGAACTAGAAAAGAAAGAAACTCCTGGGTGCCGATTGTATCATCTTCCTGATGGTCAGTGGGTTCCTTCTATTACCTCAGTAACTTCCTTTTATAATAGACAGATCTTTATTGATTGGCGTAAGCGAATTGGTATAGAAGAAGCAAATAAAATTACTAAGAGAGCAACTGCACGTGGCACAGATTTTCATGAAGCTGCTCAGGCATATCTGGAGAATAGAGATTTGGTGTGGGAGGATTACCTTCCTGCTACTCGTTTTATGTTTCATCATGCTGCACCATATCTAGATAAGATAAATAATATACACGCTATAGAAAGAACCCTTTACTCCGAGTACCTTGGTCTTGCTGGAAGAGTTGATTGCATAGCGGAGTATGAAGGTGAATTGGCGGTCATAGATTTTAAAACGTCTGAGAAGATTAAACCTGAGAAATGGTTGGAAAACTATTTCGTACAGGAGACCTTCTATGCTGCTGCTTACTACGAACTAACTGAGATCCCTGTAAAGAAACTTATAACCATCATGGTAACACCTGGTGGAGAGGTAAAAGTATTTGACAAAAGAAACAAAGGGGATTATATTAAGTTACTAGTGAGATACATTAAAGAATTTGTTACGCACAATACTAGAACTGGGCCCGAATCCTGTGAATGAATTAGAAAAAGTATTAGAAAGTAAATTCTTTTGTCCATCTCGTTTTGCAGAAGCAATTGAAGGGTTGGTATTAGAAAATAAAGAGATGAATTATATTGATGCTATTGTATTTTTTTGCGATCAAAATAATATTGATGTAGAGTCTGTTCCTAAACTTATTTCTAAACCTTTGAAAGAGAAGATTAAATGTGATGCTCAAGAGCTTAACTTTATGAAGAAGACATCTCGTGCTAAACTTCCTGTTTAAATCTCCTGATCCTAACGATCTGGTATTATATTTTGATTATCCATATGCTTCTAAGGTTAACCCAATTCTTCATCAACTAATTGTAGAGCAAAGTAATGTGGAGGTTGTGCAAGGAGGAGGGGTAAGAACTTCTACTGATTTGCATCATAAAGGAATTAAAGAGATTGATAATTTAGTTGTTTGGATAAAGAATTTGATTCCAGATTGTAGCCGTAAATTTGTAAACTGGAATGGGACAGGATCTTATTATGGGACGGGAGGTCGTGGTGGATATGATCCATATAAATTAAAGATTGATACTCTGTGGGGAATGCTGTACCCTAAGGGGGAAGGATGTGTTGAGCATAATCATTTCCCTTATCCTATGGGGTTTGTTTACTATGTGAATACTCCTGCTGGATGTTCACCTACTCTTTTTGCAGGTAAAAAGATTAGACCTAAGGAAGGGCAATTGATTATGTTTATGGGTCATCATTATCATGGAGTCCCAACCTCAAATGTTAAGGGAAGATCTGTTATGGCTGGGTTGATTACTTATGAACCAAATTGATATAGAACAATATGGATTTCCAGATGCTAAGTTATATTCATATAAGTATCCTAAAGCAGAAGAGTTAAATCCTATTTTGCATGATGTCATTGTTAATAGAACAAAGAACAGTGAACATCCTAATAATATGGGAGCATTAATGTCTCAACCATATGATTTTACTGTTAAAGAGTTTAATATAATTGTAGAGTATGTAAAGGAGGTTTTAGGTAATCTTAAGGATGCTCCTTATCCTTATAAATCTAATCCACTTAAGCTAGTAGAGGTATGGGGACAGTACTATAAAGAAGATGCCTATCAAATCAGTCATTATCATGCACATAGTGATTGGGCTTTTGTTTATTATGTGAATACTCCTGAAGGATCTTCTCCTTTAGTCTTTGACAAATCAGAGAAAGAGGTTTATTCTAAGGCAGGAGAAGTTATTATTTTTCCTGGGTGGTTAATACATCATGTACCTGCAAATAAAGGTGAAGGTAGATCTGTAATTTCTGGAAACTTATCTTATATAAAATGATGCCAGCTGATGCTTATCGTTGTTATCTTGCTTTAAAAAATCACTTTACTAAAGAACATTATGATTATCATAAGTATCGTGGTAAGACTAGAGCAACTAATGCAGCCTTCTATAAGAGGAAGGATAGGTTTTGGTTTGAGAAGTTTGCAAGACAAAAGAATGATAAAGAAGTAGTAGATTTTTTTGTATCAAACTTTGTATATTCTACTGATCCTGGAACGATGTGGATTGGTGAGATGATTAAGGAAGGAGAAGGTAGATATCAAGAGTGGCAGAAGAAAGTTCAGTCACTTTCCTATGTCTTTAAGGAAGATATTAATAATCTTTTTGATGATATGAAAGTAGATGATGTATTTGATTGTTCTAATGGACATCCTCCTATTCTTAGAAGTTATTTGGGGAAGAATACCTCACTTGAAACCCTGGTAATATGTGATAGAATATTTGAGTATAGGAAAGACTTTGATAAAAAACTGAATGATCCCGTGTGGGAAACCGTCAGTCTTAGGATAAAAAAGTATAGTCCTTTCCTAAATATAGATGTACCGCGTTATAAAAAAATTCTACAGCAAGTGGTTCTATGAGTTTCTTTCAATCTGATGTAGTCCGTGCTGAATTGGCTGAGATTAGTGAGCTTCAAGAAGAAGTTTACACTAATGTTTTTAAGTTTCCAATGATGCCTAAGGAAGACAAGTTATATCATGTAAAGATCTTAGAGAGACTTCTTGAGAAGCAGAAGGTTCTGTATACTCGTTTGAGTTTATCTGATGATCCTGAAGCGAAAGAAATGAAGAAACGTATCACAGAGGGTGCTGCTCAAATGGGACTCCCTGTTGATATGGATATGAATCTTCTCTTTAATAATATGGCTAACATGGCCAAAACCATGAAAAACCAGATTGACAATAGTGAATTATAAGTGTAGAATAATAAGGTACACACAAGCCAAATCTAACAAATCCGAGGTAATCTAATGTCTTTTAAAGACCTTAAAAAACAGTCTTCTCTTGGTTCACTGACCCAGAAGTTAGTCAAAGAAGTAGAGAAGA
>VTLG01013667.1_pt1 | contig 12381 bp, 14 predicted proteins | sample 4694571 | NCBI WGS metagenome assembly VTLG01 (sample SAMN12604809, study PRJNA352737) | marine metagenome | biome: ENVO:00000447; feature: ENVO:00000209|ENVO:00000569|ENVO:01000036; material: ENVO:00002151; isolation source: viral sequences binned using virsorter ... | reverse complement strand
AGGTATTGGTCTTGCAGAACAATTTGGTATTGAATCAACTGCTACAGATTTCATTGATAGAAAATTATTAGAAGAAATGTTAGGTGAAATAACGCATGAAAAATTAAAAGAAATGACTTTGAAAGAAATTTACAATTCAAAAAATCTTGATAATTGGGAAATGACATATGAAGTTCCTATGAAATATAATAGAATGGTGATGTACCCTGCTTCATACTTTCATTCTATGGCTTTAAATTTAGACACGATGTTTAATAATAATTGGAGAATAATACAATCTTGTATGTTCGGCTAAAAGGATACTATGCAAAAAGTAAATGATATTGTTATTGTAGGAGGTGGATCGTCAGGATGGATGACTGCGGCCGCCCTCACTCAAACATTTCCAGAATTAAATATTACATTAATAGAAAGCCCAAATACTCCTACTATAGGAGTTGGAGAATCTACGATACTTTCTATAAATGAATTTATGCGTACAGTTAATCTAAAAGATAAAGACTGGATGCCTGCGTGTAAAGCAACATATAAAGTATCTATTGATTTCACAAATTTTGATGGACAAGGAACAAGATTTAGATATCCTTTTGGGCATTCAACATACTTAGGTAAGTATCAGGCTATAGATTGGTTCGTCAAAAAAGCACTTACTGGAGTAGGAGATAAAACAGAATATTCTGATTTCGCTTTAGGACATTCTCAAATGATTAAAGCAAATAAATTAATAGGGAGAGATCGTAATATTCCTAATTGGAATTTTGATACGATGACTGCATATCATTTTGATGCTACTTTATTTGGGCATTATTTGAGAGACAATAGGTGTGAAGGATTAAATCATATACGTGACGATGTATTAATAGTGAATAAAAATGAAGAGGGAATTTCAGGTTTGGTCACATCATCACATGGTGAACTTAAAGCAGATTTGTATATCGATTGTTCAGGTTTTAAATCTATGTTATTAGAAGAAGCAATGGGTGTTTCATTTATATCTTTTTCTGAAAAACTTTTAAATGACAAAGCCGTTGCTTGTCATATTCCTTATGTAGACAAAAACGTAGAAATGGAACATAGTACAAATGCTACTACTTTGAATGCAGGATGGTCTTGGAATATTCCATTATGGGAGAGTATAGGTACAGGATATGTTTATAGTTCACAGTATTTGTCTGAGGATGAAGCCGAACAAGAGTTTAGAGAGTATCTTATTAATGATAGAAATGTACCTCATTCAAGAGAAGAAATAGAAAATATTGAAATGCACCACGTTCCTATGAGACCAGGAATACATGATAAAGGTTGGGTAAAAAATGTTTGTGCAGTAGGATTAGCAAATGGATTTATAGAACCACTAGAAAGTACGGGTTTAATGCTCACTCATCATTCAATATTTGCTCTTATCGAGGCTTTGCAAATGAGAGGTTGTCATGTCAATGGTTTTGATAAAAGTATTTTCAATACAAAAGTGAAACATATGATGAGTAAATTTAGTGGTTTTATAGCAGGGCATTATGCATTTGCAGAACGAGATGACACTCCATATTGGAAAGAAGTAACAGAGAATATAGATTATCTCCGTAATGGTAATTCGCCTTTATGGAATTTTCTTACAAGAGTTGCAGGAGATATAGCGACATTAAATTCTTGGAATGATGTTACAGACATAGATGGTACACCTCATATCATGGCAGGTATGGGTATGAATGTTGTTACGAAACATGCAATGGAGGAGCATTATCAAGAAAAATTAACAGATGAACATGATGATTTCGGTAAGAGTTTTGAACTTCAATCAGATATTGATAAATATGTCAAAGAACAATCAGAATATGTGAAATCATTACCTACTCATTATGAATTTTTGAGAGATAATGTTTACAACGAATAAATAATAATATGGCTAGTACAATAAACAGTTCATCAATATCGACAACAACTTTGAATGCAAGTACCGTAGGAACCTTTCCTGCCGGTCATATAATTCAAACAGTTCAACAAACTGATACAGACAATACAACATTTGATGTTGGTCCTGGCAGTAAAACAAATACGCCATTTGATAATTTAAATTGTTCTATAACTCCATTAAAGACAAATAGCAAAATTTTAGTAATTTTAGATATATCATTAAGCCATCAAGATAGTGATACTCTTCACCTTGATTTAGTGCGTAACCCTACTGGCAGTTATAGTAGACTGGCAAACGGCCCTGCTGATGGTTCATCTACATCTGCAACTTTTTCAGTAAGAGGATCATCGGTTCATTGTATGCATAGAGAATCAATAACTTTTTTAGACTCTCCAACTATTGTAAGTGGAGCAACAATAATGTACGGAGTGTTAGGATGGTCTTCTGGTAGTCAAGTAGGTGTATGTGGATATAATATGCCTGAAAATGATAGCACAACCGACTCAAACATGGGAAGGCATATGAGCATGATTACTTTGATGGAGATTGCACAATGAAACAATATAGTCATCAAGCCATTAGAAATTTGTATCCTGATGCTAAAATTGTAAAATATTCTAACAAAACAAAGGAATTTAAAGTATATGATGAAAATGAAAATTTGATAACAATCGATTATACACAAGTAGAGGTTGAAGACAACAGAATTAATTCTGAATATAAAAAAAATCAATATCAAAGGGATCGTCAGTACCCAAGTATCGGAGAGCAACTTGACATGATTTATTGGGACAAAATAAATGGTACTGAAAAATGGAAAGAGACTATTGATAAAATAAAATCGGACAATCCAAAACCGGAGTGATATGGCATCAACAATATCAGTAGATAAATTAGAACCGGTTAACCAAGACCATATAGAATTACCCAAAATAAAAACTACTACCTGGGCTTCAACAACTAAATTTCCGCCTGGACATGTAATTCAGACATTTGGTAATTATAGTAATGTTTCTTATAGTTTTGATCCAGATTCAAGTTGGGTTGAGTTAGGAGGATCGGATGACACTAAAAATTTAAGAGTTGCTATTACACCAACTAGCACGAATAATAAACTGCTTATGAGATGTGTAATAGTTTCAAATAGTCCTAATACGAATCAAATATGGAGTTGGAGATTTATGGATATAACAGGTGATTCGATTGTTGAACCTAAAGGATTATCCGCTGGAAGTAGAGTTCAACAACATTTTTCTTCTCGCCCAGTTGCTTATGATTCTAATGATCCAGAAACTCTTACATATGAATTATGGGCAGACATCGCAAGAACAACAGAAACCGTGTATACGATATATGGAAGAAATGCAGATGGTGGTGGGGCTATGGAGGTTAATCGTTCTAACTCTGATAATAGTTCATGGGGATGGACAGGAGTTTCTTCATTCATTATACAAGAAATTCAACAATGAGTAGCACAATAGGAATTTATGGCATTTAAAAGTAACAATGAAATTTTATTAAGTAGTATTTCGGATCAGAATAATGTTCCTAAGATGACATTTACCGAGAATGATACGACCGTCAATGGCACTATGAATGTCAATAGTACACTTACTGCTACAACTTTAAAAACAAATGCTTTTTCAAATACCGCATCAACAGGTATTACTTGGGATAATCCTATTATAAACATAGATGGACAAAAATACATTATTGAAACGAGAAGGTATGAGGTTCCTGAACAGATAAATGGTTTGAGATTTTGGTGGGATTTAAATGAGAGCAGATGTTGGGATGGTACTTCAGCATGGTCCGAAGACTTGACTACCAGAAGAAAAGTATGGCTATCCACCAATCAATCTCATAATTTTTATAATGAAGCAAAAACTTCAGGTTGTGGAGTGCCTGCAAATAATAGAACAAACAATTTTAAAGTGATGAGAACTGATACCACAGGTCAACAAGAAGCAAGAATTTTAGAACAACGACCAGAATGGGGGCATGGATATAGTGATCACACGTGGATTGCTTGGGTGTGGGTCAACTATACTGGAACAAATTATAACTGCATACTAACTCAGCAAGAAAATAATGCAGGCAGTCATTATATTATTTGGAGAGCAGATAATACTAATTGGAACTATTATGAACAACAAACAAACGGATGGAGTCTGGCACATAGTTCTGGAGGAACATATTTTCAAAACAAAGCAAACTGGCATATGGTATGTAAAAGAGTACAACAGTCAGGAGTAAGTACAGGCTATAACCTTAGACAATACGCATACTCTGAAGCAAATCCTACAGGTACTTATGTCGAAGCATCTTCAAGATTATCAAAATTAAATGTAAACGGAACTATACAAGGATATAATATGTCAATGGTCTTTGGAGGAAATACATGGAATTCGACTGAAACTGTTGGTAGAGATGGTGAAGGTTACATAGGTCCTTACCTATGCTATGATAGAGCATTAGAAGAGGCTGAGATGAAACGAATATATGATTATTATAAGCCAAAGATAATAGGGGGATAAATTGAGTGTACTGAGATTAGATAAAATAACTGGTAGAGATGGTACAGAAGACAATTCTCCAATGGAATTTATTGGGGATAAAGTAAAATTTAATTCTCATGTAGAACCTCAACCTGGAACAACTGTACAGAATATAGTTAAACATATAAGAGGATCTTATACTTATTCAACAGGGTCATCTTATTATGAATACTTTGCAGATTTAAAATGCTTTAAGACGAAAATTAAAACAAGATATGATAATAGTGCATTGTTTGTAACAATGTGGTTGAATGGAGAACCAGGTAGCACTCATGATTGGGTATGGGGTGCCGCAAGAAACTTTCAGGATAGAGGCTTTACTACCGCTTGGAATAATGAAGGTGGTATGGATATGAATAATGGTTCTCATGAAACTGTAGGTTTAAATACACAATGGAGATGGTATCTTTCAGGTTTTACAAATCCTGGAACTTATAACGAATCAGATTATGATTCAACTCCATCCGCAACAAGGACAATGCATTTTATGGACAATCCACGCAAACCTGCAGGTACAGAAATATGGTATACTTCTTGGATGCAAAGTACAGGAAATCATACTTATTATATAAACAGATGTGTAAATAGTAGCATTACCAGCACTTATGAAAGAGGTGCCAGTGGTGTGCGTATAGAAGAAATAAAAGGGCCGTGTGTTATGACTAGAGTTGAAGGAGGATCAAGTACCGCTACAAACGGTGGAGGCTCAGATGGTCCAATGGAAGAATTTCACTTTGGAGACACTTACATAACTGGTGATAGGACTTCATCAAATACAACATCATTTGCCACAGATGCAGGGCATTTAATAACATATCCATCGGAATAGACAATGTATGATTTAGCAAGTGTATTAACAAAAATAAGACCTGAGGGTAAGTTTGAATTATCTGGTGAGACATATGATGGATTAAATTGGATAGGTGGAGGTGCTAAGCCCACACTCGCAGAAATAAATGATGCTATAACGACTTATAATGCTGAAGAAGCAATGATAAGATTAAAAATAGAAAGAAATTATCGGTTAGAGGAATGCGATTGGGTTGTAATTAGATACTTAGAGGCAGGAGAAACAATACATAATGATTGGAAAGACTACAGAGATGCTTTGAGAAAACTTCCTAGTACAACAACTCCTGGATTTAACTCGGACGGATCGTTAAAGGATATTACTTGGCCAACAAGACCAGATGACTTAGTATTTGCAGATGGTTCAAAAATAAGTTTCGTAACTCATGCACGAAGTGGTTTTCAAAAAAGAAATTCAAAATATAGATTTAGAACAGGAACAATAAATGGCTAGCAGAGCATTAGAAACCGCAAAAAATTTTGGAGAGAATACATTAAGTGGCGGTATTGTCTTTCGTACAAACGCAAATACAATGACTTCTAATACAACAATAGAAGCAAATACAAATGCAATGTGTGTAGGACCAATAACGATTAAGGATATAAATGTCAATCTCACGGTTAAAGGAAATTTAACAATTATATGAGAACACTTAATAATATAAGATTCAATAATAAAAGATCTTTACTTGCTATGGAAGGCTTTGATTGCGTACATGTCAAGGCAACAGGTGGCGAGTTAAAATATTTTAAAGATACAACGACTAATAAAGAATATATTTTGCATATTTTTTTAAGGTCTGGATATTTTAATTTAACAGAAACTAAAACATGTGATGTCATGTTAGTTGGTGGAGGAGGAAATGGTGGTCCTGGATATGGGGATCAAGATACAGGAAAAGGAGGCGGAGGTGCTGGTGGTGTTCAATTTAGAGCAGGATATTCAATGTCTTCTGGTGAATATGAAATTGGTATAGGTAGAGGAGGTCGCCCCCTTATGCCTGATAAAGGACCTCACACGGACGATGAAAAATGGCTTTCTACTTCAAGAGGTGGAGATACGACTTTTTATTATGTACCGAACAATGATAGAACTACTCTTGTAAGAGCATTAGGAGGAGGTGGAGGAGGACAATCTGATAATTATGATTATCCTGCACCTGGAGGTTCTGGAGGAGGTGGAGGTAGTAGAAATAGTACATCTGCAATTGCCGTAGGAGCAGTAAGTGATTTAGAAACTTTTACAGGTTGGACAAAATACGGTAATACAGGCGGTGACGGAACAACTTCAGGCAACCATGGAGGTGCCGGTGGAGGAGGTGCCGGTGGAGTAGGAGGAAACCATGGCACTGGAGCAAATCAAAATAATAATGCTAGTAATTCTGATGGTGGTTATGGAGGTGTAGGTATTGATATGTCTTCTTATTTTGGTACTGAAGTTGGAGATAGAGGATGGTTTGCAGGAGGTGGAGCAGGTGGTTCATATTTTAATGATCATGCATGGGGAAGTGCAAATCATACTTTAGTCGCTGAAGGAGGAAAAGGCGGTGGCGGAAATGGAGTTTGGAAGCGTGAAAATTCAGACGATCCAAATATAGCAGATTATCAATCTCACAGAATAGATGGTATGGATGGCACCGGAGGAGGGGGCGGAGGATCAAGCGAAGATGCACAATCTCTTTCTCCATATGCATCTGGTAAAGCAGAAGGAGCCATGAGAGGAGCCCATTGTGGGCTTGGTGGTTCAGGCATAGCAATAATAAGATACGAGATAACATAATGGCTAGTAATTTAAAAGTTAATAAAATAGAACCTGTCGACCCTTCACAAAAAGTGGAGTTAGTGAATCCAAAGTCTCCTGGTTTATGTGCAGGAATACATGTAATAGAACATAGCACTAAAACATCCATATCAGATAATTCAACATACACTTGGGGGACATTCACTAAATTACATACAGATACGAAGTTAGTATATCATGGTGTTCTACATGGTTATGATGGTGTAGACAGAGATGGTTCCGGATCTTTCATATCATTTCAAAGTAGTTCAATGCCTGTAACAAAATATAGAACTGTTTTGGGATATGATTTAGATGCCATAGAAGAAGGCGACACAGGGCATGTTGTAACTGGTGCAATTCCTCAACAGACTGTACAATATGCTGAAACATATACTGTAAAGTGGGGATATGATACTGCAAGTTCCAATAGATTTGCAACATGGAATCCTAATGCAAGCACGGAAGCGAGAATAAATGGTCAACGAGTTAGCACACTCATAATCTGGGAATATTACTAATGGCTTATATAGGATTTGGAAGCACATCGGAAGCATCTTCTTTCAAATTGATAGATAACATATCTTCCCAATTTAATGGTGCGAAAGTAGAATTTAATTTAAATTCTTCAGGCACTCCAGTTACAGTACACTCAATTGGAATGACATTTATAATTGTAAATGGTTTGATGATGGAACCTAATGTTGATTATTACTTAGGGTCTAATTTCAATACTATACAATTTACAAATGCTCCAACTAATGGTTCATCTTTTCAAGGTCGTGTAATAGAGACAACAGGAATTACACTTCCTGATAGATCCGTAACGAAAGAAAAATTATCTCAAGATTTATTTAAACCTTCTGTACAAAAAATAACAGTTGAGAATAATAACACATCAAATACTTTTACATTAGATGAAATTGTAGATAGACCTGAAGATATTTCAGTATATGCTGATGGTTTATATCAAAGAGCAAACACACATTATGTCATACCAACTGGCACAACAATTCAATTTGATACTGCTCCAGTAGGAAATACTGAAATTGATATAGTATATAACACAATATCTACAACTGTAAATAGAACGGAGAAATCTTCTTCTGTAGAGGATTTTACTTCACCTAATATAACAGTTTCAGATAAGTTGACAAGTGGTAGAATATCCGTAACAAATACAATATTATCAGGAAATATTACTTGCCAAACACTAACTGCTAATGGTGATTTAAAAGTTCTTGATACCGATGATGGATCAACAGTCAATTTTACAGTCTATGCAAACACGGGGCATGTCGTGGCCGCAGGTGATGTGACATCTGAATCTGATATCAGTTTAAAAAATGATATCGAGGACATAGAAAATGCAATAGATATTGTTAAAAAATTGAGAGGGGTTACTTTCAATTATAAACAACCTAGTAGACGAAGACATGAAGGTAAACAGTTGGGAGTTATTGCACAAGAAGTTGAAGAGCATTTACCAGAGGTAGTATCTGAACGTAATGGAATAAAAAATGTTGCATATGGAAATATTGTTGCACTTTTAATTGAGGCTATTAAAGAAATGCAAGAAGAAATAGATAAATTAAAGGGGAAATAATGGCATTTAAAATTGGAACATATACTGCGGTACCAGCAAGAAACGCAAACACTCATGGTGTTGAATTGAGGTCAGGGGGATATGATCCTCAACAGGAAACGGAAACAGACAATTATTGGATGTATCCTGGAAACCCTGCGATGAACCCAGGTTCAGGTTGGAAATATAGATCCATATTTACACATGGATATACTACACTTGGATATAAAGGTTCAAATGCATGGAGAGCAACGAATAAAACTTGGCATCCTACAGACACTACATTATATTGTGGTGAACAAATGGACAGAGAAGGATCGTATTTGAGTGGTACTTTTAGCGACCACAACGGTTATACTGAAAACAATGGGCACACGACTGCCGGTACTAATATTTCATCGTTAGCATTATCGAATGGACAAACAAGAAAAATAACAACGACTGGTGGTTTTTCATCTGCAGGTGTTCCTTATGGATATGTAGGTAATGATCCTTTGAATGAAGGTTTATCTTATGGCACTTCTGGTTATGGCAATCATGTAGGGGGATGGAACACAAGCACATCAATACATGATTGTGCGGAAGCATCAAATTACATTGGTCAAGATGGATTATGGGGAGGAGGCACCACAACTACAACTTCTCATCTATTACATTTCGGTACAGAGATAATGTACACAACTTCTTCTTGCCCATATACAGGTTTATCGACCGGTGCCGATGGTGAAAATTATGGCTGGACAAGTCATGCAGGAAATAATAAGGCAAGTTTTAATTGGTCTACAAGGTCTTGGGCTACACATTCTGGATATACTTATGGGACCGATGGGCAACCTAAAGCCCTATCATCAAAATGGGGATATCATTATGTGGGGACAGGAAACAATGTAACTATAGGTCAGGTTAAATTTTCCGATTCAAATGGTGCATCGATATCTGAACCTGCTAAAGTTAGAGCAATGGGTGAAGAAAATATGCAGGCAGGACAAGATTGGGGATATATGATGGGACAATATGATGGACAACAAAACAATCATACAGTAAAATATAATTACTCAAATGATGTTCAAACAACGTTAGGTTCAACTGCAATGCCAAAAGGACATTACGGTTTGTCATCAGGAACGTGTTTTACAGGTGCGGCCTCAGTAACTAATACAGGAGTTAGTTAATGTCTAAAGCATTTCGATATATTATAATTCCTGAGAATGAAATTAAACCCTATTTGAATGATGGTCAAGCAGGAGATGATTTAAATTTTATGTGTCGTAGCATATATTCTCTTTTAGGATTAGAAACTGTAGAAGTGAGCCATGCGTATTTGGAGACTATTCGCCCTCAATTGGGTAGGTCTTTTGAAGAAGTGCCTAAGCAAGAAGCATTGGATGGAAAAACTTGGTTTGGGGTAGTTGATGATAAGGTTAAAGTATGGAAAGATAGTGTTGGTAAAACGATAGAAATAACAATGCACATGGAAGAGTCAGGATTAATGGAAAGATTTATTACAAAGGTTCCATTTACTGATGAAATGAAAGCGAGAGTTGCTTCTTTTATGAGTAGATATGCTAAAGAAATAATTGAAAATGAATATAGTAAAAAATTAAGATTTATTAAAAATGTATCCGAATTAGAAGCATCGACATGGGAAATTCAAAAACATGAAGCCAGAGAATTTTTGCAATATGGAGAAGGCGACCCTGACCATGTAACACCATTTTTAGATTACATTGCTAAAGAAAGAGGGTTCACAAAGACAGATTTATCGAATAAAATATTGAAAAAGGCTGAGGAATATCAAGATAAACTGTCTACAATTCTTGTTGAATCTCAAAAATTATTAAAAAAAGTTGAAGAGGCTAATACTATTTGGGATTTAAATATTTTATATGAAGATTATTTTGGTCTCATGATGCCTACAGAACAGGCGATTACATTGAAACGAGCCCATGATGGAAAAAATGAAGATGGAACAATAGATCCTTGGAAGCATGGTTTAAGAATGACTTGGTTTGATTCTGAAGGGAAGGCAAATGTTCATGCAAATACAGGAACTTGGGCACCAGATGTAATTAATCCTTACATAGGAAATAAATTGAATTTTTAATGTTACCAATTGAACTGAAAAATTTATTATTAGAACAACAAGAAAAATCAAACTGTACTGAGCAACCCTGCAAATCATGTTTAGATAACCCTTGTTGTTTAAATCCTGGTCATGCAACCTATGAAAATACACTAAAGATATATGAACTATATAAAAATGGAAACCTAAAACGTGAAGATGAGATCGAATACACAGAAAATTTATCGTACAAAGAATTTGTAAGAAATTATTTTGATGAATGGATACATCCGGAAGACGATTCTTTTATACTGTTTTATCCAAAGACACTAGAAAAGAATGGTAAAAATTTTGGGTGCATTTTTAACAAGAGAGCAATTAAAACACCTAAAGACAATTTTAAAAATTGTCTATTATGGTCAGAAGACAGATTTGACAAAATCACAACTTTACCGTTAGGATGTATTACTAATGGAGGGTCAAAAGATTTTGCTAATAAGAGAGAGTTTTTAACGAATTATTTTTATTCAAATAGCAGGAGCAAATTTAATATGGAAAAGGTTGATACATTATCGGATGATAAAAATATAGTATCTTCAAATCTTGACTCTTTGAAGGTAGACTCATGGGTTAAAGAAAACATGGATTTGACAGAAGAAGATGAAGAACTGTTAAAATATTCTATGGTGTTTGATAATGGACAGACAGATTATTCTTCTCAATGGTTTGTTGCAGGACAGTCTATAACTGACTATAAAAAAATTCAACAATGTTTTATGGAACTGGAAACCAGATATAATTCATATAAAAAAATTGTCAGAAATTTGAGAGAAGCCGAAGTTAAAATTAAAATTCTCAATAGAAAAATAGAGGCTGAGACTGATGAATTGGAAAAAGAATTATTAATGATAGATTATGATGATTTAACATATGATGCAGGTTATTTTAAACGTAAAATGGGTCAATGTGAACGAGAGATAAAAGGATATTTAAAATTAATTAAGGACAATGCAAAAACATTAGAGAACGCAAAGAAAGCAATAGAACATAATCCTGAAGAAGAACGTAAATATTGGACTGCTAGAATGGCAAAACAATGTGCTATGGATATTATAGCATATGGTAGAATAGGATCAGGTAATATGGAATCTTTATTGCTGATGGATGAAAGAGACCAATTAGATACTCTTAAAAACGCATTAGGATTTGCTGGAAAATTGAATACTACAATAGGTAAAATGAATGATGCATTAGAAAGTGATTTTAAAAACTTCAGTTCTTTAGAACATTTTCAGATGCCTCAACTTGAATTGAATGAACAATCACACGTAGCACAGAATGAAAAAAATCTTCTCGGTACCTCTGAATCCAAAACTGACGGATTCTCAATTTAATGATTACTTAGCATTTTTACAAGAATATAAAGATTATATCTATGATTTATATGTGACTTGTAGAATACCTCCATTCATGCAAGATGCTATGGGAGATGTATTCAGAAATTCTAAATTTGAACAAGAAGAATTTCAGAAGGCTTGTTATGTTAATCATGTGACAGGAATTCCATTATCACCTACCTTTAATAATATTCAAGTAAGACCGACACAACAATTCTTGGATTTGTTTATTCATAAT
>VTLG01010753.1_pt1 | contig 12382 bp, 7 predicted proteins | sample 4694571 | NCBI WGS metagenome assembly VTLG01 (sample SAMN12604809, study PRJNA352737) | marine metagenome | biome: ENVO:00000447; feature: ENVO:00000209|ENVO:00000569|ENVO:01000036; material: ENVO:00002151; isolation source: viral sequences binned using virsorter ... | reverse complement strand
GCTTGAAAGGCTGCCCAAGCCGATTTAACATCATCTGTCCAAAGTTCTTCTGCTTTGTCCTTTATCTCCTGATGTTCATCATCTGCAAGAGTCATATCAGGTGTAAGTACCCTCCTATGGTATCCACCTTCGTCAGTAATCTCTCGTATTTGGAGGTGGTTAAATTCAGATACTACTTCAATTTTATCTAATTTCATTTTTCCTTTATGAGTCAGTATAATACCAACCAGTTACTCTATGATTAGTATTTTGTATATTAGAAACAGTTAAATCCCTATTACTGCTTCCGTGTTGTTCTTTTCTAAAAGAAATAGAAGCAGTCCCATTGTGCATAGTTGCTCTTATATCGTAGCTACCACCTTCTGCCCTTACAATAAAATTATAATATAATGCACGAGTTGAAGGGCTAAAAGGGAGGCCTTCGATACCTACACCATGATTACTACTAGTATTTGGAACTTCAACGGAACAAGTAATAAACACTATACAACCTATTTTTGTATAAGTTGCATGAGGAAACCCATATCCAGAAACATTAGGGTTATTTCCTGTAAATGTTCCTTTCTCATAATCCAGTTCAGTCTCACGGATAATCCCTGACTTTGATCCTGCTGATCCAATTATTCCACTCATGCTAATCTCCTATGCGTTGTTCTGGTCAATGAAAGTTACTGTTACATCGTAGTAGGTACTTGTACCATCAGTCTCAAATTTCAAATATTGAGAAACACTTGAACCTTGATCTGCTATTGCATCTTGTTTAGTTGCATCAATACCTGCGGCAAAGTCAACTGGCTCGTATCCATTAAAGCTAAACTTATCGTTCCAGACAAATGTTTCGCCAACACTATTTGATAATCTTGCTAACTGTTTGGTTTGTGCAGTAAGACCACCACCTGCATCATAACCAATCAAGTTTAAATACCCATATTGAGAACCACTTCTAGCAACACAATAAGCAGTAACACTTAATACTGTATAAATGTGATGCTGAACTCCCTGTATTATTGTTCTAGCAGATACAGCCCCTAAAGCATTGAATAAATGTGTACGGATTATCTCTGTTCCTGCGCCTCTAGCTATAGCCATATTATCCTCCCATTACCCATGATCTGTGTAAAGACTTCCTTAAAGCCTCTCCTGACCTTGTTATAATTCTTTGATTGAAATCCCATGATTTTGTATCCTTTTCGTAAAGTATTGTTTTATCTGTAGTTCCTTTCAGAGTAATTCCCCCACCATCTGCTGTAGTGTCTGTAGGGGAGGCTGTTGAACCTAACTCTATATTTTTGTCGTCAACTGTTACTGTTGTACTATTGACTGTAGTTGTTGCTCCGTTGACTGTTAAATTTCCTGCAATAGTAATATTGTCATCTAACTTTGCACTCGTTACACTTCCATCAGCAACGTGGGAAACTGTTGACCTTATTGACATATGGTGAACATCGACTTCATCCGTATCTACAAGAGATGCAGTAAATGTCAATGCTGTTCCACTAACTGTATAGTTCGTTGTTGGTCTTTGGTATATACCATTGACATATACCATAATACTGTTTACGTTCAATACTGTTTCAGTAAGTGTGAATACAGTATTACTACTTGCACCAGCACTTCCTGCAAACTGGTCAACTCTACCTGACCTTAGATTGGCTTCAAGTTGTGAATAACCGACTGAGTTTGCTGGGGGAGTGTGGTAAAGTTGTCCTGTACTTTGATAAATCACATAACAAGTATCAGTAGTTGCAAGTGCAACTCCAAAGTTTAATCTTCGTGGTCTACCATTGGCATCATTGAGAATCGTATATGCACTTGCTGGTTCTTGAATAACATTATTGACTACAACGATGAGATTGTTAGCTCCATAGCCTGCAACATCATGTGTTAAGTCAAAGTATGTCGCCGAACCATTAGGAGTTACATACTCCTGCATCTTTGCTGGTGATACTTTATTCTCTGATTGGTTTCCAATATAAGACATTTAATTTCCTATGAGACTTCCTGTAGTACTGATCCTATTGCATCTACCGCACTTGCAGCTGATGCATATACATAAACTTTATCATTCACACCAGATGAATCAGATTGTAATACTAATTTCTGTCCAGAAATAACCTTCAATGAACCTCCTACTGGTACTGGTGCATCTTTAACAATATCTGCTAAATATATTCTTGTAAATGTAACACCTGAACCATTAGCATCAAAAGTTAGTGGGCTTGATGCTGCTTTTGTTTCTGCAATCGTAAAGGTAGTTGGTGATGCACCAGCTCCTACGGATTGTACATAATATATTCTAGTTTCTCCAAGTGCAGTTTCACCACTAGGTGGTAAAGATGCATCTGTAAAACTAGGATCTGCACTATTTGTAAATACTACCCTATCATTTACTGCTAGACCATGAGCTGATACTGTTGTTAATGTTCCTGTTGTATTAGTTGCTATTGCATTAACATTTCTTGTGTTACCAGAAGGGCCCGTATTTGCACTTTCATCTTCTATTTGTACTGTAACTGTAACACCCGCTGTACTTTTATTTGATACGTCTAATTCAATTAAAATTGATTTTAAACCATTTGGTGTTGTATATACTGCTGTTGGTAATCCGCTATCATTTGAAACATCTGTTTTGATAGCATTGAAAAAATTATTGGCCATTGTTTACTCCAAAGTTCTTATTATATTTATAATCTTTTAATCATCCTAGTGCTACTGCCATTGCTGCAGCAAACCCTTGTGTTGAACCATAATCCAAAACTGTATCGCCTGGACTTACATATTGTACTGAATAATTTGTTCCTGAATTGTTAGTAAATTTAACATTTGTTCCACTTGTTGGATATATATTTGTACTTTGCAAACTTACTAATCCTGTTATATCAGCATTTAATAAAAATGACATTGTATCTTCAGCTGTTATATCTGTAACAATATTTGTGGTTTCAGTTTCCCCACCAGCGTCTCCATGAACACCAGCTCCACCTTGTAAAGTTAAGGTTTCCGCATCGGATGATTGAAGGTAATAAAATGCATCACCAGTAATTTGTGATGTCAATTTAAACCCCTTAAAAATTTCATTGATGGCACCTACAACTGTAGTAGCAACAGTATCAAGTTGATCTCCTGCTGATGATACAGTTACATTTCCTATATCATCTACTATCCCATTTACATTAACCCTAAATTGTTCTAAGGTATTGGTTTCTTCTGTAGTTCTAGTTGCCATTTTGTTTACTTAATAATTGTCGAAGCATATCTTTTACTTCTGACATATCTTCTTTTAAATTATTTATTTCTTTAGTATTTTCTTCTAAAGTATGATTACGATTTTTACGAGCAAGAGCTCCGTTCATATAATTTGTATATGCATCATTATCTACATTCGTAATTCCTTTACTATATTCATTCCTTCTTAATTCAGGATGATGCTCCACTTTTACTTCACTCATAATGCTAATGCTATTGCTCTAAAATCCTTAATAAATGGTGGTTCTGTAGACCTAGTTCCTCGCATTACTATCTTCGTAGCAAATGCAATAAAGGGGTCTAATCCAGCGACTTCATAAGTTCGTTCTCTAAAATCTGTATAACTCTTAGATTCTGAAACTGCTTTATCAATAGTCATTTCTGACCATTCAATACTTTCAAACGCAGCTGTTTCATCAGACTTTAAAACTTTATAATATACATCAACATTTGCTGTACTGAATACTATTGCATCAAACATTATTTTCAATGAAGTTGATGCATTTGCTAAACTAACTTTTCTTGTAATGTACACCGCGGCATTTACATCTCCATCGGCTGCAGTTCTTGGTTTATATGAATCTGCAAATATTGTTCCGGCTGTTGGATCACTTGCAGATAATACACCAGAAGAATAATGGTCTTGGTCTACAAGAATTTCGTTCAATCTATTTTGAACACAAATCATTCCCATTCTTTGAGTATCAAGTACAGGAGATAAATTTTCTAATGGTGTTGATAGTGTTGCAAGCACTTCAAATGATTTATTTCCTGTCATTTCATTTGTTTCATTGATAGTAGATGCAACCATTGTTGGTGTTGCAAAATTAATATTTTCATTTGGTGAAACTTCTACTGCTGAAGAACCCGCAGCTAATTCAAATGGTGTTTCAGAACCACCTACTGGTTTTGTAAATTCACCAGAAGTAGAAGATGCACTAGTTCCAGAAGTTGTTCTAATTTTAGTAGTAACATCTGTACCACCAACTTCCATTAACTGTAAGGTTATTTTTCCTGTATCCATCATATAATTTTCTGTTGCAGTAGCTACACTCCCACCAGTTACTTTTGCACCAAGAAAAGTCTGGCCTGGAGCAGTAATTCCAGTATGAGAATCTGCTAAATTTAAAATATAATGGTCTAAACCAATTTCATCTAATGAATTATATGTTCCATTTGCATTAGATAAATCATAATTTCCACCAGTTGTCATAGCAACAGTTCCCGATAATCCAGTAATAGTTACATTATTATTTACTTTATACATTCCATGATTATGATGTCTTACTTTTAACTTCTTTGTGCCTGGAATTGTAATTATTGGTGATTGTCCTAGAGAAGCGGCCGGTAATGATATATTTTGTAATGTACATACTCCCGGCGATAATGTGAAACTAGCACGATTAATACTGAATTTCAAATCTTCCATTTGTGCAGCTGTCCATGTAGATGCATTCTGAGATTTAAACATTACACCAGCATAAGGTTGATCTGAAATAGTTCGTGTTCCACCTACTTCTACATCTCCCATGTGTGATAACCAAATCAAATAATCCTGAGTATTTGCCATTATGACAAAACAATATTCTATATCTTGTTGTAGGTATACTGGTGAAGGAAATGTAAATAAAGTTGGAGCAGTTGCATCTTCTGAAACTTGAACATCATTAGGTTCAACTGAAGCTGTTCCAAAAGGTAAAATTGTTGTAGTAGGGTATCCAGTTCTCATAGTACGAATTTGACATTGTATTGGAACTGTTTCTGATTTTGCTTGAAAATAACAATTTACTGAAGTGACAAATGCACCACCTTTGACATCAATCAAGAAAGACTGAGCAACTGGATCCCACCATCCAACTTGTTTATCGGAAACTCTTGTACTAGCAACTGTTTTATTTTCATTTACATTTACCTTATTTACATCTGCATTTCTAGTTGCAATAATTGTTTCTTGAATATTATCAAGAAGTCCTTTTGCATAATAAGTTGCCTCTCCAGCTGTATCTACATCCCCTGCAAGTATTCCATTATCTTGCATTGATGTTAATCTTAATATTCTCTCTCCAACTTTGAATGCGGGGTTTCCAGAAACATTTGGATCTGGAATATTAAATACTCCTGCAGCTTTTCCTGTAGCTCCTGTGATAAGTGGATCTCCTGCTTCTGCTCCTTTATATACAAAGGTAGCACCACTCCCTGTATGTGTGGCTGCAGTTGTACTACTTTGAGCTCTAGTTACTCCTGTAAATTGTGTGGAAGATTTATTTGTGTATATAAACTTTTCATCATTGATCTGAAAGGTCATTGTTCCAGAAGAATTGAAAAGTGCAGTTGATCCTACAGTAACAGTACCCGAACCTGACATTACATCAGTTGAATCTATAGTTGTTGTTAAGGTTGTATACTTATTAATATAAGGTGCTACTGGTGTTACATATTGTGTAACATCTACATTATCAAAAAATGCATATAATCTTGTCATAGGTTTAAAAACCTTACAAGTAAAATTAACTGCTCTTGCCCGACAATAAGGAAGAACTTCTGTACTGACTACCTTATCCCCTTTAGATTCATAATCGATTCTTGGAGTAATTTCAGTACGAACACCAGAACGTGATTGTTTAGATGTAGTAGTTGTAACTGTTCTCTCCATAACCCTACGGAAAGGAGCTTGTTTTCTAGCTGTTGACCATGATGTATCTCTCCATTGTACAGAGTTACTTGTTTCTCCTGACCAGAAAGTTTCCCATTCGTTCCAAACTGTATTAACTGCACTACCTCCATTTCGTGCAATAAAGGAATCATAGTTACCTTCACGATTGATAACAAGGTTAGGCATTCTATTGGTATCTTTCCAAATGTCAGATGCTGGGTCAAGTGCAATAGAACCAACCCAAGCAATTACGTTAAATGGATTTACATTTTCTATTCTGGAAGCATATGGTTGATTAACCATTTCTGTTTCGGTATAAGGTAGTGTTATTAAATCCCCTGTCTTTTGATAACCAGCTGAAGTTCTTGCACTATCTGTTGAAACAGTTTCTTCTAATTCTGTCATTCTATGTTTAAACTCTGGTCTTAGAATACCATTTGCCATATCCATAGAGTTTTGATAATCTGGATGCATACCATCACCCACACTATGTCCAGTAAAGTTGTCTACAATAAATCCATTCTTAAATCTGTCTAATCCATCCGCATCTTGTATCTGGAAAGACTCTGTATCTTTCTCCAACATATTAAGTTGAGAGTAGTATTCCAAGTTCTCAACTCTCTCATTAATCTTACCAATATCCCTCATAGTGAATCTGCGATTCTTTACTTTTCGCATACCAATATCTGATGGTGCAAAAGTATATTGTGGAATTCTAAATTCTGCAATCTGCATTGCATCATCAAGAGGCACAGGCATTTCTGGATTCTCTGCAGCTGCACCCACAACTGTTCTAAATTCTCCATCAGCATCTAACCATAATGCTGCATTTTGTGGTAAGTAATAATTGAAAGAGGCTTGAAAAGTATCATCCGTTTTAGGTACATCAACTAAAGAAGCTGATGTGGATTCAAAACCATTAGCACCAGATACAGCAGAACTTCTCATTGCAAATGAAAATGGTGTTGTTGAATATGAACCAGTTGCAAATTTCTTACTCTGGTCATAATCTCCAACTCTTGGTCTAAAGTCTATTGAATCTCTAAGGTCATATTCACCAGTTGGTGAGATTACATCTGGATCAACTCTTTGTGCAGAATATAATGGTATCTCTGAATAATCAATACTTGTTGCAGAAGTTCCTACAGGATAGGAATCTACACTAAAATAATTTCCTGCACCATGTGTGAAATAATCAAACACTATCAGCAATCTTCCAGTTGGTGGTGCAATACCAGATTTTCTTGCAATACTACCAATATCATAAAATGTATCTCTCATTCCAGAATCTACTGTAAAATTACTTAAAATATTTTCATCGCCTGGAGTTACTGCTGAAATTGTTAATGTTCCTGAAAAAGATGTTACAGCTGTTTGTTGAGATGTAAGAGTAGTACCAGTAGTAAATGTTTTTGTTGTAAGATATGAGAATGATGCTGTTTGAGTTGTTTGACCAACACCCCCACTTACTGACCCATTTATGATTCTTGCGATTGAACCATTACTTCCTGTTATCTTATCACCTGGCTGAAATATATCACCAGCAATTAATGCATTTGCTCCTGCACTTGTAGTATATGACATTGTAGGTGCAACAGCTGGTACTGAAAAACTAGCAGACATATACACACCACGAATCTTAAATACATCGGCCTTCATTAATGAAATTTCATCATCAGTACAGTTTGTTCCATAAATTCCACGATTATCATATGTAACACCACTAGCAAAATCTTCTGTTCTAGGTATTGCTAACTGTGACATTGGTTGCAAAGTTTTAGTCTTTTCGTTTGCAGTTCCTATTTGTGAAGTATATGTTACTTTAAGTACATCATTAGTAAAACCACCAGTTAATGTTATTCCTAAACTTTGAGTTGAAATAGCTAATTTACAAGTAGCTCCACTATCGGTAGATGGTTTAAATACTGTACCCGCTGCAAATCCTGCATTAGTTGTATTAGCAGTTGATACCATTGATATTACATAATCATCTTCATTAAACGATACAAAAGATTCTCCATCTGGTAATGAAAATGAACCTTCTGTTCCAGTAAGTGTTACTGTATTTTGTCTACGAACTCTGAGTGTAGTATCTACCTTATTATTAAGTTCTGCAGCTTTTAAAGTTTTAACGGCTTGTTTTGGAAGTTTAGAAATCATTACAAGTTCTTCTTGTTCTTCAAATACAGAACGAACTCTTGTAATAGTAGAATTAGAAACTGCATCTGGAAATGTTTCTAAAGTTGACAATGACACATTACTAGCTATTGAAAATACCTCCATCCTTTTAACATTACCCGCAGAATCACCTACCTCAAATAAATCTCCAACTTTAAGGTCTGATGTAAATTGTGTATTAGTTCCTGTAACAGTAGTACCAGTTGCTGATACTGTTCCTGTTAATTTTTTAGCATCTTTTGGATAAATATCAGCTACATATTCTTTTCCACCAGTTGCAGCTGCATTCTGTCCATATAATGAATGAGCATCTGATATACCAAAAACTTTTGTAGCAGTCAAAGAATTCTTTGCACTTGTTGCCAAGTCACCAGAAAAATTACAGGAAATTGTATCATTTGTTGAAAATGTTCCTGTAGTTTGTAGTACATGAAATGTAGTTCCTCTATCTATTTTTGTACCATCATCTCTATCTGCAGCGTTTCCAAATAACAAATTACCAGTACCATTAGCGGCTACGTTACCAGTACAGTTAGCAGATAATTCAAAAGTAACATCACTTGTTATGGATAGAATATAAGCATCAGCAGGCATATAACCTTGTTCTGTGGAAGGAACACCAGCACCAAATTTAACACCCATACCAACTTCAAGTCCAGCTGTAGATGGTACTGTTACTGTAGCATCTGCATTAGCAGTTACCGCGGTCATAGTAAACTGCACATCTTGTGGTGCAATGTAAACAATTCCTGTAGCACCAGAACTTGATCCTTTTATTCTAGCTCCATTATGTAAGAAATGTGTAGCATCAAAACCTTTATTTGAAGCTGCAGTAATAGTTAATTTTGTCAACATTTTAACATCAAAAAGATAATGATAGAATGTTGATGTTCTAGGATGAGCTCCTGTTTGTGTAGTTGTTCCTGTAGTTCCTACTTCAAATGCTCTAGTTCTTGCAACACCGACTGTTTTTGTTTGTCTTAATAATCCATTAGCTGTCTGGTTTGCATCAGCAGTACCTTCACTAGCATAAGATGCAGCACCTACCCAGTTATTACCAGTATGAAAATGATCCATACCCCAAACATAGATAGGAGTATTATTAGCATGAGCTACAGGAGTAGTACCTAACCAACCTCTACCAGAACCATCTGATCCAGATGCTGCTGTAATTCGTGTATCAGAAGCAATACCAGAACATTTAATTATCTCACCACCCATCTGAACAAAAAATGCGCCTGTGCCAGGAAATCTTGCGGTAGAATCTACATCAATAGCTGTTGTACCAGTTGCAAAAGACCCATCATTAAGATGTGTAACTGGCATTCTCTGGTCACGCAATTCTACTTCTTTAAATGGTTTACTATCGTTACCATCTGAAGTAATATCTGGTGATCCAAAAGTATTTTCTACGGAAAGAAAGTTACCAGCACTAAATGTGGTTGGATTGTTTTGTACGAAATCTGTTGAACGTGCTTTATTTAATGCAACAAATGTTTGTCCTTGTGTTCCTATTTCATATCCTCGTACATATGCTTTACCTGGCGACAATCCTATTGCAATCTTTGTAGAATCTCCACCATCACCAGTACCATCTACACCTCCAACATTAGTAAATACTCCATCATTAAGACCATCATTATAATGTTCTCTCATATCAATGTCAAAACCCCTAACAACATAATCACCAGACTCATCAAATGTCCTTCGTGCAAGGGTATCTTCTAGTACAGAATATTCAGTAGCTCTTACTTGTGATAGAACCATGCCTTCTTTAATAGACATTAGTTCAATGAAATCTGCATCATCCGCAGAACCAAGTGCTTTCTTTGCAAGTGTAAGTGAATATTTTAATCGGTGAGCTCCTTTAGCTGCAAAGTTAGTACTTCCAGTTGCATTGTCTAGAAGTGCAGTTTCTTCTTCAGGAGTTACTAAGGATTCTGTTACTGTGAAACCAACTCTATAGGATGGAGTTGCAGAGTATGCATCTAAGACAATAGTTTGAGTTGAAGTTTGTACAAAAGAACCTCTGATATAAAAGATTCCTTTTTGTACACTTGAAGATGATCCTGTTCCAGTAGCTGCAGAAGCAGACGTAAGTGCAGCTTGAGTTCCCGCAGTTAATGTATATGGTGTACCACTAGCAGTATATGATATTGAAGTATCAATATTTAAAATTTCACCATTTGCAAATGTTTTGTTAGTAGTACCACCAGCAGCAGTTCCAGATTTTTCATACTTTACAAATAAGGTAAGATCATTAGAATTAGCTGCAGCTTGAGTATTTACAACTTTTGCCACAACTAAAGAAGTTGCTCCTGAAAGTTTCTTTCCTACTAAATCTGTTCTGAAATTTTCAGCAGTATGTGTAACACCACTAACTGTAAATGTTGCTTGAACTTTTACATAAGAATAGGTTACATCAAATCCAGTTTGGCCTGGAATTATTACTGAACCTTCTTTAAAGAAATGAGAACCTAATCTTTCTATTTGGTTTTGAAGAATAGTCTGCATCTGAGTAAGTTCACGAGCCTGAACTGAATAGGCGGGTCTAAACAATACTCGATGGTATAAACTATCTTCACTAAAATCGTCATAATATGGCGAAACATTTAAATTGGTTTTTTGCATTTTTTCTTCTTAAAATTCAACAACTAATTTAACATCTTCTGTTTGGTCAGAAGCTCTACTAATTGGTTTTCTATTTTCTATGTAAATTACATCACCTGAGTCTGGTTGTAATTCAGGGTTTGCATATCCTGCAACAAATACAGTATTGTTTACTGTTGCACTACTAGATACATCTGGAACACCAGTTGCACTTGAGGTTGCTCCTGTTATTGTACTATTTCCACCAAAAGGAATTTTCTGTTTATATGTTGCATCAGTTCCTTGATTGTCATAAACATTCTGAACATAAAACAAAATCTTATTAGTGGAATCCCATTCTACAACAATTCCTTGTGGAATAAATGTTGTATATGCTACTGAACCTTTTGTAAAAGCACCTGAAGGAGCTATTGAAGAAGTTACTACATAAGTAAAAACTGTTGAACTAGATACTGTAATATGATGTGTACCTTGATGTCCTGTAGCATTAGTAGCAAAAGTTCCTCCTGTAACCTTTACCATTTGTCCAGTTGTTAAATTATGTGCTGCTCCACAAGTAACTGTTACTGTACCACCAGAACCAGCAAAACTAGTAATATCGGCTGCAGCTTTTCCTGCTATTGTCTGAGAAATCTTTTCATCTATTGCAAATGTTCCTGAATTACTTGCAAGTTTGACTGCATAAGTTTGTCTGCAAGTTGAACCAGTAAAATTAGAAGTTGTTCCATAAGAATAAGGATTACGAACAATACCAAGTTGTCTAAAATCGTTTACAACTGAAAAGTCAAATGCTTCAGTTTGTTGTAGTTTAACATCTGTCAAACAAAAGTGTCCTCCAAGCTCCCTTGCAGGATTTGCACCATGTCCTCCATCTGGGCCGATGATAACTTCAAATACTGGATTTGTGGAAAAAGTTAAAATGCCTGATTTTTGAATATCATGTTGTTCTTTAATATCAGCTGCAAGAATTGTTGCTTGAGTATATCCAGAATGAGCAGCATTTGCTGAAGTTATTGAACAAGCTGTTATTTGACCATCATTAGCTCCACTAGTACCACCAATAGTTACTGAACATAATCCACCAGTACCATCTCCACGAATTGGAACATTTACTATCACCCTATCATTTGCATCTGCCCAGGCACTACCACCTATTAAAGAAAGTCCTGCTGTTGTAATTTTAACAACATCTAATCCACCATCTGCTCTTACATTTCCCGCAGTTGGTGGAGTAGTTAAAACTGGTATAAAATCTGGTGTTAAAAAGTTTTGTACTTGAGTTGTGGATAATGTGAACATATACTTAATTAAATATCCACCAGCTGCAAATGGTGGTGCAGCTTCAGAAGTTGGTTCTGCGGCTGTCCATGCACCATTACTATTATTTTCTAATACCTTATAGACCCTGTATGCAGAAGTCATAAAGTAAAATGTTGAATCAAATAAATTAGTTGCACTTGAATTTGCAGTATTGGATGCTGAGTAGTTAGGTCTATACATATCGTATGTAGTTGCACCCGAAACATCCAAGTCTCTGCGTGGGATTGCGTGTGTTACGCCGGTGGAATCAATTTTCTTGGCTGCGAGCATATCATCCCAATGGTATGCTTCTGACCTACGATTATCTACAGGGGTAGGTGGGGCCGAATCTGAACCACCAGTTGTACCCGAAGCAAATGCTGAAGGTCTACCAAT
>VTLG01010125.1_pt1 | contig 12382 bp, 25 predicted proteins | sample 4694571 | NCBI WGS metagenome assembly VTLG01 (sample SAMN12604809, study PRJNA352737) | marine metagenome | biome: ENVO:00000447; feature: ENVO:00000209|ENVO:00000569|ENVO:01000036; material: ENVO:00002151; isolation source: viral sequences binned using virsorter ... | reverse complement strand
TGCAAACATTTCTTTTGATGTTTCAAATCTTTTTATATCTGTTTCTCCTGAAGATTTTAAGCGTATTGCTATATTATGCTTTTTAAAATAGATATCATCTATATCACTTGCTTTATATCTATTAAAACCATTCTTTTTAATGTATTCTGAAAAATCATAACATTGCCATGCTTGATAATATTTATCACTACCGAACCTTGCAGATACATTTTGCTTATGTATTTTAAAATTCAATTCTGATCTTTCAGTAAATAAAGTATTAGAATCAAATTTATTAAAATCTCTATTATTATCTAAAAACAACTCTATCTCTTTAATTCTGTTTTTAGCTTTTTCTAATTGTTTCTCATTCATAACTATTTAACCTCTAAATTTTAAATTAAAATATCTATAATTTTATAAAACCAATATTAAACAAAATAATGGTATTAATGTTATTATCAATAAAAAGTGTCTTTCATTTTCATTAATCCATTCTTTATATGACAGCAATCCATATATGCTAACCATTAATACAAATAAGAATATGAAAAAATATACTTCTAATCTCATGGTCTATCTCCTTAAAATTACTATATCTCAATAATAATAAAATTATTTATGTATTGCAATACCCAATGTAATAAAAAAGCTATATTTATTAATTTATTTAATATATTATTTTAATGGTATTTTTGCCTATAAATTGAATAACATCTTTGATTTAGATTGAATCAGCTTAGATTTAGCAGCTAAGATTGAATTTTACGCCTTAGATTGATTGAATTACGCCTTAAATCGCTTCTGTAATTGATTGAATGAATTGAATGAGTTAATTCCTTTTAACTCATTTTATGAGGATCAATATTCTCTTGTTAATTTATTTATTATTGTCTTTATTCTCTTGTTTATTGTTTATACTCTCCTCGCTATAAACTTTAACTCGGATTTCGTCTTGCATATTTTCAGGCAAGGAATCCCAATACTCGCTTACAACCTGTTCTAGTTTTTCTAAATTGGGTTTATGGTAAGGTTTTTTTGATCCTTGCATTTCTAGTTCTATCTCGTCAGCCAACTTTTTATTTCTTTCATCTATGTTCATAATTAACCTCTTTTGATTCTTCTATCTGTTCTATGGTCATTTCAACTATTGTGTTTTCAGTTTTGTTATTTTGATAATCTAATTCATCTTGGTCATAACCCATAATTACAAGCTCGTGTAATTGGTTTTTAACTGAATCATTAAACCTAACTCTTGAATTAGGGTTATACTTTTTAAGTTCTTGTATCATTTGTTTAACTATCACTTATATCTCCTTCATTTAATCTATCTATCCTCATTACCCATTACCAGGTAATTCATAATTAACCTTATACTAAATATTTGTGTCTTGCAAACTCTTTTTCCTCATCTGAGGAGAAAATTTTATCAGGAAGTCCATAATCCTTTCTTACTTTATTGATTTCTACCATGAATTTTTGCCATTGACATAAAATATTGTCTTGATTTTTCTCAGACATTTTACTCTCCTTTAAGTTTCTTAACCTCTCGTTTAAGTTTCTTAATTAAATTAGTAAATTTTTTATATTGCTTTGCTGATCTTACGAGATACTTCTTTTTATTCAGCAAATAGTATTCGTGCCTTTTAGCTTTCTCTTTTGCTTTTTGCTTATCTGTTAAAGATTCCCATTTTAGCTTCTTAGCTACTTTAATTTGCTTTTTCTTTTTTTGATAGAGCAATCTGGATAACGCTTTCCTTTTTTGTTTGTTCTTTTTGTAATATTCTTTCCAATCTGTTGCCATGTTTTTCTCCTTATTTAGTTTTTCCTAGAATGGAATGTCATCATCATTTTTAAACGATTGAGATTCTTTTTTTGACTCCCATTCATCTTTTTTCTTTTGCTCAAAATCCCTCAAATGCTTACTACTATGAGAATCACTAGAATCGGATCGGTTAGATTGATTATCTTCTCTTGGTTTATAGTTGTTAACTTCTGCATAGAATTTAGTCTTATCGGCAGATTGCTTAACATCAAGATTGATAAACCCTTTATCATTTGCAGATTTATTCTCCAGATAATCCATTAATTCTCTTTTGTTTATGCCAATGCGAAAGAAAATAAAATTCTCTTTACTCGTTTCAATGTTGCTAGTTAGAGGTGTTGAATTTATATACAACCCACTAGCAAATTCTTTTTTATTATCGTATGCCATTATTTCTTCTCCATTTTTAAGTTATTAATTTGGTTTCTCAGGGTATCTGCCATTAACTTCTTCAACCTCTCTTTTTCTAAGATTATCTCCTGACTACTTTTCAAGACAACCGACTTTATTTCTTCTTCTAATGTATTCTCTTTCATAATATTTTCCTAAATTGCTTTTTATCTACATCAAACTTTTTAATCTTTTCTGTAAATTCTTTTTCTGATATTAAATGCTCGGTATAATCTGCAAGGTGTCCTATTAAGTATTTTTCATAATCTAAATTAGGTAAAATCTCGTATATTTCAACAAAACTCTCCCCCCAATTAACAAAATGTGTTTTCTCGATAGGGTATTTAAGCATTTTCAGGACTAATTGCTGACCATAGATTTGAAAAATATATTTTTCCATAATTTGCTCTAAACTGTACCCACTCCCCATTCCCCCTGCCTTACATTCTCCACAAGTAGTAAAATCATCACATAAAAAGTCAGGTGTAGCACTAATGCTGACAAAACCCTTGCTTATCTGTGTCCAATTATGGACTTCAAAAGATTTCTGGTTATCAAGGATAAAATTAAAGTCTTTACCTTTAAACCCTCTAAAATCTGCATAAGATTTTAAAGCGTGTACCTCATGCTCAGATCCATAGATGCCATAAGGAATAACATGAGGAGAAACCTCTAAAGGTATTTTCGTAATATCAGAATTTAGCTTAGTGTTTCTCTTGGTATGACCACTTGTGCCTTTAATATATTTATTAAACCCTAAATAATCAATAAATTGACTAGCTGACAAATTATAGTAATTATTTGCCATGATTATCTAAATCATTTTCAGATTTCTGTTGTTTGTTTACTTTTTGGGTTATTGTTGGCTCTATTTCTGCATCTGAATAAAACAACTCGTATGCTTTCAATAATTTCAAAACACATCTATCAACCCCTCTTTTAAAAGCCATGCTGCGATAATACTTGCTAACACAATTTTGAGGTGTAGCTTCTCCTACATCTTCCCATTCAAGATCGCCATGTTTTACAGTAATCAGCATAAATGTGCCTTTCTCATTATCATCAGTAATAACATTAATGCTTGGTTTTGACATTTTCTCTATGCCATGTATTTTCTCACAAGCATCATGTTTTATAAGCCACTTGCCACTTTGCTTATGCAAGTAGAAATCATCTTCTTTGGTAAGATTATACTTTTCAGCAAAAATCTCTCTTGGGGTTTTACTTGGGGTTTTATCTTTTTTATCCATTATTTTTCCTTGTTTTACTAATTACTAATAACTCTACTAAAATTATTCTTTTATAGCAACAGATATATGTAAATTATTTTATTATTTAAAGGTAGAGTATTAGCATATTCTAATTTATTAATAGTATATTTATTAATTAACTGATCTTGTATTATATAATATATGTATGGCTTTATAATATAGGGGAACAAAAACAAAGGAACAAAAGAATTATAATATAATAATTATAATAAGAAATAATAATAATTATCACATTTCAGGTTAGACTTCAAGGAGAATTTTAGAATGTTGGAAACATGGCACTTGCAATAATTAAATAATTGTGGTATAATGAGTTATCTCCAATAGCGAGGGGAGTGAGAAAAAAGGTTAGTTGCCTAAGTACATAACCTCATACTATTGCTAAAGCATTAATGGAGATGTAAGGAAACGATAAGGTTGATTAGTGATCTTTTGTGAGGAAGTAATATGAAAACTAAAAACACAGAAGAATGTAATGGCAAACCTGTAAGCGAACAAGGTTTATGTGGTATTTATGCTGTTGCACTTACTACTAATAAAACTGTGCAAAGTGTATTTAATAAATATAAAAGGTACTACCAAATGGGCAATGATTGGAAAGGTGCTACAAAATATGGTCATATCTTTAATTTATTAATGCTATATAAGAGAAAAATAAGACTTATAATTGCACCAAAAACAGATTTTTCTAAAGGATCAGGTAAACCTGTGTCACTTAGAAAGTTTGTTGATGAATATTCTGGGAAAAACAGAACTTATATAATTCGCTATCGTGGACATATAATGGTTGTTTTAAACAGAATATGTTATGACCAACATGGCAAGACACCATACGAAAGTATTGGCAAAAGAGATATTATTGAAAGAGTATCTTGTTGGAGTGGCAATACTTACAAACAATATTTTGGTGGGCAAAAAAATGGGCTAGTGACTAATGCGATTGAGATTACTAATTCATTATTTAAGCCACCAATAAACAACAATTAAACAATAAACCGATCACTACCACCTTATCGTTATCCAGCCCACCCAAAATAAGAGAAACTAAGCATTGATTAAATATTTTATTGTGTTTAAGATAAGAGAACGATAAAAAACTAGGAGTGTATAAGTAATGGAAAAGGTAGCGACTTCGCTGATTCAAAAGTATGTAAAGAAATTGCCAGATAAAGACTTGCTCTTTCTATTTTTACACTATCAAAGAGTAGTTGATGATATTTATTTAGCAACCTTGAACGATTGGGTTTGGTTCTCGGTACTTAAAGAAAAAAAATTTAAAATAAAACCAGAGGATCATCAAGAGGAAGTTAAAAAGGAGATAAAATGATTAAATTAGCTCAAGAGGATTTAGAAAAGTTGGTAATCTTTATGAGGGAGTGTGGGGATAAGCTAGGGAAAGCTACCACCGACCTTGACTTATTGGAGAGCAAAACCAAAGAATTAGAGAGCCAAGCATTTTTAAGTGCTGATGGAACGATTAAGGATAAAGAACATAAAGCTCGTACTTGTAAGCTAGTTGTAGAAAATAATGGCAAAATAGCTCAATTAAGAGGTCTAGTGCAACAATTAAGGTGGTCGTTAAAGGTTTCAGAAATAGAGTGTGATCTATTCAGGTCGGTAAACTCAAATAAACGACTTGAAAGAAAATTATACGAACATTTAGGTTAAATAGGAGAAAAATAATGGCAACACAATGCGAACTGATATTAAAAGACTTGAAAAAAGGCAGAAAAATAAACCCCCTAATGGCTTTAGCAAAATATAAATGCTTTAGGTTAGCAAGTAGAATCAATGATCTTAGAGAAGAAGGACATTCTATTGAAACAAAAATGGTAGCAAATAAAGATGGGAAAAAGAAGTTTGCTGAATATTATTTGGAGAAAGAAAATGAGTAAAACCTGTAATGAACAATATTTTAATACAATAGAAGAAATAGAAAATTCTGGGGAAGATTATAACAGAAAATACGCTATTGAAGAATTGTCTAAAGTAATGGGTAGAGAAGATGCAGAAAGTTTTTGTGATAACTTAGAATCTAAATGGGATATGCAAGTAGATTATCTAGTAGAACAAGAAAGAGAATCACAAGATAAATAAGAATGAGCAAAACTAAGAAATTTACGAGAAATCAAGTTTGGGAAAATTACCTCAAATTGCTCAAAACATATAAAGAAAAGCATGGGGATGTAATTGTTCCTGTAAAGATTTCTCTAGGTAGGTGGTTGCAAAGACAAAGAATGAGGTGGGATCAATTATCTGAATCACGACAAAAGAAACTTAATGATATAGATAAAGATACAAAAAACTTCAATGAAGTGCTTTTATGGAAAAAATCTTTTAATGAGCTTTTAGATTATCAAAAGAGTCATGGAGATATAAATATTAACATTAAAGACTCAAAGCATACAAACTTATATAGGTGGATTGTGGCACAAAGGCGAAATAATAAAGAATTTCTAAGCCAAGCAAATAATTGGACATCTACTAGAAAAGCAGAATGGAAAAATAGAAGAATTAGACTAATAGAAGCGTTCAACTTTCCTTTTAAAGATGAATCTAGTCTTAATCTCAAAGAAGAATTAATTAGATTGATTAGATGTAGCCCTATATTGAATGTTATAATTATTAATGGGGAAAAAGAAAGGTAAAACTTTAGCCGAGAAAAAGCACATGAGAAAGGTAGCTGAATTAGGGTGTATAGCTTGTCGCAAATTAGGTCATTTCGGCACACCTGCTGAACTACATCATATCAGTAGTGGGGTAATGGGGAGAAAATCTAGTAATTTTCAAGTGATCCCTTTATGTCCATATCATCATAGAAATTCAGATGAAAGCTATCATAGGAATCCTTTATATTTCACAGAAAAATGGGGAACGCAGACCTCTCTACTCGAAGAAACTTTAGACTTACTACAAAAGGAAACAGAAAATGAAAGCTGAATTATTATCCCTACTATATCCAAGAAGCATATCACTTGAAACTGTGGGCAGCAAAGCTCACGATTCCATTACATCTGATGATATAAATGTAAAACTAGCCTATTCTAAGGTAAATAATGTTGAACTTAATCTCATATTCGCTAAGTTTTTAGATAATGATGAGTGTAAATCAAGGTTATTTTGGGAATTATATGATTTTGTTAAAGAAATTATTGATGAAAAGTACGCCAGAAAATATTTAGAAGTAGCTATTACTGAAAGAATTTTAGTATGTTGCCCTTTTTGTAATGGAACAGGGGTAATGATCTTTAAAGAGAAAGTGGAATCTTGCCCTCATTGTACGAAAGAGGGAAATTTTATTTATTCAGATGATGTGGTAGCCAATTTAATTGGGATAAAACCCCAAAAGTTTAAGAAAAAAAAATACAATGAAATTATAAATAAACTTATGGATATTGAAAATTCAGCACTTCAAAAAATAGGTGATACATGATTCCATTTCCTAATAAAAAGTACAACATTATTTATGCTGATCCACCATGGAGATATAATGATACAAGAAGTGGGGCAGGTTATAAAAATCCGAATGGTGCTGGTGGTGCAGAAAAACATTATGCAACAATGTCATTAGAGGAAATATGTGATCTTCCTATTAGTGAAATAGCTGATGAAAATTGCATGTTGTTTCTATGGTGTACTTCAAGTCTTTTAGATTATGGTTTTGAAGTGATAAAAAGATGGGGTTTTGAATACAAAACTATGGGATTTGTGTGGATAAAAATGACAAAAGATTATATTAAGCCATATTCAGGAATGGGTCATTACACTAATCAAAATGCTGAATTTTGTTTGCTAGGTTTAAAGGGTAAATATTGGAGAGAGAAAAAGAATGTTAAACAAATAATACAAAAACCTAGAGATAAACATTCTAAGAAGCCAGATTGTGTTAGAGATAAAATTGTAGAACTGTGTGGAGATTTACCAAGAATTGAGTTGTTTGCTAGAAAAAAAGTCGATGGTTGGGATAGGTGGGGAGATCAATCAGAATCAGGCTGTTTGAATGAAGAACAAGAAGAAAAACAAATGAGTTTAATAAAATAGGTGATACATGATAAAAGTAAATTTAGATACTTTGAAGAAAAAGAGAGTGAGAATAACTCAATTAGATGGTAAATTGCCTAATCTTGCTTTAATGAAATTATCACATTGGCATAAATCAAAAGGAGATGAGGTTTACTTTACTCAATCTGCAAAAAGGACTTTGTTTGAAGAAAATTATGACATTATATATGGCTCATCAATCTTTAATTTCTCAAAGAAGAAGCAAGGTGTTTTTTTAAGGGATTTCCCAAATGCTATAATTGGTGGCACAGGCACAGACAACAAAACAAAGGTAGAGGATATTGTTGATCTAAACAGCTATGAGTATTTTGATTATGACTTATACCCTGATTATCAAAACAGCATAGGGTTTTCACAAAGGGGTTGTAGATTAGCTTGTAAATTTTGTGTTGTTCCTAAAAAAGAGGGGAAGAATAAAGGTAATAGTGGAATCCACGATATATGGAGAGGTGATCCTTATCCTAAAAATATAGTTTTATTAGACAATGATTTCTTTGGACAACCAAATTGGCAAGAAAAAGCTAAAGAAATGATAGAGGGAAAATTTAAAATAAACTTTAGTCAAGGTATCAATATAAGACTTATTGATGAGGAGTCATGTGAGATACTGCCACAAATTAATTACAAAGACACTAAGTTTAAAACTAAAAGACTTTATACTGCATGGGATAACTTGGGAGATGAAAAGATTTTTATGAAAGGTGTTGAAAGATTAACAAAGTATGGCGTTCCGTCATCTCATTTATTGGTGTATATGTTAATAGGATTTAAAAAAGGAGAAACATGGGAAGATATATATTATCGTTTTAATAAAATTCACGAAATTGGAGCATTTGCTTATCCTATGGTTTTTGACAATTCCAATAAATTACACAAAAAATTTCAGAAATGGGCAATCCAAAGATATTATAAGTTTTGGGCGTGGGAAGATTTTAGAGATAAACCTCTAACTTGGCTAAGAAACCAACATTATTCAAAAAAAGGTGGTCAATTAGACTTACTATCTGAAATAGGTGATACATGAAAACATTAGAATTATTTTGTGGCACAAAAAGTTTTAGTAAAGTAGCTAAAGAGTTTGGTTATGAAACTAAAACACTAGATAACGACAATCAGTTTAATGCTGACTTGACTATGGATATAATGGATTTTGATGTATCTATGCTAGGAGATTATAAACCAGATGTTATCTGGGCATCCCCACCTTGTCAGAAATTTAGTGTGGCTAGTTTCTCTACTCATTGGAATCCTAATAGAGTTCCTAAGAATGAAAATACAGTTAAAGCTATGGATATGGTTAAGAAAACTGTAGAAATTATAAAAGAATTAAATCCTAAATATTTTTATATTGAAAACCCTAGAGCCATGTTGAGAAAACTCGATTTAATTCCTTATCCATATACTACTGTGACTTATTGTCAGTATGGTTTTAAATATATGAAACCAACTGATATCTGGTCTAATAATTCTGATTGGCTAATGATTGCTAAAAGTTGTAAGAATGGAATGTCTTGCCATGAATCTGCGCCTAGAGGAGCTAAAACAGGATTACAGGGTATTAAAGGAGCTGCTAAAGGAGCTATACCACCAAATTTAATGAAAGAAATTTTAGAATATAGTGTTTTATGAAAAAGAATTACTATTGTTATAGAGCCACAGTTGTATTTAGTGGATCAGTTGGAGCAACATCAGAAGAAGAAGCAATAGATAAGGTTGTTAAGGAATCAGAAAAATATCCTGAACAAGTAAGTTTTAAACCTGAAGATATAAAAGTTAGAAAATTACAGAAAAAACCTGAAAAGGGGTTATACAATGATTCTAAGTACGAATTGTAAGAAGTTGGCTTCCATACATACCCTTAAAATCCTTGTTTATACCCTTTAGCATACTTGCCTACCACCCCTAATGCTTAACAATATCCTTATTATCTTTTTGCTCTTTAGGATTGATTTGCTTATCTTCTTCTTCTTCTAGGTCTTTTAACCCTTGTAATTTGGGATTAAGGTTGGGAATGGTCTTAATTAGTGTCTGTAATTCAGCAATTAACTCATCATCAGATTTCTGATGTTTGTCTATATTCAAATTAATTGTCTGGCTAGAGAATGATCCTAACTCTAAAATCAATTTTGCAGTATTTAACTTAACTGCGTCCTGATCAGACTTTAATAAATCTTGTAATACTGAAATTGCCATACCAGAAGTAGATGAGATTCTCTCCTCATTTTTCTCTCTTATTTCAGAAACTAATTTTTTTCGTAAATAATGCCCCATTTGTCTTGGCGACTTATCTTTATCCCAACCTGCTTTGATTGCTGATTGTGTCGAATTATTGGCAGTATCTCCCTCGCAGAAATACTCTACAAATTTTTTCTCTTTTTCTCTATCTGCTTTTTTTCCCATATTTTTCTCTTTGTTAGATTGAATTGGCTTTTTTAAAACTCATACGACTGTGATTGACTGATTATTGTCCTAATGGATTATCTGACCTAGCTTTCATCTCATTAACTTTAGCGTTTAATACTGCTATCTCAGCTTTGTTAATGGCTATATCTGCTGTCAATGGTTTAATGTCAGGAGCTGATTTTTTCTCAAGCACAGCTAAACGATTTGAGATTTCTCCAAACTTGGAAAAACCACCACCAATAGCTGCTATAATTGAGAGCAATACTCCCCATGTTTTTATATCTTTAAAATCCACGAATCCTCCGTAAGTGTTCTTCTGCCCTTATTCTGTTATCTAAAGATTCCTGAAGAATCTTCTGATATTTCTGAACAGGGTCGTTATAGCTGATTTGAGCTTCAGCATATATATCTCTATTGTCAATATAGTTTCTGGTCTCATAATATTCTCCACCATCTATATTTAGTTGGTTGTTAAATATATTATTATTGGTTTGCCCATACTTTTCAATAGATATAGGACTTTCCATAGCTTTGGCTACGATTAATGAGGTAGCTATAAGTCTTTGATCTACTCGCTTGAGTGTTTCATTTACCTTTTTCTCTATGGATTCTACTGTAATAGTTTCAGTATTGACTCTAGTGCTTCCCTCAGACCTGCTTTCTTCCACCTCTGTATCTCTGCTTTCGATAGTTTCTTCTCCTGAATCAGCAACTTCAGTTCCTCCATCTCCAGATTCACTATCTGTTGCTTCTCCTTCTCCGACAGACTCATCTGTTATTTCTTCTTCAGCAACGACAGTATCTTCTGTTGTAGGTTCTTCAGAAACGACTTGAGTTTCTTCCACATTCTCCTGAGTGGTTTCTCCTGCACTAGCTGTTCCTCCAGGCTCATCAGCAATTCTTTCTTCACTTTCTCTTGGTGCTTCTCCATCTCCTGCTCTTGCAACTTCTTCTGTTGTAATTTCTCCATCTCCTCCTTCGCTAACCTTTTCTCGTAAAGGCTCTGACTCAATGATTCTGCTAGTGTCAGAGGTTTCGTAGTTGGTCGCCCCTTCTTCGGACCTCGTTTCAAAGAACTCTTGGAAAATGTCTGCTGTTGAGGTGTCGCTGAAACTTTCTGCTGTTTCAACATAGACTTCTTCAATTTCGATTTCTGTTGAGAATGTCTCGATGGTCGTTGGATCGTCATATATTATCTCCTGAAAGACATCTACAACTCCAGCATTTAACTCCTCAATAGCCTGTGGCTCGAAGTAAAATTCTTCTATTGTGGATATTTCCACAGTAGGTTGTTCTGTCATTTCAAAGTTAAATTCTTCTTCAGGGATATACTCATAAAAGTCTATCTCCTCGACAGTATTATATACTGTTTCACTCATTGTGCTTAATTCTTCTGCTTGTTCGGCACTAATCAAGCTATGTATGATTGTTAGCGTTGGATTCTTTAGGTCTGTGCCATAGTGGCTAGAACTATTGCTGCTCTCGTCAAAGGTAAACCTTACAGCTATATCATAGTCTGATTGACTGTTAATACCCTGTGTATAACTATCAGTATAGGTCGCCCAATCCCCACAATTTATGTAGCCACACCCAGTATTAGCCACTTCTCTTATCTGAGTCGTAACTGTACCATTAGCATCTGTAATGGTCTGCTTCATGGTAGTAGTAGAGTTAAGATTATTCCAATGCCAGATGTCTGCACCTAATGTAGATGTCCAGCCGTTGTTGATTTGAGATTCAGTTAGGGTGTCGCTGAGGGAGATAGTGCTTTCTACATACTTCCCATCTACCCCAGCTATTGTACCTGTTCCATGTCTTGACGACTGGTTAGTACCTGTCCACGAACTATTAGTAAAATTCTGATTCAAAAGATTCCCTGTCTGATCGCCAAACAGGGAAAGAGGAAATACCATGAATAGTATTATAATTAATTGTTTCATTCTCTTACTGGGGTGTCAATTCTAATTTCATTGTTTCCCCATACCTCCATCTCTCCTAAAATTACCCTATGTGTTGAGCAACCTATTAAGCTAACGCTAATTATTAGTATTAAAATCTTCATTTTTGCCTTTTGCTTTTTTCTTTCTAAAAATTCTGTCAAAGTTTTCATCAAACTTCTTTTTATTTATAGGTCGATATGTAGAACCTTTACTCATCTTTATTCCAAGTCATTGATTGTTTGGTTGTCTGGCTAGATAAATTTCCTTTTCTTTTCTCAATCCACCTAGCTTTAGCTTTCTCACCAATTAATCCATCTATTGGGCAGGGTGTACCTGCGTTCATCATAGCTTTCCAAATATTCTTGTCTTGACAAGCCAATGAGATTGCTGCCACTTTCATGCCGAGCTTAGATAAAACTGCTACTGATTTTCTTCTCTCACAGTTAGGATCAACATAGTAAGAACCAAATGTTCCACTAAACCCTATAACTGTAACTCCTGCTGCTAATGGA
>VTLG01005528.1_pt1 | contig 12383 bp, 12 predicted proteins | sample 4694571 | NCBI WGS metagenome assembly VTLG01 (sample SAMN12604809, study PRJNA352737) | marine metagenome | biome: ENVO:00000447; feature: ENVO:00000209|ENVO:00000569|ENVO:01000036; material: ENVO:00002151; isolation source: viral sequences binned using virsorter ... | reverse complement strand
CCAAGTAGATTTCTTATGGCAGAAGATGAATTTTTTAAACAACTAAACTTTAGAGCTTTTGCTAAAGCAGAGATATGGGAAGAAGGTACAAGGGCAGGGAAAACAGGTGTGCAGCTACAAAAGTTTATGGATAGAAGATTTAAACAAATAACGGATCTTTTAATGAATGAAAGTAAAACAGGTAAATATAGCAACAAGACTTTAGATTTATATAGACGAGCTAGAGAATTTTCAGCACAATCAACATTTACAGAACAACTAGCAGAAGGCAGTCTTACTAAAGGTATGCAAACCATTATTAATCAACACCCATATTTAAGACAGATTTTACCCTTCATAAGAACACCAGCAAACATACTAAAACAAACTGCACAAATGACACCTTTTCTAAAAGAAATGGGTGAGATACCTATAGCTGGTAATGCTTTGAAAAATATGAAATGGTATCAACAACACGTTGCAGAAATGACAAGTGATAATTTAGCAGTAGCAGCTAGAGCTAGAGGTAAAGCAAAACTTGGCGGTGCTTTATGGGCTGCTGCTGGTGGGTTAGCTCTTGCTGGTAATGATCCAAATGCAAGCATAGCTATAACTGGTGGTGGTTCTCCTAACTTTAAGATTAACAAACAGTTGATGGACACAGGTTGGCAGCCTTATAGTTTTAGATTTTTAATTAGTGAACAAGAAAGTCAAAAATATGCAGAAACAGGCAAAGCTTATGAAGTAATAAATATAGACCAAGATACAAAATATGTAAGAGGTGCAGATGGCAAACTTAAATTTAAGTATGTAAGTTATAAAAGACTTGATCCTTGGGCTAACTTTTTATCTATATCTGCTGATATGGCACAAATAAGAGGTTATTTAAATCCAGAAGATGACAGAGGAACACAGCTTGCAGATGTAGCAAAAGTAGCACTAGGAAGAAATTTAGTAGAGAAATCCTACTTACAAGGCATAACTGAATTTATAGAAATGTTTAAACGAGAAAATGGTTTGCAAACATATTTAGCAAGAAGATTAGCTGCTGTTACAAATCCATATTCTGCTGGTGGTAGAGATTTAAAGAAAGCTATGAATACATATTCAAGTTTTTCAGATGGTAATATACTTATGGATAAAACAGCGTATGGAGATGAATCACCTTTATTCTCAGTAAGAAGATATTTAAACGAATTAGCTGCAACAATTCCTTACTACAATGCTGAACTTAGGCCAGAACAAAACTGGATTACAGGTCAATACAGAACATTTCCTGTAGGCTTTGGAAAACATAACTGGAATGTATTACTTGATGGCTGGTCAACAGATACACAAACAATAAACGATCCTGTTTTAAGTGTTATTGCAGATACTAATAGAGAATTTAAACCACCAAAGAAAAGTTTATCGGGAGGTGCATACAAATTAAATACAGATGAATATGCTCAACTTGTATATTTAACAGCATCAACAAAAATAGGTGGTAAAAGGTTGTACGACAAACTAACAGAAGTTATAAATAAACCAAATATGAAAAAAAATATAAAAATTATGAGAGGAGATTTTGTAACAGTAGTAAATGAAGAAGTTGCTATAAAAGCACAGACAGATGCTAGAAATGAAGTAGTGGAAGCATTAAATAAAATTATGTCTATATATAAAACTAAAGCAGCACAAATTCTTGAAGCAGAATACCTTGATCCACAAAAACAACTAAGGATAAAGACAATAGATTCTGAAGCTGGTAAACTGAAAAAAGGAATTACATTAGACTCTATTCCACAAGTACCCTTTTAAATTATGGCTACTAATACAGCAGACTCCTCTACCGAACATACAGGTAATGGGAGTACTACGTCTTTCTCTATATCGTTTACTTATCTTTCTACTGCAGAGATTGATGTCAAGGTAAATAATGTAGTCAAGAGTATAAGTTCAGATTATACAATAAGTGGACAAACACTTACTTTTGGTTCTGCACCTTCAAATGGTCATGTCATATCAATTAAAAGAGATACAAATATAGGTCAAAAGAAAGTTGACTTTGAAGATGGTAGTGTTCTTACAGAAACAGATTTAGATAATAATACAAACCAACTGTTATTTGGTATTCAAGAGATAGCTGATGATTATGTAAAAAGAGATGGCAGTCAAACAATAACAGGAGATATAAAGTTTGAAGGTTCTGTTGATGATGCTAATGAAACAACACTTACAGTAACCAACCCTACTGCTGATAGAACAATTACTGTACCTGATGTTACAGGTACAATCGTAACTACAGGAGATACAAGTACAGTATCAACTGGAATGATAGCTAATGATGCTATCACAAATGCAAAAATAGCTGATGACAGTATAGATTCAGCACAATATATTGATGGAAGTATAGATACACAACATATAGCAAATGAAAATATAACAACAGCTAAATTAGCAAATGACGCTGTTACGTCTAGTAAACTTGCTGACAATGCAGTACTTACATCAAACATTACAGATAGCAATGTTACTACAGCTAAGATTGCAGACAACAATATAACTACAGCAAAAATAGTCAATGACGCTATTGATGCAACAAAACTAGCAGACAACGCTGTTGGTTCTGTACATTATCAAGATGGTTCTATTAATCGTGTTCATTTAGAAGCTGATATTATAGACAGCACTAAATTAGAAGATAACGCAGTTAACTCAGAGCATTATGTAGATGGAAGTATACAGACAGCACATATAGCTGATAGTCAAATTACTACAGCAAAAATAGCTAATTCTAATATTACTACAAGTAAGATAGCTGATGACGCTGTTACTAATGCTAAAATAGCTGATGGCACATTAGATGGTAGGTACTATACAGAAACAGAATTAGATGCTGGTCAGTTAGATAGCAGATATTTTACTGAAACAGAACTTACAAATGGTGCGTTAGATGGTAGATATTTTACTGAAACAGAAGCAGACGCAAGATATTTTAATATAAGTACAGGTGACACAATAAAAGATGGTGATACATTTCCTGATAACGATACAACGATTGCAACAACCGCAGCTATCAACGACAGGATAATTGACCTTGTTGATGATGTTGGTGGTTTTGTACCAATAGCAAGCGAAACAAATTTTCCTACAGCTAACCCTGATGTAAATAATGGTAGTGGTACTCTTGTATCTATCAAAGCTATTGGAAGTACACGTACACCAAGTAGCGGTACAGTTACGATTTCTAATGGTGCTGGTTCTAATACTGTAACGATTACAGGCTGTGGGTCTACAGTTCTTACAGCAGGGTTTGGTGTAATTGTAGAAACCACATCTACATTACATACATACGCATTTCATAGATTAGTACCAAAAGCAACAGAGGTTACAACTGTAGCTGCAAACGCAACTAACATTGCTGCTGCTGGTGCTAATACTACAAATATTACTACTGTAGCTAATAACAATTCAAACATTAATACAGTAGCTGGCATATCTAGCAACATTACTACTGTTGCTGGTATTCAAGCTAATGTTACAACTGTCGCTGGTATTTCATCTGATGTTACTGCTGTTGCAGCAGACGCAACGGACATTGGTGCTGTAGCTGCCAAAGCAACAGAGATAGGAAGGTTAGGTACTGCTGATGCTGTAGCTGATATGAATACTTTAGGTACTACAGCAATCGTATCTGACATGGATACACTTGCAGACATATCAAGCAATATAACAACAGTTGCTGGTATCTCAAGTAACGTAACAACAGTCGCTGGTATTCAAGCTAATGTCACGACTGTAGCTGGTATTTCAAGCAATGTTACTTCAGTTGCTAATGATGCAACAGATATAGGAACGGTTGCTAATTCTATAAACAACGTAAATACAGTTGCAAGTAATATTTCTAATGTAAATAGTTTTGCTGGTACATATCAAATAGCTTCTTCTGCACCTTCAACAGATGGTGCTGGTAATGCTCTAGCTGCTGGTGACTTGTACTTTGATACAAGTGCTAATGAACTAAGAGTATATAACGGATCTACATTTCAAGGAGGTGTTACAGCTACTGGTAACTTAGCTGGTCTAGGTGCTAACACATTTACTGGCGATCAGACAATACAGTCAACTTTACCTACACTTAATTTTACTGAAAGTGATGGTAACCCTGATTACAGATTAATAGTATCTAATGGTGAGTTTAAGGTTCAAGACACTACTAATAGCAACGCAACTAGACTTAAAGTAAATACAGATGGTCACATTGATTTAAAAACTAATGTAGACTGTGAAGCTGGTCTTGACGTAACAGGCAACATAACTGTATCTGGTAACGTAGATGGTCGTGACGTAGCTGCTGATGGTACTAAGTTAGATGGTATTGAAAGTGGTGCTACAGCAGATCAGACAGCAAGTGAAATTTTAAGTTTAATATCTAATCAAGCAATATCTACAACTGGAACTGGTAGTACTTTTGGAAGGCTTACTATTTCTAATGTCAACCCCTTCATCACGTTAACAGATACAAACAACGATTCAGACTTTTCTATTCGTGGTTCTAGTGGTAACTTTGTAATTCGTGATGATACAAATGCTGCTTCAAGATTAACAATAAATTCTTCTGGAACAGTTGATGTAGCTGGCAACCTAGATGTTGGTGCTGGTGTTGACGTAACAGGAAATATTACAGCTACTGGTAATTTAGATATTGCCGACTTTGCTGATACTACTACTAACTCGTATCTAAAAATTGCAATACAAGATACAGATGGAGTTTTAAAATCTGATGACAGCATTAAGATTAACCCTGCACAAAACGCATTAGATGTAGATGGCTTAAATCTTTCTTCACAAGTTATAAGAACAAATAATACTGAAGAACTTAGGTTAACTACTGGTGCTGGTAATGGAACTGTTGATATAAAAGTAAGTCCTACACAAATTACACTTAAAGGTAATGTAGCAGTCACAGGAACAGTAGATGGCAGAGATATAGCTACTGATGGTACAAAACTAGATGGTATAGAAGCTTCAGCTACTGCTGACCAAACATCTACAGAAATAAAATCTTTACTAGCATCTGATAAATTAACAAGTACTCATCTTGCACAAGACTCTGTATCAAGCACTCAAATAGCAAATGATTCTATAACAGCTAACGAGTTAGCTAATAATTCTGTAGGCGATTCTCATATTATTAGTGGAACTATAACTAATAGTGAAATTAATGGAAGTGCAGCGATAGCAGGGTCAAAAATTTCTCCTGATTTTGGATCTCAAAATATAGTTACAACAGGATCATTAAGTACTGGGGATCATGTAACTCTCTCAGGACAAAATCCACATATAACATTTACAGACACTAACCATAACCCAGATTATGAAATATATGGAAGTGCTGGTAATTTTAAAATTTGGAGTTCTACTGCTAACGAAAGTAGATTAACTGTAAATTCTGATGGTCATATTGATATTGATGGAAATGTTGATTTTGGTGCTGGTATTGATGTAACAGGAAACATTACAGTAACAGGAACAGTTGATGGAAGAGATGTAGCTACTGATGGTACAAAACTTGATGGAATAGAGGCATCAGCAACAGCAGACCAGACAGCTAGTGAAATTCTTACGTTAATTAAAACCGTAGATGGAGCAGGGTCAGGGCTAGACGCTGACACGTTAGATGGTGTATCTTCAGCAAGTTTTTTAAGATCTGATGCTGCTGATAGTGCAAGCGGATTACTTACATTATCTGGTGGTCTATCTTTTGGTGCTGACTCTAGATGTGCTGCTGCTTTATCTTCATTAACAGATCAAACTACAATTACTGTAAATTTTGCATCTGGCATACATCATACTGTTACTCTTGGCGGTAATAGAACTTTTGGTGACCCAAGTAATACAAGTGCAACTATAGGTCAGTCAGGTTCTATATTTATAGTTCAAGATGGTACTGGCTCTAGAACTGCATCATTTCATTCTGATTATAAATTTGCTGGTGGTACAGCACCTACCTTATCGACAGCAGCTAACGCAGTTGATAGACTAGATTATGTTGTACGAGCGCAAGACAATATTCATTGCGTTGTTACTTTAGATGTAAAATAGATGGCTTTATTTGACACAATTCGAGCAGGGGCTAGTGGTACAGGTGATTATGAAATAGAGCGTAGTTTAAGGTTTAATAATGGTGATTCTCCAAATTTAACAAGAACTCCAAGTAGTGCTAGTAATAGAAGAACTTTTACAATAAGTGCTTGGGTAAAGAGATCAAGTTTTGGTGCTGGACACACTATTCTTTCTCAAGGAACAAGTGGTAGTGATTTTTTTGGAGTATATTTTCCAAGTGACCAATTCTCAATTAGGTCACGAGTAGGTGGGTCAGATCAATTTGAAAAAAATAGTACTGGTGTTTATAGAGATGTAACTGCTTGGATGCACGTTTTAGTAGCTGTAGATACGACTCAATCAACGGCTGAAGATAGAGCTATTGGCTATTTAAATGGAGTAAGAGTAACAGATTATAGTGCTAATACAATTCCAGCACAGAATACAGAATTGAATATGAATACTACAGAAACAGTATATATAGGCTCATTCCCACATTGTTGTCATTGGGATGGCTATATAGCAGAACTACAATTTATTGATGGACAAGCACTTACACCTTCATCATTCGCAGAAACAGATGCAGCAACAGGCGAATACAAACCTATCAAGTACACAGGAACTTATGGCACTAATGGTTTTTATTTAAACTTTTCAGATAATTCTGGAACGACTGCAACAACACTTGGTAAAGATTTAAGTGGTAATGGCAACAACTTCACACCAAATAATTTTTCTGTAAGTGCTGGAAAAGATGATGATTCTTCTTTTGACACTCCTACTAATAACTTTCCAACCTTAAGTCCTGTTGATAGAACTTTAACTACTGAAGTTATTGTAAGTAATGGTAATTTACGTTGGCAATATAATTACAAACCAGCTTCTAAAACAGTAAGAGCAACAATGGCTTTGCCATCAACAGGCAAAATCTATATGGAATGGGAAAATGAACAACCTAGTTCACAAAGTGGGAGAATGAGTTGGGGTTTAGTTAGATATACAAGTCAAAGACAGACATACGATTATCAAGCATATAACCATGTTGATTATATAAATATAAGTTTTGGCGGTAGTATTTGGAATGGAACTACACACTTAAGTTCTCCGAGTTCGGGTTGGCCTAGTTTTTCTTTCTATACAGGAGAAAGGGCTGCTTTAGCTATTGATTGCTCAAATGGTAAATGGTGGTTAGGTAAGGTTGCAAGCAATGGTTCAACAACTTGGTATGCAAATGATGGAGGTACAGACGGAGATCCAGCAGGGGGAACTAATGAATCAGCAACATTACCAAGTTTTACAACAGCCACAGAATGGATGCCTTTTGTAGGCTGGCATGATGGTGGTGCTGCAAATAGTACCACTTACTCTGCGAATATTAATTTTGGTAATCATAGTTTTCTAGGCACAGTACCAACAGGTTTTGAAAAATTATGTTCAAACGCATTACCCGACCCAACAATAAAACTATCTGATAAATATTTTGACTCTATTTTATATACAGGTAATGACAGTACAAATAATATTACAGGATTAAACTTCAGTCCTGATTGGATATGGATAAAACAAAGAAACGGTACATTCTGGCATCAAATGTTTGATACTGTCAGAGGTGTTAATAGAAGGCTTTATACCAACCGAACAGATGGAGAAAACTTAAACGATCCAACATTAACAGCATTTAATAGTGATGGCTTTACATTAGGTGATGATGACGGAGGTATAAATGGGGGTAGTAATACTTATGTCGCATGGTGTTGGGAAGCTGGTAGTTCTACAGTAACTAATACTAATGGCTCTATATCGTCATCAGTCAGAGCAAGTACAACAGCAGGGTTTTCTATCGCAACTTGGACTTCTAATGGAAGTGGATCACCTTCTTCGTTTGGTCATGGTTTAGGTGTTAAACCTGATTTTTTAATTATTAAAAGCAGAGGTGGATCAGGTAACTGGCAATGTTGGTCATCTACCTTTAGCAACGCTACTAATAATTTTATAAGTTTAAATCTTAGTACTGGCACTCAAACTGCGGGTGCTGCTATGTGGGGAACTATTGATAGCACAGTTGTAAACTTTAGGCATAGTGCTAACTCTAGTAATGGTGATGACATGATTGGGTACTTCTTTAGTAATGTAGAAGGTTTTAGTAAATCTGGTAAATATACAGGCAACGGATTAACTAATGGCACGTTTGTTTTTACAGGCTTCAGACCAGCTTTTCTCATTGTAAAAAATACAAATGCTTCAAAAGATTGGTTAATGTTTGATAATAAAAGAAGTCCTTTTAATGTTATTAATGACTATTTGTTTCCGAGTTTAAATGAGGCTGAAGGTGTAAATTCAACTACGATTGGGGTAGACTTTACAGCAAATGGTTTTAAATGGAGAGGTTCATCTAGTGGTAATGATTATATTAATTCAAATGGACAAGACTTTATTTACTTAGCGTTTGCGGAATCACCTTTCAAATATGCTAGAGCAAGGTAATATATAGTTATGGCTTTTTTATTAAACGGAAAACCTTTAGCAGTTGATGTGCCTTTTGCTGTAGGAACAGGAAAAGATGCAATAAACTACCCTGCTAACTGGTTAAGATTATCTACTGCACAAGAGAAAAAAAATCTTGGTATTACAGAAGTAGCTGACGCACCAGTATTTGACTCACGTTTTTATTGGGGTGATGGAACTGCAAAAGCACTTGATGATGTAAATGCTACTTATAGTGAAGATGCTTCAGATGGTAGTTATAAAAAAGGCGATTTAATGAAAGATGAAGATGGAAATCAAATAGTTACGTTAGGTATTAAGTCAGTATTAAAAGCACAGGAGAAAAAGACTGCTGGTAGTTTATTAGCAAGATATGATTGGTATGTTGTAAGAAAAGCTGAAAAAAATATTGCAATCCCTTCATCAATCTCAACATTTAGAGATGAAGTGCGGACAGCCTGTGACACTCGTGAAAAAGAAATTGATAACTGTGCAGATACAGCAGCTTTAGTTACTCTTTATGGGTCAACAGAAAAAGATGATATATATACTCCAAATATGACACAATACCCAAAAGACCCAAATAATTTATGAAACCAACAACTGAAGAATTAAAAGCAGAACTACAAGAAGTAGTTAATAAATATAATCAAGCACAAGCAACTGTTAAACAATGTGAGAAAAGATTTACTGAATTAACAGCTATAATTAATGATAGAACAACACCTGAGTCTGATGCTTAAAGGAAATCAAAAAAAAATTGACATCAATAAAGATGGCAAGATTAGCAAAAAAGATTTCTTATTGCTTAAATTAGCAAAAGCAAAAAAGAAAAAGAATGGAAATAAATCTGCCTGATTTACCAGATACAGATACTATTCTAGTTCCACCTAGAACAATTTTTTATCCACCGATAGTGGAAGAACCTTATCTAGATCCTCTACTTCTTCCAAGTCTGGAACAGGTAGAGTCGGGTTTGGGAGGTCAGGAATCTTCTGCTGAAGAAGAAAAAGCATCTTCAAAGGAGGAAGTGTCAGGAACAACACCAGAGATAATACCGACAACCCTGCCAAACACCAAAGAAATTTTATCAAGTGAAGAAGCTATAGCTACATTTAATATACCTTTTTTTGGTGAAATGCCTATACCAGCACCAGAGGTTATAGCTTCTAGTGTTATAGCTGCTGGTACTGCGTCTGTTGTATCTGTAGCTGGTGGTATTGCTATGCAGTCTGTATTAGCTTTTATCAAGAAAACATTTAAGAAAATGTTTACTAAGGTTTTAAAGAAAGAAGTAGCTAATGTAAAGGAGAAGATGGCAGATAAAGAAAAGTAAGATATACTAAATATCAAGCGAGTGTACCTGACTGATCTCTCTTCTATTGACGAATAGCAGATGAACTCAGTAAACCTAAAGCACTTAGGTTTTATGAAACGAACACAAGTGGGAACTTGTCAAATTCGTAACTCCTCTACAGAGCGTTACTCGCCTTTAAATTTTTCTGGATTAGCTCGGACATAACTCCTAATATTTATTACGTCATTACAGATATAAGCAAATTTAGATTTAGGATTAATCATATAACCAGCAGCGTGGAGTTGTGAACACTTTAAAACTCTCACTAATTGCTTATCATGGACTTGCTTGTCTAGTTCTTCTTTGGCTTGGTCTAGCTTTACTTTGGATAGTTCGTTACAAGTTTGATTATCTCCCAGAGGTATCATAAAACTCATCTGTATTCCCCAACCTTCATTGATGCTATATGTCTCTTCACCCTGTGCATCATTACCTGTATAGAAAGGAGTTACAGCCATAGTAGGTTGACTGCAAACTAAAGAACCAAACTGCTGCTTGCCTGTCATTCCATTATTGATATTCATATTCTGGTTGATAATACTAGAATTACCAACAGCATTAGGTTGAGCCTGTACGTTAGTATCGCCTTCGGCTTTTGCTTTATTACTGACTAAAGACAGACAAAGAAGTGATAACGCTAGTAGTCGTAATCGCATCTGTTTGTGTAATTTCTTCTATTTTAGCCCCTGCTGCTCTGGTAGTTATAGATAACGACCAATCAGCAGTAACAGTCTTTGGTGTAAAGACTACGTCTGAATCAGCTATACCACCACTAGAAGCACTTGTAACCTCTATGTTTGATGCTTCCCAAGTATTTAGAGCCGACCCATATTTCTGAGTAACTATGGTGCGATTTATAGTCTGTGTAGTATTCTCTGTGCGGTTGCTAGAACCAGTACTCCAAGTAGGAATTGGACTTGCATAACAAGGTGCAACTATAAATAAACCTAGTAAAAGTAGCTTTTTCATTTGATGGTTGCTTTAGGGTTCTTATTATCTACTATAGTATCTTTTTTCTTTTTTATTTGAAAACCGAGTGATGCAGTACTAGCTGAAAAAATACTTGCAATAAATGTTGGGTCAAAATCTACAATCTTTTTACCAGATGGCGGTTCGTAGTATGAAAGAGATAATAATGTTGCCGACCACAAAAGCACACAAACTTTTACTATGGTTTCGACTTTACTTGGTTCTTGTTCTTCCATAGAAGTGCAAACTCTTGTCTAATACTAGCAATGTAGCTATGTTTGGAAAGTAACACAAGATTATTATGCTCAAACTCTTAAAACCAATACTACTAAAGTTCTTTACTACAACTGCTGTGAAGAGATTAGTAGTCGATCTGCTTAGAGCTATCTGCAAACAAACTACCAACACACTAGATGATCGTGCTGTTGATATGTTAGAGCAACAGTTGTTTCCTAAATTAAACTGATATGACACATAAAGAGTTTTTTAAAATCCTTGTTGGTAACGCACCACCAGAAATAGAGTTTGAAATTGAAGTAAAGCAACGTGAAACAGAACAACTGCCTGATGAAGCTGTAAGGGCATACTGTTTAGACCTAGTTAAGTACACCAAGCTACAGGATTTGCTTTTGACTTCAGCAATAATGCGTATATCAGAAATAGAAACTAAACTATATCGCTATGAAAAAGGTATGAAACTATACAAGAAAGTTAGAAAGCTAGGTTTTTTTGGTAAAATAAAGTATCTCCTATCTGGCAATACAGGTCAGAAGTGATTATATTATTTAAAAACAAGACTAATCATGGATAAAAATTTTAAAATCCTAGAAAAGTTACATTTACTTCTTGCAAAAGAACTGACAGATAAGATTACAAGTGGAGAAGCAAAGGCAGGTGATTTAAACGTAGCTAGACAGTTTTTAAAAGATAATGGTGTTGAGTGTTTACCTGTAGAAAAAAACCCAATGCAAGAACTTATGGAGAACCTACCAGACCTAGATGCTGTACCTTTAGCTGATTTATAACCATGACAAGAAAAGCTCTACGAATTGCAAGTGAAAATGGCAAGGTTTATTACAGAACTTTTCCATTAGGTAAAAAGAAAGAAAATAAGTATCTCAAGTTGCAAAGACAACAAAAACAAATAAATCCAATGGAATATAATAAATCTCAATACGGAGCTAAATACACATAATCCTTGCAACCCTTACCAAAAAAACTACAAGACTTTAGATATTTCTTAATCGTTACTTGGAGACATCTAAACTTACCAGATCCTACACCTGTTCAGTTAGACATAGCTGAATATCTACAATATGGTGCAAGACGTAAAATCATACAAGGATTTCGTGGAGTAGGTAAGAGTTGGATTACATCTACCTATGTAGTGTGGAGACTTCGTATGAATCCACAGCTAAAGTTCTTAGTCGTATCTGCCAGTAAAGATAGAGCCGATAACTTTACTACATTTACCATGCGTCTTATCAATGAGATGCCAATACTTGCT
>VTLG01015353.1_pt1 | contig 12385 bp, 14 predicted proteins | sample 4694571 | NCBI WGS metagenome assembly VTLG01 (sample SAMN12604809, study PRJNA352737) | marine metagenome | biome: ENVO:00000447; feature: ENVO:00000209|ENVO:00000569|ENVO:01000036; material: ENVO:00002151; isolation source: viral sequences binned using virsorter ... | reverse complement strand
TAAATCCCCTGAGAGTATTAGAAAATTTGATGAGATTTCAGCTGGTGTTTTACCTCAATGTATCATGGAAGTTGAGGCAGGAATTATGATGAGAAGTGGTGAGAAATAACTTGACATTTGTAAAACAGTGTGTTACTATAAATACAATTGAGTCAATGATACAGTTTATATAACTTTTAAGACAGCGGTGCAATTCCGCTCAGCTCCACCAAGAGGGTTTCAAGGAATTTTGTCGATGGGGCTGCAATAGAGTTCGATTGAGAGCGAAGGAACTGAGGAGATTCACAAACCATAATCGCAAACAACGCTGATTATACACCCGCTAGGATGGCACTCGCTGCCTAATCCAAAGCCGAGTACAGGGGGTTACTTGGGAACAGAAAACCCCCAAAACCTTTCAACATTTAATTATGGAATTAAATTTTTTGACCCCAACAAAGTTCTCTACAATCATTGAAGAAATGGTTCAAGAGAAACGTCTAACTTATATTGATGCGTGTCTAGAGTATTGTTCAGAGAAGAATATAGAACCAGAGTCTCTAGGCAGATTAGTGAACAAATCACTCAAACAGAAGATTCAAGTGGAAGCTGAGAGTCTTCATTTTCTACCGAAAACTAGTACATTACCTGTTTAATGTACATTGAAAACTCCCGATTGGAGTCAACCATTTTAGAGAAGTCATATGACCGAATCTAAAAGAAAGGGCAAAAGGAACCCAGAGGACTTGATTCGTCAAGTCGCTCACTTGAAAAGTCGAGTGGGTGGACTTCAGAAAGAAGTCCGGCGTCTGGAGTATGACAATGCTCTTTTGCAACGTAAGTTGCAAGTTCTTAACTCCGTAAAAAGAGGTAAGTAATGTCGTTATCAGAGGTTTCTCTGATTGATATGATGGGCAGTGATCTCACTGTAGTAAATGCTGCCCGTGTATCATTTGGTAAAAATAAAACAGAGTTCACAGATGGTGATGCAAAACTCATTAAGTATCTTGCAGACCATAATCATTGGTCACCATTTGGTCACTGTTCAGTACAGTTTCATATCAAAGCTCCTGTATTTGTTGCAAGACAATTAGTCAAACATCAGATAGGGTTGACTTGGAATGAAATTAGCAGAAGGTATGTAGACTTTCCACCAGAGTTCTACGATGTGGATGTTTGGAGAGGTCGCCCAGTTAATAAGAAACAAGGTTCTAGTGAGAATACCATTGAATGGGTAAATCGTGATAGAAGAACTGATACTCTTAAATCTGAGGTAGAGAACATTGCACTAAAGAACTACAATACGATGATTGAAGCTGGAGTTGCTCCAGAACAAGCACGTATGATACTTCCTCAAAGTATGATGACAGAGTGGTACTGGTCTGGTACACTTTATGCATTTGCAAGGGTATGTAATCTTAGATGTTCTCCAGATGCTCAGTATGAGTCTAAAGAAGTTGCAGATAAGATTGCATTCTATTGTGGAAGGGAATTTCCTGTAAGCTGGAAAGCTTTATGGAAACTAAATATGAGTGAGATACCAGAAGAGCCAACAAGGGGATGAACCTGGGCTCGGGGGAGTCCTCACTGGTTTCTCACTCAATATGCTAATATTAATAATACGATAATACGAAAGGAAAATATGTCGTTTTCAGCACTTAAAAAACAGTCCAACCTAAATGCTCTTCTGGATGAGTTCCAGAAACAGAGCTCACCCGAAACAAAATCATTTGACGATGACCGATTCTGGAAACCAGAAATGGATAAGTCAGGTAATGGTTTTGCAGTAATCCGATTTCTTCCTGCTCCAGAAGGAGAGGAGATTCCTTGGATTCGTATGTTCTCACATTCTTTTCAGGGACCAGGCGGATGGTACATTGAGAATAGTCTCACTACCATCAATAAGAATGACCCAGTTGGTGAAATGAATCGCCGACTCTGGAATTCTGGTTCTGAGGCGGACAAAGATACTGCCCGTAAACAGAAACGTAAGTTGTCATATTACACAAATATTTACGTTGTGGCGGACCCCAAACACCCAGAGAACGAAGGAAAAGTTTTTCTGTATAAGTTTGGTAAGAAGATCTTTGATAAGGTCATGGAGGCAATGCAACCTCAATTTGAGGATGAAACCCCTGTGAATCCTTTTGACCTCTGGAAAGGAGCGAACTTCAAACTGAAGATTCGTAAAGTCGATGGTTACTGGAACTATGACAAATCAGAGTTTGATGTGCCGGCACCTCTTGATAAGGATGAGTCAGTTATGGAAAAGGCGTATAACGCAGAACATAAACTGAAGCCTTTTCATGACCCATCTAACTTCAAAACTTATGATGAGTTGAAGGAGAAGATGGAACGTGTTCTTGGTGAACATAGAGATAATCGAACTGCTGAGCAGATTGCTCAGGATGTAGAGGATTCTTTTAGTGACCCAGACGTTTCTAAAGCTCCGTTTGATGGCGGAACTCCGATGACAGAATCAGCTGATTCTTCTTCAGATACCATGAAGTATTTTGAGAAGTTAGCTGCGAGTTAATTACTTAACCGCACCAATAGCGTCATCTACGTTTTGAGCAGAATTTGAAGTAAGTATACTTTGTCTCTGGTCAATTCTAGTTTGACTGGTTCTAGCATCGGTAAATACACTAGCTCCCATTTGTTCAGGTTTTTCCTCTACAATGGGAGTTACTTTTTCTGGAGTCATAGCAAACTCTTTTGGAGCAAGATTTGCACCTTTATCAAGTGCTTTAATTGCTTCCTCTTCAGTCATTCCTTTTTCTTCTAGTGCAAGAATCTGAGCTTCTCTCTTCTTCGCAGATTCAAGTTTTCCAGAACCAATCTTATCCTTTATAAACTTTTCAGTTGCTACTGCAAGGTCATCTCCAAAGGTTACCTCTTCCATAGGAGTAAATGCAGTTATCTTCTTTCCAAATAATTCAAATTCTGCGAACTTGTTTATCTGTCTAATACCAAAGTTTACTACGTCCTGAATTAATTTAATAGTATCAATGAATATAAATTGAATCAGTCCGTTTATTGCTCCTGCAAGACCATCCAATAATCTTTCAGACAGTGTTCTTTCATCACCTTTCTTTGCAGAGAATCCATCCCAGAATCCAGTAACAGCCTCAACAAATCCCATAATCCAACCGATAGGTGCAAATATTTTTCCTATCCATCGTATTCCTATTCCAAAGAATTTTTGAATACCTTTGAATACGGCACTATCCGTTACGGCAGTAACAAGACCAGTAATCTTTCCAAACAACCCACCGATAGAACCAAACAATCGACTTATACCACTGGCACCTTTTGCTCCCTCACCAGCTGCATCTGTAAAAGTAAAGAAACCTTTAAATTTGGTAGTCCACTCTGATAGTTTGGTTGATAGAGTTGATATAGAACTTTCAGGACCAAAGAAGTTGTTTATCTTATTAAAGATATTTTGAATAGAACTGTTCTTACCAAAGAAATCTCCTGCAACTTCTGATATCGCTGCAAACCCTTTGGCTACTTTTCCATCTGCTCCGAATATTCCTTTTAGGAAATCAAAAAATCCTCTTATTTTACTTTTCTCTCCAGTAAAGTCTTCTGCCACTTCTTTAACAGAAACAAGACCTTTTGCTATCTTTCCTTCTCCACCAAATATTCCACTAACGAATGTAAAGAGTCTCCTCAATGCACCATTTTCTCCAAAAAATAATACATCACCTAAACTATCAAAAAACTTTACTGCCTTTTGTACTCTCGTATTAAAGATATCGTCAACCTTAGTCCAAATTTTTCTGATTTGACTATTTTCACCAAAGATGTTTATCTTTTCTCCAAGTCCGTCAAAATAGTTTGTTACGGATCTAACTTTAGTATCAAATATGTCAGTAACTTTATTCCAAAGTTTTCTGATGGGACTTTCCTCTGTCCATAGAATAGATTTTGCCCAATTACCTACAGTTTTTCCTAAAGCTGCAATAAGTCCATCTGCACCAAATACTACCTTGAATGCATTCCATAAGATATAGGAAGCTCCTTTAGTTATATCGAATATTGCACTTGTTGCCCATGTCCCTATGATTTTACCTAAATCTGCAATAAGACCAACTGCACCAAAGACCTTTCTGAAGGCTCTCCATAATTTTTTAGTTGCTCCTTCTTCTCCAAAAAGAGCACTTTTTGCCCAGGTTCCAACTGATGTTGCTAATGTTGCAACCAATCCACCAGCTGCAAACAATGCTTTCAGACCATTCCATAATAACCATACTGGACCTTTTCCTGTGACCAACCATTCTGCTGTTTTCCATATAGCTGCAGCTGCACCAAGTCTCGCAACTGCATCAATCCATCCTTGGTATTTTTCTAAGAATTCTTCGTATGCAGTTCTAGCCTTTGCTAGAAGTTCTCTTGGATCTCTTTCAGAGAGATATTGTAGAAGTTTGAATAGACCAAATAATAAACCACCTTTAACCAAAAGACTGAGGATGTCTTTTGCAAAATCAGCGGCCTTTTGTGCGACATTTGCGACAGCTTTGGATGGGTCTAATTTACTAGCATTTCTCAGTGCAGCTTTTGCAGCATCATCAGCCTCTTTAGCACGTTTTAACGAGTAACTTTTTGCAAAGTTGTAATATTCATTAGCCTTTCCTAAAAACGTATTAGTTCCAGATAATAAACGTGTAACGAGACTATTTCCTTTTTCTTCTTTATCTGCATTATTTTTACCCTGAGCATTGGCGGCCTTTTGGAGTTCGTTAGCTCTCCTCGCTTCGTCAACGACCTGTTTTATGGTTTTTCCACCTTCATTTGAAATGTTATTTTGTTCTTGCATTAATGCCGTAAGAGCTGTCAACCCTGGGCTCATTTCCTCAGCCATCTTTAACCTTTAATCTTTTTGTTATACTCTCTGGTTCTCTCATTTTCTTCTTCTACCCAACGAGATAGTTTATATACGTAAATGTCCCTCTCCCACGGCAACATATTTTCAACTTCAGATAAACTCCATTTATGATGATGAATCAATGCAAAATTATAATCAAAATAAGCCTGTAAATTTATGTGCGAGAGGGCGATTAGAAAAAAGAGTTTATACCCTCAAGTTCTACTGTAGACTTTTTCTTTGTCTTTGGATTTACGACCTCAACATCATGTTTCAATTTAGGCATGGTGTCAAAGAATTTTTGAATCTTCTCAAACTGGTCATGAGTTAAACTGTTCAAGAAATCCATTTTTTCTTTTTGTGTGTAATCCAAACAGTCATATATTTCTTCACCATAATAGATTTGATACATACAGTCACATATCAAATCAAACATTGCTTCAATGTTGTCTTTTCCTTGACCCTGAGTCATCATACCCATATGTGGGTAGGCCATCAATAAACTAATTTCATCATTCAGTTTTATTTGAGCAGAATGTTCTTCTGAAATCTCTACGTTTATCTTTGTCAAGTCAACTTGAATATCTACTTGTGTCTTTCCATCATCTGGACAAGTAACTTTCAAATCTGCAATCTCACCAACTGATTTAGCTCTAATATTGATAAAAATGTACTCCATGTCAAATAGAGGCATTCTTTCAATGTCGAGTTGTCCAAAACAACAGTTTTCAATCAGTCTTCTGATTGCATCATATGTTGCAGTTTGATCTCCTGTTTGTTGTGCAATTAGTAATAACTTTTCTTCTTGTACAAGAAAAGGTCTAAACTTTATTTCCTCATCAGTTGAGGGTATAGTCAGCCGATATTCCGGCGTATTAATCTTTGGTAATGACATAATATTTTCACCTTGTTAATGTTAATTATCCAAATAATACTGAAGCCCTTGACGCTGGACTTGTAGTAACTGCTTGATTTATTGCTCCTGTTAATGGACCAGATAGTTCTGGTGGTAAATCTTCAATAAATGGAAACCCATCTTTTTCATTTCTGAACTCTCCAACTGAGAGATTAACCTTACCTCTGCCTGGTACAGTAAGATCTCCAAGTTTGAATGGATTCCATCTAGTATATGCCCACGTTACGTCAAACGTAGCGATTTGGTCTGTCATGTCGTGACCTAATGCAATTTCTCCAACCTCTTGAGGCCAACATTCAAATACCTTGACTCCATAAGTTTCTGCAAATGACGGAGTTTGAATTGGGTTGCTTGGTTTGTCACTTGGAGGATTCGGAACTCCTGTGACCTCATTAAATTTTTTAGTAAAACTTTTTATTCCACCTTGAACATCAGCTGCGAGTTCTTGAAATTTATTTTTCTTTTTACCTTCATTGTTAGCTGAAACAGGAGTCATTTCTTTTCCCACAACTGTAGACCTAGTAAACACTTCAAACTCTGAAATATATTCCTTATAATAATTAAAGTTTCCTGTCATATCATTGTATATAAGTTTTTGCCATGCATCAAAGAATGTTTTAATATGCATTGCACCATCACAATAGAACGTAGTAGATACTGTTCCATACTGTATTGATTGTGGATATGGATATGCAGGACCATAATTTCTGTAAAGACCGATGTTTATAGCTTTAGATGGAATAGAAACCTTACTGCAATATAAGTCTAATTTGGTATCAGTCCTTCTAGCTTGCGATACATCCATTCCATTATCATATTGAGTAGAGGCAGCTACTTTTGCTTTGTTAAAGACGGCACGAATACTTTGTTCTCCACCAAAAGAATGTGACCTGTTTAGTATATGGGATTGATGTTCCAATCCATTTGGTTTTACTTTTGAAATTCCTATTGATGAATTTGGGTCATCTATTCCTCTAGGACAACCAAAACGAACTTTAAAATTAACAGGCATTTGAAAACCCTCACCACGACCCACAATGGACCTTATGAGGTCAATTTCACCACCTTTAGATTTTACTCTGGTATCTTTTTTCTCATCAAGAATTCCTAGTTGTCTAAGAATTCCTCTACCTCTTTGTTGGGATAGACCAGTTCGTACATCGAACTTTCCTACTTTTACTCCACCTCTAAAAACTGCCATATTTCCTCAGTATTGTGACTTTGACCATTTCCATACTGTAGATGCACTTGCCTTTTCAAATTGTTGTATTGGAAGTGCAGCTGCATACGCCCAATCTTCTCCACTGATACCATAGAATCCTTTACTTCTCACTTGTCCGTACAAGTATCTTTTAATACATGGTATCGCTGGTTTAAAATTAGATATGACGTTAAATGTCAACCTTCCTAATTTAAAATCTGCATCTAGATTACCACTACCACCTTGCGCTTTTATTAGTCTTAACAACAAGTCAGTCCTTGCATTGGGTGGTAGATAATGTAGATTAATTCCGTAGAATCCACCTTTTGCATAATCAAAAGGTATGACCAAAGGATAAACATCGTACCAAGGTAACTTCTTTTCCCACTTTGGATCATACATGAACAGATACATTCTACCGATGGATGGTAATCTTATTACACCAGTATTTCTATCTGTCATCAATTCACGGCGACTGTCACTTGGAGGTTTAGAACCTCTTCTGACTCTATTGATTATACCTTTTAACCAATTCATTGCCTTTCTTCCCTTTGCTTTCACAGAGGATAGAAAATTAGTCGCTACATTATCGGCCATAATATGAATATTTATGAGGATTTATGTGGTCTTCGGTCATTACAAGAAATTTCCAACCATGTCTTTCGCAGAGTGCATTTGCAGCTTTCCATTTTGCTTGGTTTCTGCCCCACTCATGCGTTTCGTAAATAAATCTCTTTGTAACTCTTGGTGGTTTCTTTGGAGGTCTTGTATACTTTTTTGGTTTGATTTCTATAATAAACTTTTCATTATTTGATGTTTTGATATAGAAATCTGGAAAATATCGGTGTCTCTTTCCATCAACTGGTGAGACATATGGTATGATTATTTCTTCTGAGCCCCATTCAAGAATGTCAGGATTTGTATCACAATAAACCATAAATTTACGTTCCCAAAGGGACCGATATACGATATTGTTTATGTCTCCCCGATACTTCTTTCGGTTGCTTGGTCTGAACTTTCCTTTATATGACATAAATACTTTTATCTATAGGAATACTTATGCAAAGTTTTATACAAAATAAATTGAAACAGGCTCTTGGTTTAGAAACTAAGAGTGAACCAAAAAATAAAAATCCATCAAGAGATGTTCAGGGTGCAAACGACCCTCTGGCTCATATGAAAATTAACGATAAGTGGAGTTATACCACTTTGGAGTATCCAGAGGATTTACAAAGAAGGTCAGACCTTGGACACTATATGTTGTTTTATATCAATGTACCAGTTCAATCAAAATATCAAGCTGGACAACATGGAGCAAAACATTATGAGGTTGGAAAGGCGATGGAAAAACAAGAAACTACTAAACCCAAACCAAATCCTAGAGATATTTACAGTTTTAGTAAAGTTCCAGCACCAAATCCTTCTGCTGCATTAGAACAAAGTTTATTGGGTAAAAGTAGTTCAGCTGCACAAGAAAATAATGGTCTGCCTGGACAAAAATCAAAAGTGGTTCAACGAACACATCACCAAGGAACCATTGCATCTAAAATCGGAGCTCAAAGATTAACCAGAACTAATAGTGCAATTGCACTTTATATGCCTCCACAAATTCAAGCTAATTACTTATCTGCATACAAAGAATCTGAGATGGGAGCTATTGTTGGTATGGGTGCAGAAGCATTTCAAGAAGCGAAGGCAGAAGCATTAGGTTCAGGAGCAAATACAGGAGGAATTGAGTCTTTTAAAAATATAATGCAAATGGGAGCTGAACAGGTCAAAAAGGCCGCACAATCATCTTTATCTGCAGCTGGTGCAGATATCATAGGAGCATCTGAAAAACTTGGAAACATTGCACAAAATAATTTCTTGGAAGTTATGTACAGTGGTCCTGCATTTCGTAAGTTCTCTTATACTTGGAAACTTACTCCAAAGAGTCCACAAGAAGCAATAGAGATTGATAAGATTATAAGAACTTTTAAGTTTCATATGTTACCTGAAATAAAACCAGAGACGGCAGGGAGATACTATATTCTTCCAGCTGAATTTGATATATTCTATATGTTTAGGGGAGATGAAAATACCTATTTAAACAGAATAACTTCTTGCGTGTGTACAGGAGTTGACGTAAACTATACTCCAAACCAATATCAAACTAATAGACCAATCAATGGGAGAAATGGAGCTCCACCATCTGAGATTGACTTTAAATTAGATTTTATGGAAACAAAACTTATCACAAAAGAAGATATCTTACAAGGATATTGATGTCGTACTTTAATAGATTCCCTACATTACTATATGACCCAGCTGGAGTTGTTAATCCAAAACTGGTAACAAACATATTAAAACGTGTTAGACTACGTGTAAATATGAAGAAAGAACTTGTTCTTCTAGACCAATATGAAGTACAAGAAGGTGAAACTCCTGAGATTGTGTCAGACAAACATCATGGTAGTCCTTACTATCATTGGGTTATACTCATGACAAATGGTATAACTGACCCTTATCATGACTGGCCTAAATCGACCAGACAATTACAGATGTATATAAATGACAAGTATGGTGAAAATGTAAATAGTATAAAGTATTATTACGTATTTCAAACATCTGGTGATACAGAAAAAAGAATAGAAGTTCCTTCCACCACTGCTGGTGCCATCTCCGTTTCAAATTATGAATATGAAGTTGATTTGAATGAAGAGAAAAGAAGTATAGACTTATTGAGAAATGAATATCTTTCTGCGTTTTTAGAAGAATTTGATAGACTAATAGTTTAATGGATAGAAACCAAACGCAAACTGCCGGAGATTACGATCTTGGCCAAGTAGCAATTCTTGGCAGTTCTGGAAATCCTGTAAATATTACACAACTCATACAAGAAATCAATATTTTTCAAAATATTGATACTCCGTTTATAACTGGAAACATCATCATAAATGATGCTTCAGCTGTCTCTGAGTTCATACCATTTTTAGGACAAGAGAGATTAGTATTTTCTCTTAGAACGCCTGGTGGTATACCACTCAACTTTACAGATTACCATGCAGTCATATACGATGTAAAAAGAAGATTTCCTGGCAGTGCAAGAGCTCAAACTCTTCTACTCAACTTTACTACGTTAGAGTGTTATAGAAATATAAGAAAAAAGGTTTCTAAGGCATTCAGTAATACAATCTCAGAGATAGCTTTTGAACTACTAAAATCTGATGAATTTCTTGCAACCAAGAAATCAGTTTTCATCGATGAATCTTCCAATGTGAGAAATTATATCTCTCCAAATCTAAGACCCTATCAAGTATTGAAGTTTCTAAAAGAAGAAGCTGTAACAAAAGAACAACAACCATATTTTGTCTTCTTTGAAAACTCAAGAGGGATTCATTACAGGTCCATCGATAGTTTAATGGGAGGTCAGGGTTCAACGTCTGTTCCTCATATTCGTGCATACAAATATCAACCCAAGGCCGAACATAGAGAGATAGACGAGAATATTTCAACTATTATAAATTGGGAGATAATCAATAGTAACAATACACTTACAAATGGTGCAGCTGGAATGTTTGCATCAACTTTATATACCCATGACATATACAATAAGAATCTTAACAAGTATTCCTTTAACTATATTGAAAATATTTTCAAGAGAAGAAACTCATTAAATCACGATAGTAAACAATATGGACCCATGATATCGGAGACTAAGGTAGATGATGAAAATACTATCACAGACTTTCCCGATTCTAAAATATTTGTCCATCCAGAATGTGAAAACGCTAATGTCTCTCAAAATTGGTTACAAGAGAGTTTTAGTAGAAACTTAGAGAAACAGTATTTCAAGATTAAACTTACAGTTTTCGGTGACACGGCCGTAAATTGTGGAGATGTAATATCTGTACAAATTCCTTCTAATAGACAGTTGTTGGATGGAGAGGGAACTGCAGCTTATGATAGTGTATTGTCAGGAAGATATCTTATCACAAGTTTAAAGCATAGTATAAATCATCCTTCACAACAACATTCTATGGTGATAGAAGCAATGAAAGATTCTGTAGTCAAACAAGTTCCTACTGTAGAAGTTCAGTATCCAGTAGAACCACCTAAACCAAGTGATTATGGTCTAGCGATTGACAGACAGAACTTTGTGCCCTCAGAGAAAATCAATAAGTCAATTGGTAATCTGAGGAAGTTTTTTAATTATTGAAACCATCAACAAGGAGCATTCATGCGAGCTAGAAGAAAACAAAAAAGAGTTTTTCAACATCAATCTAGGTCAACCATCCCACCAGAACCAATCCCCGATGAAGTTTTTAATGATTATAAATATGAGTACAATGACATAACATATTCGCATGAAAACATTTCAGCAAATTCGAGAGGGAGTATACGACCCTCATATTTTTAAAGCTGTATTTTTAGCAGGAGGTCCAGGCTCTGGAAAGTCTTTTGTCGCAGGACGAGCACTTGGGGGTCTGGGACTCAAAGTAATTAACTCTGACGATCCGTTTGAAAGATATCTCACAAGGGCTGGTCTTTCTATGAAGATGCCTGATGAGGAACAAAGTCAGAGAGATGTCGAGAGGGCCAGGGCAAAGAAGGTCACTAAATCTCGTCAAAGTCATGCAGTAGATGGAAGATTGGGTATCATTATAGATGGTACAGGAAAAGACTACGACAAAATTACAAGACAAGCTGCATTGTTGCAAGACCTTGGGTATGAATGTTCAATGGTATTTGTGAATACATCCCTTGAGACTGCACTTGCTAGAAACCAAAAAAGAGCAAGGTCTGTGCCTCCCACTCTAGTTAAGAAAGGGTGGAATGATGTCCAATCTAATTTTGATAGATTTGCTAGGTTTTTCAATAAGAGATTCTTTGTCGCTCAAAATAATGATGCACAAGAACAGGATTTAGTATCTATTACAAAATCAATAAGAAGAGCTATTCGTAAACCAACTAAAAACTCTACTGCTCAAACTTGGATTAATAACGAGTTAATGAAGAAAAAAGAAGTATCTTTGAAAAATATGTCTTGACTTTTTGAAATTTATATTATATACTACTCCACATGAATTGGTTAGATATCCTTACATGGTTAGTTGTACTAACTGTAGTCTCAAATCTATTTTACAAAAAAGGAATCAAAGCTGGTATTCGTCATGCGTTAATTAAATTGAGACTTGACCAAGACCAAATCAATTCTCTAAATGAAGAACTAAATAGAGATAGTCACGATCTTGCAAAAGACACAATCAGAGAGATACCAAGAAAAGATATAACATTGAATTAGAATTACAATACTGGTTAAGCGACGGCTTAATCAGTTGGGATGTGCGTTGAATAACATCTTCGTCCACTGATGTAAAACGGCGTGTCACAGGTGGAGCTGAGGCCACCCTTCTGGTAACAGTAAGGGAGTCACATC
>VTLG01012550.1_pt1 | contig 12385 bp, 15 predicted proteins | sample 4694571 | NCBI WGS metagenome assembly VTLG01 (sample SAMN12604809, study PRJNA352737) | marine metagenome | biome: ENVO:00000447; feature: ENVO:00000209|ENVO:00000569|ENVO:01000036; material: ENVO:00002151; isolation source: viral sequences binned using virsorter ... | reverse complement strand
CCCCCCACTACTTAAATATATTTTGGTGAATAAGTTTCTTATGTACTACATACTTATACTACACTAACGCTCCATATCTGTCAATATTCTTGCAATTAATTTGTCTTTTGACAGATGAGTTCTAGTTCCTGCAAGGACTCCCAGTTGTCTGCAAGTCAGGTACCTTAAAAATTTGTAATATCCTTGTAGGGGGGCAGGGGAGCGATAAACAAAAGGCTCACCCAATAGGTCCAAAAATTTACGTATCAATTCTTCGGCTCTACTTGAATCGATAATTGTGGAGCGTTGATATTTACGTTTTCCACACTTTCCCCAATAACTCTCCCCAAGGAATCCAGCACCTGAGCAGCAGTCTGTAACTGACCTTTCCTCAAAGCCTTCTCATACAACCTAATCCTCATAGCCTGCAATCTAGGCAACAAGTTCTCCCTGTCAGTCTCCCAGTCCTCATTATTCCACTGCTTCACCTTCCTCCAATCTGCCCAAGCAGTATCCCGACTAATCCCCTCCTTAGCCTGATGATCCAAAACCAACTGCCTCACAGTCAAACCCTCTAACTGTCTCCTATACAACTTTTGCCTCCTAGCTTCTACAACAGCGTCAGTTCTTCTACCAACAGCCTCATTTTCTTTCCCTGGAACGCAAAACTGTCCGTTTTTATTACGAATAGCAGAATCAGTCACGGACTAATCCAATAACAATATCTAAATGATAACGTCAAAACACCGATTTAGTCTAATTTATAAGTGTATTAACCAACTAAAACTGTTAGTCTGTACTACATGACTACAAAAACAGTACCTTTAAGTTTACGTTGGGCACAAGGAGAAGTATTTAATAGCGAAAGTAGATTCCGTGTTCTCGTAGCTGGCAGAAGATTTGGAAAATCGTACCTTTCCTGTATAGAGCTACTAAGAGCAGCAATAAATAGACCAGGTGAAACTTACTTTTACTGTGCTCCGACCTATCGCATGGCAAAAGACATCGCATGGAAGGAAATAAAACGCCTAGTCCCAAACGAGTGGATCAAAAATAAGAACGAAAGCGACCTAAAAATAGAATTAATCAACGATTCAACTATCGAACTCAAAGGAACCGAGAACGCAATGGCTCTTCGTGGTCGAAGTCTCGCTGGCGTAGTTCTAGACGAAGCAGCCTTCATGGATTCTGAAGTGTGGTTCGAGGTAATCCGTCCCGCCCTAGCCGACAAACAAGGCTGGACACTCTTTATTTCCACACCTGACGGCACAGCAAGCTGGTTCTACGACTTATGGTGCTACGTCCCCGAAGATGCAACAGGTGACTGGAAAAGATGGAGTTTTACAACAATCGAAGGGGGAAACGTACCAGCAGAAGAAGTCCAAGCTGCCCGTGCCCAACTAGACGAACGCACATTTCGTCAAGAATTTGAAGCCAGCTTTGAAAATCTGACGGGCTTAGTCGCAGTTTCCTTCTCTGACGACAACATCTCCCAAAAAGCAAAGGATATAAGCGTAGCTCCCATACTTTTAGGAGTTGACTTTAACGTGGACCCAATGTCAGCCGTATGTGCTGTTAAAGATTCGGATACATTGTATATTTTTGACGAAATCACGCTCACAGGTGGGGCAACCACATGGGACTTTGCCGAAGAAGTCACCCGAAGATACGGCGTGGATCGAAGAGTAATAGCATGTCCTGATCCCACGGGTGGAGCAAGGAAAACTTCTGGAGTAGGAGCAACTGACCATAGTATTTTACGAAGAAGTGGTTTTAATGTTTCGAGTCCCCGTGCCCCTTGGAAAATAAGAGACAAAATAACAGCCGTTAACACTGCTTTATTGGACGCAAGCGGAGACAGAAGAACGTTTATTCATCCAAGATGCAAGGAACTAATAAAATCTCTGAGAACTCTGACTTATGCACCGAACACAGGTTTACCTAATAAAAATCTTGGTGTTGATCACGCTTTTGACGCTTTCGGCTACCTATGTTTACAACAATTTAATTTGGCAAAACCTGAGACTTTAGGGCAGACTGGCTATAGGATTTACTAAATTATGGAACTAACAAAAGAACAGTTGGATGCAGTAGAAGCTGTGAAGGGAAAAAGAAATCCCGCTTTATGGGATTACAGATGTGAGCAATATATGGCTAAAAAACCAAAACCTTCTGCAAAAAGTACTGTAAAAGTAGACAGTACAAGTTAGACTATCAGCAATAGTCTATTTTTATTTTAACTCATGGCTTTCTATCGTGGCGAAGAAGGCTCCGTTAAGTTCAAGAACGGGTCAGGAACGACTGCTGCTATTGCCTCTACGACAGGATGGAGTCTTAGTATTTCAAAGGATACTTTAGATTGCACAGCACACGGAGCTACTTCTCGCAGCTATGTCGGATCTTTAATTTCTGGCAGTGGTTCTGTTGAATTTCTATATACAGCGAGTTCTGGAGATGAAACTGCTGAATTATTATCAGACGCTCTAACAACTGAAGATGCTGGAGATGCTCAATTTGAGCTTTTCTTAGATACTTCAGGTACTAAAAAAGTTAGTTTCAGCGGTATTGTTACTAGCGTGGATATGGGAACAACAATAGGAGACTTACAGACAATTAGCGTAGGGTTCCAAACATCTGGAGCAATAACAAACGGTGCTTAATCTAGGGCTACAAATTAAAAGGAAAGAACTGTGACGTACTCCGTTCCTGGCCCAATTCGTACCAACATAACTAGTTCCACTAGTGTAGGTGGTTCTGACAGTCCATTTACTCGCACCCGTGCAGTAATGGACATGGTAAAGGGGTGGGAAATTATGAAGGCCGTCACAAATGGAACTGAATATTTAAGAGATAATTCAGAAGCTTTTCTTCCTCTTGAGCCACGGGAGGATTACACAGCTTACTTATCTAGAGTTAATCGAGCAGTCTTTTCACCATATACGCAGCGATTAATTAGGGCAGCAACAGGTTTAATAATGAGAAAACCTATTACTTTGTTAGGTGATTCGTATTGGACAGATGTATTTGCAAAAGATGTTGATGGATGTGGGTCAGATCTAGACGAATACGCAAGAAGGGTGCTTATTTGTTCTCTAACTTACGGTCAAAGTCATATTTTAGTTGATTACCCTGCTCCAACAGGAGCATTAAGTTTGGCAGAAGAAAGAGCGCAAAATAGAAGGCCGTATTGGATAGAAATTGATCCAACAAACATTTATGGCTGGAGATTAGACAGAGAAGTTAATTATGGCAGCATGATACAGGTAAGAATTGCTGAAAAAGCAGTTGTACCTTCAGGAGAATTTGGTGAACAAGTATTTGATCAAGTCAGAGTAATTGAACCAGGCAAATACAGTATCTATAGAAAAGTATCACCTAAAAAAGACCTAATTAACCTACAAGATACAACTTATGCAGGTAATTTTGACGGACCAGAAAATGAAAAAGACTACGAGTTAGTTGATTCTGGAGCGTTTTCTTTAGGAGAAGTACCTTTAGTTAGTATTTATTCAGGAAAGACAGATACTTTAACAAGTAAGCCACCGTTATTAGATATTGCGTATTTAAATTTGGCACATTTTCAACGTCAAGCTGATTTAATTCATAGTTTGCACGTTGCTTCGCAACCTTTATTGGTAATGGAGGGATGGGATGATCAGACAAAGGATATGTCTATCAGTGTTAACTATGCAATGGCAACTCAACCAGGAAATAAAATTTACTATGTAGAGCCAGCCGCTAGTGCATTTGAAGCTCAAGCCGCAGAAATACAAGAATTACAGTTACAAATGGCAACTTTAGGAATTAGTACACTATCACAGCAAAAATTTGTTGCAGAATCAGCCGATGCAAGACGTTTAGACCGTGTAGATACAAATTCAATGCTTTCGATGGTTTCTCTAGAATTAGAGCAAAAGTTACAAAAAGTGTTCAATTTATCTGCTTCTTACTTAGGAATCGAACCACCAGAAGTCAAGATGAGCCGTGATTTTGACATTGAAAGGCTTATTGGACAAGATATAACAGCTTTAACCTCTCTATTCGACCAAAAAGTAATAGACAGAGAAGAATTTAGAGATATTTTGGTTCAAGGTGAAGTTCTTCCTGATGCAACCGAGACTGATTCTAATTAATACACTACAATAGTAGGGAAGAGCATTTATTTACTATGCCAATCGAAAAAATGAGGTTCGAGGAATTAAATCCTCCCGCTTGTCCACCAAAACCTCCTAAAAAGAAACCTGTCGTCAAGGAAGAGACACCTGAGACACCTAAACCTCCTGTAATTGAATAGTTATGCTTGAAGAAAGAGTTATTCAGCAAGAGTCCGTGACTCCTGAAGAACAGCCCGTGGCTACCCCTGAAACTCCTACACCACCTGCTGCACCCGAAGTTCCTACTGTTCCTTTAGCTGAATTTGAAGCTTTAAAAGAGCAATTAGCGGAAAAAGAAAAAGCGTTCCAAAACGCTAAGAGCAAAATAGGCCAGTATTACGATGATCGTAAAAAAGCCTTAGAAGATCAGGGTATGTATAAGCCTCTTTGGGAGGATGCAAATAAAACAGCCCAAGAAAAAGACAGAAGAATAACAGAACTAGAGAATGAGCTAAAAACGGCAAAAGAACAGAAACAAATGGAGGCAACACGTACAACGGCTCTAGCTGCTCTAAGTAATGCTGGAGCGATTAATGCAGGTCAAACGTTATCACTTTTGCAAGATAAATTGCATAAAAGTAGTGATGGTAGAACTGTTATTTTAAATGGCGGTGTTGAACAAGATTTAGGTACTTACGTTAACAATTTGAAGAACCCTGGAAGTGGATGGGAACACCACTTTAAGGCTAGTAATGCGGCTGGCATGGGTGCAAAGCCAAGCCCAACATCTAATGTTGCTCCTGGGTCTGAAAACCCTTGGAAGACGGGCAATTTAACGCAACAAATGATATTATCTAATCAAGACCCTGATTTAGCAGCCGTGCTGCAAAAAGAGGCATCTCAGTAACATCTAGAAATCCGTGATTTTAAGGTGTTACTTCTAAGTCCGTGGCTTAGGCAAAGTAAACCGTAAATTTTAAAGAGGCCACATGGCTGCTCCTTTTCAGAATTACTCTGGCGGTGTTCTCTTAGCAGACATCGTAAAGAGGAATAATCTGGCTCGTTATGTCCAAGAGGCAATTAAAGAACGTAGCCAATTCGTTAAAAGTGGTGCTGTTGTAAGAAACAGTTTCCTTGATTCCAAGGAAGGTGGTACACGCATCCAAGTTCCTGAGTTTAACCCTGTAGCACCAACCGAAGAGGTTATGACTGGGGCGGCTAACTGGGGAACAAGTACAAACGGATACTTAACACCACAGAAGATTGGTACAGCAACCCAGATTGCAACAATCGTTCACAGAGGTTTTGCATACGCTGTTGACGACATGGCTGTCTTGGCTGCTGGCGAAGATCCTATGTTGGCTATTCGTAATCAGTTAGCTGACGCAATCAACAAGTTAAACAACGCTCGTTTGTTCTCACAACTTGCTGGTTTATTCGGTACTGCTCTTGCAGGTAACGCACTTGACGTAGCTAAAGCTGCTGGTTCTGGTGCTGGTGAAGCTAACTATTTAACAGCTTCTACAATCGCTCAAGCTCGTAATAAGTTGGGTGAGCGTGGTGAAGAGCCAGATATTTTGGTTGTTCATCCAGCAGTTGCTTACTACCTATATCAGGTAGGAATGTTAACTTTCTCTACCGCAGCACTCACCGCTTCAGGTGCCGTGACTTGGGGTGGCGGTGGCGTTGGCATCGGTGCTAAAGAAGTTGGTCAATTTGCTGGCTGTAAAGTCATCGTTGACGAAGCTGTTAACACTGTTGCTCCTGGTTCTTCAGGTCACATCACTGAGTACTACTGCTACCTACTTAAAGGCGGCACAATTATGGAAGGTGTTCAGCAAGATCTAAGGATTGAAGCTGATCGCAACATCTTAAGTAAGCAGAATGTACTTTCTGTTGACTATCACACTGCGTATCACGTAATGGGTACTAAGTGGACTGATGCTGGTGACAACCCAACCAATGCAACTTTAGCAACTGCAAACAAGTGGTCTGCTACTTATGACATTGATTTGATCCCTGCTGTTCAGATAACAGTTAACACACCTCTAGACACAACTACTATTTCTTAACTTAGTATTGAGTCGGAAGTCGAAAAGCCCTCATCATTTATTTGGTGAGGGTTTTTTATGACGCTACAATATAAGGGAAATGTATTTTAGGGATTGTGGCTGCAACTATCGTTGCCACGTTGAAGTCTGCAACAGCTAATAGCTATGTGACTTTAGCTGAAGCAAACACTTATTTTGAAACCGTTCCAGATTCAACGAATTGGGACAACAAGACTGACGACCAAAAGAACAGAGCACTAATATCTGCTACCAGATGGATTGATAGTCTTAATTTTTATGGTGATCGTTGTGACGAGTCTCAATCATTAAAATGGCCTAGAAATAACTACGAAATAGATAATGTTGAGCTTGCTTGTACCGCAATTCCAAACAGCATTAAGTATGCACAGTATGAATTAGCAAAATCATTAGCAAATGAGACAGATGCAATAACTGGTAACAAAGGTACTGACGGAACTTACGAAGAGGTCAAAATAGGGGATATGGAGGTTAAATACAACACCGATAGTCAAGGTGTTGGAACGATTAACAATGTTTTTGACGTTTATCCTTGGTTGCAGTCCTATCTTGGTGCTTATTGTCTTGGTGGAAGTGGCAGCTATCAAGTTCGGTTAGTTAGAGGTTAATTATGGCAGGCGCATTAGACACAGCATTTAAAGCAATAGCAAAACAAGTTGTATCCGACCTCGGAAAGTCTCTAGATACAAGTGTTACTTATACCCGTAAAGTTATGGGTACTTATAACCCTGCTACAGGAAATGTAAAGGCTGTTAAAACAGATTATGTAATAAAGGTACCTGTAGAATTTGTTAACTCTAACGAGGAAGGTGGCTACCAAGAGAACACTGCTAGGTTATACATAACACCTGATTTAATAGGAGATAATCAACCTCTTCTTCAGGATGAAATTACTTTAAATTTTTCTGGTTCTGCGAGAATTGCAAAAATAACGAGTATAAGGACACTTAAGGGCGGTCAGGAGTATCTTTTCCGTATAGACGTGGTTTTCTAATGACTTTAGTTAAAGCTAGAGCAGCCCTAGAAGTTGCTATAAGAAATTCTCTAAAAGAGAAACAGCCAAGGGTTACAGTAGTATTCGACAACACCCCTTTTACAACCCCAGGTAGAACAAAAAAGTACGTTCTTGTAAGTATAGACTTTGATAGCTCAACTTTACAACCTCAAGGAGCAGCAAAAGTATATTACAGTGGTAGTGTAAGTTGTGGAATACTGACTCCTAAAGATACGGGAACTGCTGAGTCCTCTGCTGTATCTCAAGCTGTCATAGACGGTTTAGTGTCTATAAACGCTTCTGATTACAACGATACATACTCTGTTTCTCCCCGTGTATCAGAAATATCTGGACCGTCTTTTGTTAACAACGAAAATAATAGTCATTATTTAAGTACAGTTAACTGTAGCTTTACAGCCAATGCCTAGAAAGAAAACTTTAAATAGCCTTGCACGGGATATAGAAAATGCTGTAAGACAAGCAAGAACAGAGGCGACAAAAGAGATCGTTCATACTTTGCAAGATAAAGGACCGTGGTGGACAGGTAGTTTTGCTAAGAGTTGGGTAGTTAGTACTGCACCAGTTCAAGGAGGTGAACTAGAGAGAGATCCTAACCCTCCTTTCTGGGATAAAGAAGCCATTAAAGCGGCTCGCAAACCTAGAAGAAGAGAAAGACCTGAGTTCTCTGTAGTGCCTATAGCTCAAACTTTGTATATAGGTAACGCTTCTGAATACGCTTTATTTGCAACAGGTTTCTGGGGAGAAAAGATACATCATTTTCAAACTATGATGGATACTAGGGGTAAAAAAGTAACGTATGCTCAACATGGTAGGACTGCAAACTTAACTCCGAAAATAAACCCAAAACCTAGTTGGTACAGGATCTATTTGAACGACACACAGTACTTAATGAGAGATATTAATAGAGCTTTTCGTTCCAAAAAATTTGTTATACGGAAGACAGATAGAAAGACAACGTTCAAGAGTAAGAACTATACGGGAAATGTAGGTAGTTCAGGTAAGCCTTACAAGTACCAACCAAGAGCTTATTTAGACTTATAGGTTATACTACAAGAGTACATACAGAATTACATGGCTGCTGAACGTGCTATAGACAAGCTGAAAAAAGCTTACAATGTCGAAAATCGTAGTAGTTACGCTATTTATAAGGGAGAAGAACTGGTACTAAAAATATTTTGGTCCCCTATAACTATCGCTGATAGAGACAAGATAAATACCACACTAAGAGCGATGGGTAAAGCAGATGAGGAGGGAACTCTTGACTTTGCTCTTCAGGTAATTATCGAAAAAGCGCAAGATAGTGCGGGTAAAAGTTTGTTTACGGAAGCAGATAGACCAGCTTTAAGGAGAGAAGTTCCTCTAAGTGTTCTTCTAGACATAATGGCTAAGATGCAAGATTTGGGGGATGAGGTTGACCCAGATGCGGTAAAAAGCACAACTGGAGAAGAATAGTTACCTCTATCTCCAATTTGCGATAGCTGAAAAGTTAGGCAAAACTCACAAAGAAATAGCGACTACGATGACAACAGAAGAGCTATACGCATGGAGCGCATATCTTGAATTAAAAGGTGAAAGAGAAGAAAAAGCATACGAAGATGCTCGAAGAAAGTCTCAATACAAGAACGTACGCTAAACTAATACTATTAATTGGGTGATCTAGTGGCAGACGGAGGAGCAACCTATACCGTAAATATTGAGTTAGCTACTCGTCAGTTCAGTCAGGACTTACGAGACTTAAAAAATAAGATACAGAGAGAGTTAGGAAAAAGTGTAAAAGTCGCAACTGGTGGTGGTACGGGAGCAAACAGTACTAGTAGAGAAAGAGCGTTAGCTATACGGAAAGAACAGTATGATAATAGGGAAAAGAGAAGAATAAAATACAACGCTGATCAGACTAGAGCGCAGCTTATAGAGAAGCAGAGGTTAATAGAAAGAATAAATAAACTTCAATCTTTTGGGTATTCAGATTCACAGGTTAAAAAACTTAGAGATTGGGCTGGTGAGATAGATAGCTTATCTAGAGGTAATCCTCAAGCAGCGCAACAAAAAATAAAGGATTTGAGAGGTGCTTTAGACTTAGAAGATAAGATCTTACAAACTATAATTAATCAAGGTTTAGAGAAGGAAAAGCAAGCAAAACAACAGATAGAGCAATCAAGAAAGATAGAGAATAGAAGAAGGAAAGGGCCACATGGTCAGAGGATGCACGGACCTATAGATATTTATGGAAATGACATTTACGATCCAGGTAAGAGAGTACCAGCAATACCGAAGTCAGGGGCTTCTTTACCTATAGATCTTCAACGAAAAGGCACTGGTACGTTTGCTACGAGCCACACTAGATTACTTAGAAGAAGACAAAATTTAGAAACTATTCTTTCTACTTTTGACGGTATAAGTAATCCCGAAATAAAGAACTTTAAGAACGGAATACAAGGTTTAGTAAAACAATACGGTGCTATTTCTACCTCAATGGGGCAGACAAAAAATGCCTCTGGTTTTGGAAATGCGGGTGAAATAGAAAGGCAATTAAAGGAACTTGATAACTTAACTCACAGGGAAGAGCAGAGAGCAAAACGAATACAAGTAACAAATAAACAGGAGTTAGATTTCTTAAATCAAAAACATAGAATAGAAAAACTATTAGCCAGATTTGATAAAAAAGGTGTAAATACGACTTCTAAGAGACTGCAACTGGAGAAAGCAATAACAACACAGGATAAGCAGCAGTTAGACGCTCTTTTAAGACAATTTGAAATAGAGAATATAGGGCTTAAAGGTGTCAGTGGAACGCAAGGAAGAAAAGCAGGTAGCTTTGTTGGAGGGCCAAGTTCTCGTTTAAATGTTCAAAACGGGTATGTAATGCCTGGTCCTGTGCCGACTGGTAGGGGTGCAAGAATGGCTCAAAGTGCCATGATTAGTGGTGGTTTTCCTCTCTTATTTGGTCAAAGTGCTGGAGTGGCGGCTGCTAGTGCTGTTGGTGCTGGAGTAGGAGAGGCATTAACTCCTGGAGGTGGCTTTGCTGGAGGCATAATTACATCTGCTCTTGCTTCTAAAGTAGGTGAAGTAATTGCGTTTAGAAAAGAGGTTTCAAATCTAAATAAAGATATGGCGGCTATGGGTCTTAGTTCAGAATTTAGTGCAGGGCAGATAGCAAAATTAGGTAAAGCTCTAAGGGTAACTAAGCAAGAAGCTTTAGAAATAGCAAAAGGTTTTAAACGATATGGAGGTAAGAAAGGCGGCTTATTCGCAGAATTTTTCGGAGATGCACAAGCATTTGAAGCTACAGCAGGTGCAATAGATATTCAGTCAGCTATAGCTGCAATTAAGGCACAAGAAAAAGATATGACTCCAGAGCAAGAATTAAGCTATAGGATCATGCTTCAAACTCAAGGTGTAGAAGAAACAATTAATGCTTTAGTAGAAAAGAGAATAGCATTGCGTAAAAAAGAATTTGATGAAGCACAAAAAGAGGTGAAGAAGAGAGTAGAAAGTATGGGTGCAATGGACGGGGCGACAGTGGGTTTTGTTACCAGACAAAACCAAAAGAAAGAACTAGAAGATCAAATAGCTAAAGAGAAAGAACTTGTAGCTGAATTTAAAAAGCAAAGGGATTTAAGGAATCAATTAGCTTTAGCAGCAGAAAGACAAGCACAATCAATAAACACAGCAATAGAAGCTACTGAAAAGGAGTTAAGAAAGCTTAATAACGCTCAGTATCAGGTGGTCCAGTTAGCTGATAGTATGGGTAACGCTTTTAGTGAAACGTTTAAAGGAATAGTCAGTGGTTCGATGTCAGCCCAACAGGCATTAGCAAATTTATTCCAGAGAACAGCAGACCATTTCTTAGATATGGCTGCACAGATGATTGCAAAGCAAATACAAATGAAGATATTAGGAATAGGTTTGAACTGGGTTGCTTCTGGAGCAGGGGCGCAAGCAAATTTTGGTACAGGTAGAGACGGAACTTTTGGTCTGGGAACACATGGAAGCGGTATTCCTACAGGTGCAGAAGGTTTTGGTTATTCAAAAAGAGCAGCAGGTGGTCCAGTATCAAGGGGAAATCCTTATGTTGTTGGAGAAAAAGGTCCAGAATTATTTGTTCCAGGTTCTAGCGGTAATATTGTTCCTAATCACGAAATGGGAGGAGCAAATATTGTTGTTAACGTAGATGCTTCTGGTTCAGAAGTTCAAGGCAATGAAGGACAAGCCGCTATGCTAGGGAGAGCGATTTCATCAGCCGTGACAGAAGAAATTGCAAGACAGAAAAGACCTGGAGGACTCCTTTCCGCAGCGTAAATTATGGCCACTTTTCCTTCTATATCTTCTGCTTACGGTGTTACAAAAACATCGCAACCTAATACAAGAACGACTCAATTTGGAGACGGGTATCAAGCAAGGATTCAGTTTGGTATGAATCAAAATCCGAAAGTTTATAGACTTACTTTTAATGTTTCTGAAACTGATTCAGATACTATTGAAACATTTTTAGATGCGAGAGCTAGTGACTCTGACTGCTTTACTTGGACACCACCTGGAGAAAGTTCATCAGGTAAATATATATGTCCCTCTTGGACTAAGACTATTCCATACTTAAATAGAGCAACTATAAGAGCAACATTTCAGGAGGTCTTTGAAGCGTAATGGCTGTACCTGTTAGCGAGTTACAGAAACAAAATCCTAGTGCAATTATTGAGCTTTTTATTCTTGAGTTAAATTCAACAATTCACGGAGCTAGTACTGTATATCGTTTTCATGCTGGAGCGAGTCAAAATGCAAATGGAAATATTGTTTTTGCTGGTCAATCTTATACAAAAATGCCAATAGAGGCTGAAGGTTTTGAATACAACGGCAAGCAATTACCAAGACCAAAACTTAGAATTAGTAATATTTTAGGAACAATCACAACATTACTTTTAACGCTACCTATGGGATTAGAGGGTGCAAAAGTAACAAGAAGAAGAACGCTTTTAAGATATTTAGACGCTGTTAATTTTTCTGGTGGTAATAGTCCTTACACCCCTGATACTTCTGCCTTATTCCCAGATGAGATTTATGTAATTGATCGTAAATCAGTAGAAACAAGAGAAATTGTTGAGTTTGAACTAGCTGCAAAAATAGATGTTATGGGTGTCCGTTTACCCAAAAGACAAGTATTGCCTACTGAATTTCCTGGTATTGGATCGTTTTATTCATGAGTTGGAAAG
>VTLG01001420.1_pt1 | contig 12385 bp, 20 predicted proteins | sample 4694571 | NCBI WGS metagenome assembly VTLG01 (sample SAMN12604809, study PRJNA352737) | marine metagenome | biome: ENVO:00000447; feature: ENVO:00000209|ENVO:00000569|ENVO:01000036; material: ENVO:00002151; isolation source: viral sequences binned using virsorter ... | reverse complement strand
CCTTCGTCTGGGTTAGATCCCAACCATGTTCCTACTTCTCTTAATGCTGAATATAAACCTCCAGTGCCGTAATTTCCTTTTCCTTGAAAAGCAGATACTATGCCACTCATCATTTCTTTAACATCGGCTAAAGAATTAATATCTTTAGCATTATTAAAATCAAATTTATCGGTAACTATAATCTCACCATTTTCATTCAGAGTTACTTTTCCCGAACCAATTAAAGTTTTTAAATTATAATTTTTACTTAATAAATTTGTAAGAAGAGATTTATCTATAGTGCCTTGATCATAGTCTGCATAAGAAATAGTATTTCTACCTTCATTTAGAGATTGTTCCGCTATGCCTTTTAATTCTGCTTTATATGAATCAGATAAATCTTTTTCTGTAAAATCTTTATTTCCTCCGAATATATCATAAGTAAATTGTCTTATGTTAGGAGGTATGAGATTTAGTGTTTTTCTGAATATTGAATTTTCGTCCATTTTTTAATATAGCACGAATCCACAAGCAAAAAAATAACAAAATTAAAGTAGGTTGTAAAAACACAAATATAATTATATTAGCTAATTCATATCCCCACCCAGTAAAATCTCCTATGTTTACTAGTATTTCTACACACCAATTAAAAAAATTAATTACAAATCCATCCATTAACTTTTTTCCCCATTCCATTTAACTAATAACAAAACAATTACTAAATAGATAAAAATTATTAATCCTATACTTATCAATAAATTCATTTACAGATACATCCGAAGAAGTCCCCACTTCCATCCTTCATCACGTGTTGATTAAAAGGAGGCTCCATATAGGTACTTAATTTAATTCTTAAAATGTCACAAAGCTGAAAACAGTCGACTTCAGCAAATAATTTTACATCTCCCACCATCTCTTTAGTCACTGGGACTAGATGATACATACCATCGGTTAAAATTATTAAATCCATTCTTTCCAATCCTCATCCATAATAGTATTAGCAATGTCCATTTTAGATCTCAAAGCTTTTACTATCTTTTCATCTACAGTTTTAGGTGCTATAAGGTCGATATATGTCACCGACTTTTTTTGACCTATTCTGTGTGCTCTGTCTTCTGACTGTAGTCTTTTTTCTAAGTCATATCCATTAGAATAATAAATTACATTATTAGCAGCTGTTAAAGTTATACCATAACCAGCTGTTTGAGGATTACCGACAAAAAACCTAACATTAGAATTAGGATCTTGAAACTTTTGAATAGCATCGGCTCTATCTTGAGAACTTACAGCTCCATAATATTGTACTATAGAGTCTTCTCCATATTCTTCACTAATGTTTTCTACTATATTTTCAATATCATAAATATAATTAGCCCAAATAATGACTTTTCCTTCTACTTCTTCAAGCAAACTTAAAAGTTCTTTTATTCTATTGTTTTTAATTTTAGTTATGGTGCCGTCATCATTCTTTAAATGACCACAAGTAATTTGGTGTAATCGCATTAATTGAGTTAAAACATGAGGAGCGGTAGCCATTTTGCCTTTTAGTAGAGCGAGAGCCGCGGATTTCATAGTGGCATAAGCTTTACTTTGTTCTTCAGTAAGTTCTATCTCCCTTTTAGTATATATTTTGTCAGGAAGATCTAAACAATCTTCTTTTAAAACCCTATAAGAAAACCCTTTAATATTATCAGCTAACTCATCAAGTCTTTTATAACTCCCTACTAATTGAACTCTCCGACCTCCAAAATTTCTTTCAATCATATGGGCATATCTATTTCTAAAAGCATAGAACGAATCAAATCCCAATAAAAATTCATTTAAAAAATTACATTGAGTAAATAAGTCTAAAGGACTTTTTGTGACGGGAGAACCTGTAAGTATTCTTCTATACTCAGCCTGTTTCCCCAATTGCAAAATTGATTTAGTACGTTTGGCACTAGGATTTTTAATAGTAGTAGACTCATCAACTGCAAGCATAGTGGTATGCGATCTTAAAAATTTAGCAGCGAAGTCTAAACCTTTTTTAGTACTTAGCGCTTCAACATTCATAAGAAGGATGTGAAGGTCGTGTCCTGTTTTAAATAATGATTGATACTCTTTATCCTTTGTCTTTGATGTTAAAGCAGTCCATAGTACCATTGTAGGTTGTATGTGACTAGGTAAATGTATGGGGATTTCTTGAGTAAACCAATTGTTATAAACACCTTTTGGTGCTATAATTAGCGCCCCATTTATTCTACCTTTATCATAAAGCATAGCCATATTATCAACTAATACTTTTGATTTACCCGTACCCATCTCCATAAAATAGCCATATTCTGATTTATCCCAGGATTTTTCTAATGCAATCAATTGATGTGCATATGGCTTAGTTTTAAATTTATAATTTATCATTTTTTCTTCTTTCTTTGTTGACAAGTATATAAATTCCTATACAAGATATGTCAAGAAAAAAGAATGAAGAATGAAAAATAAAATTTTTGAATTATATAAACCCAATTCTTTAGAGGAATTTTTAGAATTTTATAAAAATAATCCTGAAGAAAAATTTGTCTATGTGGCACAACAACCACCGGCAAATATAAATATATTAAGTGCATCCGATTTTGGATACTTAGTTATTTGTTTACCAAACACAGGACCAGAGTCTCAAGCAATTTATTCAACACAACCTTTTGTAAGAAAGATGAAAAAAAACTTACAAGATTTTAGACCACAAGATTATTTATTAGCAATAGGAGATCCTATTATAATTGGGATTTGTAATATTGCTATAAGTGATGTAACCAACGGAAAGTTTAATGTTTTAAAATGGGATAGAAGAGAGTATAGATACTACCCATTAGAATTAGACTTTTATAACTAGAAAGGTAGAAAGATGAGTAATGATGTACAAAACATGATGCTAAAAGATTCGAAAGATCTTTTAGATAATGTAGAAATAACGACGATCGCTGCAGAATGCGTTAAGCTTAAAGCAAAAGAAGACGAGATTGCTACATTAGAAGAACAGTTAAAAGCTAAAAAAGCAGAAGCTGATGATATAGGTTCTAGAGTAATTCCAGAACTTTTAGCAGAACAAGGTTTGTCTGAACTTAAACTTCAAGATGGATCTAAAGTTTCGGTTAAAAAAGAATTTAGAGCAACTATTCCTAAAGATGAAGCAAGAAGGGAAAGTTGCTTACAATGGCTTCGTGACCAAGGGTTGGGTGACATTATTAAAAACAATGTCATTGTATCTTTTGGTAAAGGAGAAGATGACAAGGCTGAGCAAATGCTTAACCTTGCAGCTGAACATGGTTTTAATCCACAACAGAAATCTGATGTGGCTTGGAATACATTGACAGCTCTATATCAGGAGCGTGTTCAAGCCGGTTTGGACATGCCTTCTGATAGCTTTAGTCTTTGGATTAAAGATAAAACTAAAATAAGCCGGAAATAACTAATGGAGAATGTGTAATGAGTAATGAAGTAATGAAAAAAGACACAGGGTCAGTAGCCTTATTTGGCAATGACCTACAAAAAGGTTTTGAGAACATGACGCAAGAAGATATGGCGTTACCGTTTGTCAGAATCTTAGGACAACTATCGCCTCAAGTAACTGACGGTGATGCAAAGTATATAGCAACTGCTAAACCAGGCATGATCTATAATACTGTTACCAGCGAGTGCTTCGATGGTAAGCAAGGTATCAAGGTTATTCCTTGTTACTACAAAAAGGATTATCCAGAATGGTCGGATAGAGGGGACGGACCAGGTGCTCCAGTCGCAGTTCATCTACCGAACAGTCCGATAATCCAAACAGGTAAGAGAGATGGTTCTAAAATTAGATTACCAAATGGTAATTATTTAGAAGAAACAGCTTCTTACTATGTTTTGGTTGAAACAAAAGGAGGAGGTATGACACCTGCGTTGATTACTATGAAATCAACACAACTTAACGTCAGTAAAAAATGGAATTCCATGATGAAGACCATACAAATACCTGATGGAAAAGGTGGAATGGCTATCCCTCCAATGCATGGGGTTGTGTATAAGTTATCATCTGTATTACAAAAGAACGATAAAGGTTCTTGGTATGGTTGGTCTGTTACACAAGACAGAATAATGGGACAAAAGGATAAAACTTTATACCTAACGGCTAAAGATTTTAATTCTAGTGTCTCAAAAGGAAACGTGCAAACAAAAGCTGATGTGGAAGAGAAAGCTAAAGATAGTACTCCGTACTAAATTTAGTTGCAGAGGGAGCGATTTATTTATCGCTCCCTCTTTACAAAGAAATGAGAATGTAATATATGGATAAATTCAAACAAATTTTTAGCGGATTAACAATAGCATATGGACAATATCAACCCGGTGACAGAGGAGAAAATGGTAAACAACAAGGCAAAGCCTTTATTGTTCGTAAAGACGTCACCGACGGGCTTTGGATCAATCATCTCGCAGGCAAAGGTGCAGCTCTTGGGATTATCCCTATCACAGAAAATAATGATTGTAGGTGGGGGTGTATTGATATTGATGAATATAATTTTGACCATCTTAGCCTCATTAAAAGTATTCGAAACCTTAATCTCCCACTAATCGTCTGCCGATCTAAATCTGGTGGTGCACACGTATTTTTATTTACCAAAGAAAATATTCCAGCATCTTTGATGCAATCAAAATTAAAATCTATGGCTCTTATATTGGGTTATGAAGGTTCAGAAATTTTTCCAAAACAAACAGAAATTCTAGTGGATCGTGGGGACACTGGGAACTTTTTAAACTTACCCTACTATAATAAAATGAAAGGACTGCGTTATGCTATCGACGATAATGGCGCCGGTTGTACACTTGAGGAATTTTATAAGCTCTATGATCTTTTGGCTTGCCGAAGGGATCAGGTGGAACAAATTAAAACGGAAGAGAAAAAAAAAATAGAAGAAGCTTTTCCCGGGGGTCCTCCTTGTTTAAACAAATTGGCAACAATTGGTTTTGGGGAGGGCTCAAGGAATAATGCATTATTTAATATTGCAGTTTATTATAAACAATCAAATCCAGATACATGGGAAGACGAAATTGTAAAAGCTAATTCTAAATATATGGATCCAGCTTTAAGTAATAATGAAGTACAACAGTTAATTAAATCAGTAAATAGAAAAGGCTATGATAAATATAGATGTAAAGATGCACCTATTAATGCAGTCTGTCAGGCTGGTTTGTGTAGAACTAAAAGATTTGGAGTAGGGTTTGGGGAAGAAGAGATGCCTATACTTGGAAGTTTAACCAAGTACACTTCTAATCCCCCACAATGGTTTTTAGATGTATCAGATAAAAGAATAGAATTAAAATCAGAACAACTTTACAACCCAGGTATGTTTGCTTTAGCATGTTTAGATCAAGCAAATAAAATTGTACCCGTCCCTAAACCTAGAGATTGGAAACAACATTTTTTAAAACCGATGATGCAAAATTTACAAGAAGTAGAACCTTTAGCTTCTTTAGATCCAATTAATGAAATTACAGGACTTCTTCAAGATTGGACTACTAATAGACAATCGGCGAGAACTTTAGATGACATATTTAATAAACTTCCTTTTACAGAAGGAGAGTTTACATATTTTAGATTAGAAGATTTTTATGCATTTTGTAAAAAAAATAATTGGGAGATGGATAAAATAAAAACAGGTAATTTAATTAAAAGATTAGAAAATATATTTATAGAAGAGACTCGACTTAGAATTAAATCTCAACACCCACGAGTGGTTAAAATTAAAACAATGAAAAAGGTTGAGGCTGCTATTTCTAAAATTCCTTACCAACAAGAAGATTTTTAATGTCAACAACATATGACAAAGATGTGGGAATTAATTGGCATTTAAGATTTAGATTAATAATACAAGAACTCAAAGAAGAACTAGAATTAACACAAATCCAGTTAGAAATAGTGGAGAGGAAATTAAAAAAATATGAAGACAATAATACTAGGGCCACCAGGAACGGGAAAAACAACAACCTTATTAAATTTAGTGGACGAATTCATTCAGAAGGGGATTCGACCTAAACAAATAGGTTATTTTTCTTTTACAAAAAAAGCAGCGACCGAAGCTGCCACCAGAGCTGCGGATAAATTTGGTTTAGATATTGAAAATGATTTAACTAATTTTAGAACTCTTCATTCTTATGCTTTTAATCAATTAGGTATGACTAAAGAAAAAATGATGAAGACCGAAGACTATAAAGAATTTGGACAAAAATGTGGCATACCAATTAAGACAGCTAAATTTTCTAATGATGATGGTACATTTAATTCTGACAATGAGTATCTTACAATAATAAATACAGCTGCAGTTAAAAGAATGGATCTTTTAGAATACTATGATTCAAGAAAAAATATTATAGATATAGAACGAAATACTTTGTATCTCCTTGCCGAAGAACTAAATAGATTTAAAAAAGAAAAAAATTTAAAAGATTTTAATGATCTCTTAGAAGATTTTATAGAAAAAAATATTAAAAATACTTTTGAAGTTTTATTTATAGATGAAGCACAAGACTTATCTCTTTTACAATGGGATATGGTTAGATGTATTTGGGCTAATGCTAAGAAAACTTATATTGCCGGTGACGATGACCAAGCTATATTCAAATGGGCTGGTGCAGATGTAGATCACTTCATTGCTCTTAAAGAAGAAGTAAATGATATTAAAGTATTAGATCAATCTTATCGTATACCAGGTGGACCTATTCACGAACTTTCTCAAAAAATAATAAGTAAAATACAAAATAGATTTGAAAAAAAATATAAACCTAGAGAAGAAATAGGCATATTAAAAAGATATTCTGATATAACTCAAGTAGATATGTCCAACGGAGATTGGTTAGTTTTATCATCAGCTAATTATTTTTTAGAAGATGCTAAAGATTTGTGTGAAATACAAGGATGGTATTATCAATATCGAGGCAGAAATTCTATTTCATTAAAATTATTATTAGCATTAAATAATTGGGAATCGTGGCGTAAAGGTGAACTATTAAATCATTTAGAGATTAAAAACATTTATGAATATTTAGGGGAAAATGTTTTAGTAGGATTTAGAAAAGGTAAAACTCTTCATTCGGAGGGGAAGTATACATTAAAAGAATGTCGAGAACAACATGGCCTTAGTACTGACAAAGTTTGGTATGATTCTTTTGAAGGTCTAGATAATATGACCGAAAATTATATTCGTAATATGAGGGCGAATGGAGAGATGATAAATAAAAATCCTCGTATAATAATGTCAACAATACATGGAGCGAAAGGAGGAGAAGCCGACAATGTTTTACTATTACAAGATCTTACAGGTGCAGCACTAGAAACTTTTAGTCATGATCCAGATGAATTACATAGATTATTTTATACTGGAGCGACGAGAGCGAAGCGTGAATTACACGTCTTAGATCCAAAAAACTTTGATCGAGCTTATATATTATGAGAACAGGAATATCTACTCAACACGAACGAGACGACAGTTTAGGAGCTGTTAATGAATACCGAGCAATCATAGAATTTTTAGCAAATGGTTGTGAAGTATTTAAAAATGTTAGACAACATGGCTGCATAGACATTGTAGTTATTCATCCAGATGGAACTATAGAAAAGCTCGATGTTAAAACAAGATGTGAACGCAAAAGAGACGGATCTCCTATATATAGATCTTTATCTGACAAACAAAAACAATGGGGTGTTAAGTTATTTTACATAGATGAAAATCACGAAGGACACTACCATCCACCAAAAGGAATATATGATGACAAATAAAAATATGTTTAAAGGAATAGAATATGAATCACTAGACAAGCAGATTGGAGGGAAACACTACCGAAATATGAAGATTCAACCTGCAGAATTTATAAATGAAAACAAGTTGCTTTTTGCGGAAGGGAACGCTATAAAATATATCTGTAGACATTCAATAAAAGGAAAAGAAGAGGACGTGAGAAAAGCTATTCATTACCTAGAAATGATTTTAGAAAGGGATTACTCGTGAGGAGTACTCAGATCCCACTCTTTGCACCCGAAACCGAATGGGTTGCTCCACATGAACTTAAAGATTTATCAGGCGCGAAAGAAGTTGCGATTGACTTAGAAACCTATGATCCTCATTTAATGACCCTAGGGTCAGGTAATGTTACTCAAAAAGGCCACATTGTAGGCGTTGCCGTGGCCGTAGAGGGGTGGGCAGGCTATTATCCGATAGGTCATGAGGGTGGTGGGAATATGGACAAAAAACTCGTTTTAGAGTGGGTCCAAGATTTAGTTAATCAAGAAAAAACTACCTTTATATTTCACAATGCAATGTATGATGTCGGTTGGCTTAGATCTGCTGGCATTAAGATTAGAGGTAAGATTGTTGATACTATGATTGCAGCATCATTGATAGATGAGAATAGATTATCTTATCAATTAAATACACTTTCAAAATTTTATGTAGGCATAGGTAAAGATGAAAAAATATTACAAGAAGCAGCTAAAAGTTATTCAGTAAATGCTAAAGCAGAATTGTATAAATTACCTGCAATGTATGTAGGGGAGTATGCCGAGCGTGATGCTGAAGCTACATTAAAACTGTGGCAAAGATTAAATGTAGAATTACATAATCAAGAATTAATGGATGTCTTTACATTAGAGACAAAATTATTTCCTTGTTTAGTAGACATGAGATTCAAAGGTGTAAGAGTTGATCTAGAACATGCAGACAAATTAAAAAAGAATCTTATGCAAAGAGAAGCTAAGATTATAGATAGAATAAAAGAATTGACAGGTGTTGATGTAGAAATACATGCAGCTAGATCTATTGCTAAAGCTTTCGACAAATTAAAACTTCCGTATGATAGAACTGAAAAAAGTAATGAACCTAGCTTTACCAAAAACTTTTTACAAAACCATCCTCATGAGTTAGCGAGATCAATTGCAGACGCAAGAGAGATTAACAAAGCACATACAACTTTTATAGATTCAATTACAAAGCATGCCCACAATGGAAGAATACACGCAGACATAAATCAAATTAGATCAGATGCGGGTGGAACAGTTACCGGAAGATTCTCAATGAGCAATCCAAACTTACAGCAAATTCCAGCGAGGCACCCGGAGCTGGGACCGATGATTAGATCTATATTTATTCCAGAAGAAAAATGTACTTGGGGCTCCTTTGACTACTCACAACAAGAACCTAGAATCTTAGTACATTACGCAAAACTACAAAATTTAGAGGGGGTTGATGAAATTGTTGAGGCATACAAGGCTGGAGACGCAGATTTCCACCAGGTCGTGGCAGACATGGCAGGCATAGAACGGAAGCAGGCTAAGACTATTAATTTAGGTCTTATGTATGGAATGGGTAAGAATAAATTAATGGCAGAGCTAGGATTAATGAAAGACTCTGCAGAAAAATTGATAAAACAATATCATACTAAAGCACCCTTTGTAAAACAATTGATGGACAATGTATCTCGTAAAGCAAATGATCGTGGTAAGATTAGAACTTTACTTGGTAGAGCCTGTCATTTTGATTTATGGCAACCAGTACAATTTGGTGTGTTTAAACCCTTACCATTAGAGATGGCTAGAAAAGAATATGATGAACCTTTAAAGAGAGCATTTACTTACAAAGCATTAAACAAATTAATACAAGGATCTGCAGCTGATATGACTAAAAAAAGTATGGTATCTTTATATGAAAAAGGTATAATACCACACATTCAAATTCATGATGAGGTAGATATCTCTGTTGAATCTGATAAAGTGGCGGAAGAGATTATTGAAATAATGGAATCAGCAGTAGAATTAAAGGTTCCCAACAAAGTTGATTATGAATCTGGTGCAAGCTGGGGTGAAATCAAATAGGAGATAATATGGAAAATATAAAAATAAAGTGCCACAAATTTTGGCTAGATCACAGTCATTCTATAATAGCGGCAGTAGTTGGATTAGTAATAGGAATAATATTATTCTAATTTATGAAGAGGAACTGTGCTTATGGATTACAGATTCACAGCAATATTAATAATATTGTTATGTTTGCTGGCTTTTTTCGTAAAGCCTATACAAAATCCTACATTGAAAAATCAGTCTAAAGACTATATAATTCCTCTACCAAAACCAACAAACTAATGCCTTTTAAATCAGAAAAACAAAGAAGATGGATGCATATTAATAAACCCAAGATGGCTAAAAAATGGGAAAAAGAAGAAGCAATCATTAAGTTTAGAAAGAAAAAGAAAAAGAAGAAATGATTGAAAAATTAATGACATTATTGGTGGGAATTCTACTGGCACTAGCCGGTTGGAGTCTATCTAGAACTTTTGAACTTTCAACTATCCAGGCAGTACATGAAGATAAAGTACATACACTTCAAAGCCAGGTTTTAAAACTGGAAGATCAAGTTGATAGTATGATGGATAAGGATAAAGAAATTATTGAACAACATAAAAAGTTGTTTGAAGTTTTAGAAAATCAACCCTCAACAGGATATAGTTATAACTAATGAAAAAAATATTTTTATTACTAGTATTAGTTACATTAGCCTCTTGTGTTTCAATAGGTAAAAAATGTACTTATACACAAGAAGGAACAAAAATTGAATCTTGGCTCTGGTTTACAAAAGAAGTACCAGCAGACCTAGATAAAATGAATTGTAACTAAAATGGCACTTAAAATTTCAGAAGAAGCAGCCGTTCAAATGCCTATGAAGACAGTAGCCAGCCTCATCGCGCTAGTAGCGATCGGGACCTGGGCTTACTTCGGTATTATTGAGACTCAAAACAAAATTTCAACTACCGTAGAACTAATGTCGAAAGACTTGACTGAGAATACAGAGTTTAGAATCAAATGGCCGCGGGGTCAACTTGGTTCGCTTCCTGCAGATTCCGAGCAATTTATGATGATCGAGGATCTTTATAAGACCACGGAGAAGATAGAGAAACATATTGAATCTATGGCTTTAAACAAAGTAAACATAGAATTTTTAAGAAGACAAATGGATAAAGTGTTAGAAGATATAGAAGAATTAAAAGATGCCAATAGAGAAATACATTATAAGAATGGAAACAAGGAGTAAATTTGATAGAGACTGTTTTTGCATTACTGATGTTTGTAAACGGAGAGATTAAAGAACACCGTATCCAGCCCTCAATGGGATTATGTTTACGCGGAAAACGCCACGCGGAGAGACAGTACAGTGAAACTGTGTCTTATAAATGCATCAAGGCTAAGGCTGAGACTGAGATTTATATGGGCGAAAAATCCATTAAAAAGATTATATTAGAATAATGAAAAAAAATTGTAATCAATGTAAAGCCGAGTTTGAAGCCAAGCAAGACGCAGATTTATTCTGCAGTAATGAATGTAAGCAAGAAGCATTGGCTGACCTTGATAGTGGTAGTGATGAGTGTCTCTCATGTCAATAAACACATAATCCTTGAATAAGAAATCCTACTCATTTTTCCTTAAAAAGAATAGAAGAAAAAACCCTATTGCTCAAGATTTAAGTGATGGACGATATCATCAGCGTGTGATAAAAAACAAGAAAAACTATGACAGAAAAAAACTCAAAAAGTCTTTTCCGATTTCAAACTGAAATAGTTAAGGGTGTTTGTGATTCATGTAGATTAAACACTTTAATGGTTGGAATAGATAATAAATTTTATAGATGTATAAGTTGTGGAGAAGATCTTGAACAAAAAATAAATGGTGTTATCAAATATATTAAAGTTGATAAACACACAGATCTGACTTCAAATGGCCAAAAAGTTTAAAGACCAAATACACCACGAAGCTATTTTTCACAAAACTTCGATTGGCAGACATCCAAGTCAATGTAAAATGAATAAATCAAAGAGACGTTCGTGGAAAAAGTATCGTGGCCAGGGGAAATAATGACAGAATTCATTTTAGTATTATTTTTATGTTCCACAGTGCATAAGACGTGTCTTCCCCCTTATCAATTTCACGAAAGATTTGATGACCCTTATAAATGTATGGTTGTAGGCTATGAAGAATCAGCTCAAAGAATGAAAGCACTAGGGCAAGCAGAAGTTAATAAACATAAGCTCTACATTAAATTTGATTGCCTTGAAAAAGCCATTATTGTTCCCAAAGAAAAACCTAAGATTACAACTTAAAGTTGTGGTAAATTGCCTGCCGCGGGTATGATACCCACGGCAAACAAAAGGTGTGAGAAGAGAAGCAAATCATATATTAAAAAAATAATACTTGCAATAGATTATTTATTGTTGTAGTTTCCCATATATTAATACAATGAAAGTGAGAAACAATGGCAGATCCTGCAAAATTTAAGTCGGTATCAGTTTCGATAGCGACTTATAAAATCTTAAAATATCTCGGCGACGGTAAAATTACCGATGCTGATTTAACAAT
>VTLG01008399.1_pt1 | contig 12387 bp, 24 predicted proteins | sample 4694571 | NCBI WGS metagenome assembly VTLG01 (sample SAMN12604809, study PRJNA352737) | marine metagenome | biome: ENVO:00000447; feature: ENVO:00000209|ENVO:00000569|ENVO:01000036; material: ENVO:00002151; isolation source: viral sequences binned using virsorter ... | reverse complement strand
AACCTTTAGGAGATATAAATTTCTTGGAACCAAAGAAACAAGCAAGTTTATTTGGTGAAACATTTGATGAAGAATTCGCAGATGAGTGCGAAGGACTGTGTGGAGTATAGTGGCTAAAGTAGGACTATCAAAACACAGAGGAAGAAGAAAACTTGGTAGGAAGAAAAGAAAAAAACGTTCTGCTAAGTGGCGTAAACGTAAAACCGGAAGGAAAGGATGATGAAAGAAGATATAGAAAAAAGAAAAACAGAAATAAAAAAGCAGCATGACGATCTTGTTGCAAAAATTAGCGAAGGCAAGCAAGCAATTGCTAACATGGAAGCAACTTTAATGGGTATAAAAGGTGCTATTGCACAAGCAGATTGGACTCTAGGACTATTTAAAGAAGAAAAACCTAAATGATGGGCGTTTGGGACCCAAAGGATAAACCCCCGGTTTTCAGCCAAATAAAAAAGCTCATAATTGCCCGGTATCAGGCTTTAAAGACATGGGTGGTACGATTCATCCCGGGTTTTTAATAGAAAAAAGTGATAAAAGAAAGATTAGAAAGATATGTACAAATACTAAATAATATAGAAGATGCACAAGATAAATTTATGTGGATTATGGATTTTGGAAAAAATTCCAGATCTGTCGACGATTCACTCAAGATTAGAGACTTTGAGGTTCGAGGTTGTCAGAGCCAAACATGGTTGGTCCCGCATTTTGTCGAAGATAAAATTTATTTTAGTGCTGATTCAGCTGCACTTATATCGAAAGGCATGGTCTGTATCATTGCGGATGTGTACAGTGGAGCGAGTGCCCAGGATATTAAGGAGTTTGACCAAAAAGAATTTGAAAAAATGAATTTGAGCTCATTGTTAACACCAGGTAGAAATAATGGTGTTCACAGTATGTTAAAAAAAATTAAATTTTACGCTAGTCCCACTTCTCTTTAGCACGAAGAGACCATCTTTCAAATGCTTCTTTATTTATTTTTTTATTTACCATTGTAGCACCTTCCGGTATTTCATTATAGAGGGCAATTACTTCACCATCTTTAATTTCTACTATACCTGGACCACAAAAAGCATCTTTAACAAATTCTGTCTTCTTTTTCTTCATTAATCTTACTTCTTTCATGCATGCAGATAGTGATTCCATGGGAATATACTGTGTCATTTGAGTTTTTTGATCATTCATGTTCCCAAAAACGAACATAAGGATCACGCTAATAATTTCCATTTCCGTTAGCCTCCCTTAATTTGTCCTTGAGTTTCTCCGTGTCGTTGAGTAATCGCTCTATATCCTGCTGTGCTCTCTTAATATTCACGGTATTTGACATCATGCTCTCCATATCAGCCATCATAGCCTCTAATTGAGAACTAAGAAACTCGATTAAAAGATCCTGCTGAGCATCCGCGGGCAGGGACCCTAATTCACCTCTTGGCCATTTTATGCGGAATTCCGTGTTTTTTGTAAGATCTGCTTCAGATAGTGTAACACGAGTCTCAAGTCGGTTTAGGCGCTCCTGGATCCCAAAAAAGGCCCAGACGCCAATGCAAACAGCGGCTACGATCGAGATTAAGTTTCTCGCAGGCATGCTGATGCTGGTTGAATCCGATAATTTCATTACATTGCTCCTAGAGGATTTTCTAGGGCCATTTTAATTCTTTTGTCCATTTTTTCCTCCAATTCTTTTTGTGATTGTTTAATTCTTTCCTCTAATTTTTTCATATCATCTTCAAGTGTATCAATAGTAACTTTAAGATCCTTTGCATTATCTCTAGAATCTTCTTTTACTTGTTGTTCAACATCATTAACAATTGATTCTACTCTGCGCACATCTGTACGTAAATCATTCTTAAGTTCGTTAGCTACATCAGATACTAATCTAATTTCTGCCATCATCATTTCCATTTCACCACTTATCATTTCAATTTCTGTTTGTAAAAGCTCTGCCTTACTATTCATTTCTTCTTTTGTTAGTGCAATATTCTTATCAAATTCAGATAGATCAGGAGCAACATACGTTTGTATCTGCTCTTTCATATCGAGGTAGTCTTTATAAAATTCAAAGCCACCCCATAATGCACCACCAGCTGTAGTTAATGCTGTAAGTATGACAAATATTTTGCCTCCTCTAAATTTTACACCACCTACTTCTACTTCTGCCATTGAGAATTTATCATATCGTTCATTAGTCCATCGCTTCCTGCAAATAACAAATAACCAGCAACGTTATTATCAGATATCGTTGTATCAGGTAATGACAAGTCTGTAAAGAAGCCAGCACGGTCGTTTAGGGCCTGCTGGCTCTCAAAAAAAGTCTTGGTATTTCCTAATACTTGCATAACAATAAGGGTTTTTGTTTGATTTACTGAGTCATATTTACCCTTATCTCCCATTTTTTTAACAATTTTTTTAGCAGCTTTCTCCTTTTGTTGCTGCTTTTTTATTTCTTTCTTGGGCTCAGCCTTATCTTTTGGTTTATCCATATCGTCTTCGCTTCCTTCATCCTCAGAAGCCTCTGATGCGCTTTCTTCAGGTTCTGGCTCCTCTGCCATTTCTTCTGTAGGCTCCTCAGTAGTTTCTTCAACAGGTTCATCATTTGTTTCCTCCATTTCTGGTTCAGCTTCTGCTTCAGTCGTTGATTCCTCTACGTCTGGTTCAGGAGCTGGTTCGGGTTCCATCTCTGGTTCAGGCATATCCGTTTCCATTTCTGCCATCTCCATTTCTGGCTCCGGCATGTCCATATCAGGCATGTCGAAATCCATTTCCATTTCCATTTCTAATTCCATCTCCATTTCAAATTCCATACTAGCCATTTCCATTTCCATTTCAGGCATGTCCATTTCAAAATCCATCTCGAAGTCTATTTCAAATTCCATTTCCATTTCTACAGTTTCATAAGACATTTCCATATCTGGTTCATCAAATTCTGGTTCAAAATACATATCTTCACCTGGTGCATCCACCACGTCATTGTGCTCAAATATATTTTCAACAATATCAATAACTTCCGTCTCGGTACTACCACCATAAGATACCCACATTTCAACGTTAAGTATATGTTCTGTGACAATTGTATTTACGACGTTGTATAATACATTTACAGTTACATCATCAAAGAGCGGTCCAATGGCGAGGTTGATATCACGTCCACCCACCTCCACAATTATTTTTGTAATAGATCCAGAGAAATCCCATCCACCTGTGTATTGTTGAAATCCACTTGCAACACCGGATTCCGATAAAATGTCAGTGCCTTGAAATATATTTGTATTACCATTACGTCCTGTAATGTGCATGTAGATACGATCTTGTGCATCACGTTTATCTACTTTAATTGTGTAATTTGTTCTTCCTCCGTTCTCTATATCTAATTCTGAAATATCAATCGTGTTAATAAATGTTGTGCCCATTCCTGAAACACCCATCGTTGATGTTGAATTACCACTACCTGTTATTTGTGCACATTTATCTGTGCCTAAATTATAGCAACTATTGCCGGACGGCATGTTTGCTGGACCTTGGCCACCCCAGTCAATATCCATGTCACCTTCATATTTTGATGTAACATAATCATTATCACCATCTAAAATGTCCCCTGAATCAGGGTTCGTTGTTGTTACTGTTGTGGTTGTAGTTGTAGTCTCTGTTGTGACTGTATAGCCATCAGCTTCATATTCAATTGTTTCGACTTCGTCTACGACAATTGTTTCTTCAACACCTGGAGTACATAATCCTGTTGCTGTAACAGGACATTCTGCTTTAAGGGAAGAAGGCCACGATGCCAGAATGCATAGCCATACCAAGTAAAATAAATTTCGCAAGTTTTTGTCCATCCGTTAATCCAGTTGTTTGTTGTTCTCTTTGTTCAATTTCTATTTTCTTAAATACTAATGATCCTTCCGGTACCATGTCAGGGTTTTCTGTCCATCCTTTTTTTGCATCTTCTCCTATTGCACCCATGTAAGGACAATATGTCCCTGCCATATGCATGGCGTCGAATACACGTGGATCAGCGCACAATGTTGAAACGGCAGCTACCTTCATGCCCATTGAGTATAAAGATCTCGATAATTTTATTCTTTCACAATTTTCATCAGTGATTGTAATTCCCGACGCAATCCCTAAAATCTGGGTTTGTACAGCTGTGCTTGCAGCTGTCTTACATATATCTGAGTTATTAACAACGACACTTGGTGCGTTGGCTGTTGGTACTGATTTGTCAGTCACCACTGTGCTTGATACTGTGTTAGTATCAGCTGCTAAAATAGGTTTGGCGTATACTGCTATTATTATAAGTACTGTAAGTAGTACTAAATTTCTAAACCATAATCTCATTTATATCCCCAATGATGAATTACTATAATTCATACCTTTTACAGGAAATGCTTCAAAAGGTAAACAAAATGAGTCAATGACTACCCTTCCTTTGTATTCTTCCGCTTTTGATTCGTAATTATTATGATATCCAGCTCGCGCCAACATACATTCTTCTTCTGTTGGAAATATGTATCCTTGGTATTTAACGGATGGCATATTTGGTGCTGATATTAGCATCAATAAAAACCATATTTTAATCATTTTTGTTCCTTGAGCTCATAAAAAAAGCTCGTATCATCACCAGCTGTCCATTTAGTTTTATTTTCAACCGAATAATATTCTGTTGATACTTTGAAATCTGGTTGTAGTGTTTTTGCAGGGGTTAAAGATTTATCGTAAAATAATACTCTATTATTAGGCTGGGCAGCAAAGTGTCCATTGTCTAATTCTAGTATGTTAAACGATTTGTGCTCCTCTGGGACCTCTGAATAAGATATATTTAAGGTATTACTGTCCGCATGGCAGTTATCAATCGTAAATAAGTATTCACCATAATACCATTTCTTTGATGGCGCAAGATATTTACAACGCACACCAGCAAGAGATTTTTTTTCTATTATAGTTATGTGATAACTAAATGCATCCCACAGTTCTAGTTCTTCTAGCTCGAGATTAAGCTTAATATCAGGAGAATTAACAAAAGCACTAATAGGGAGCTTATCATATAAAGCACCATATTCCGGCAGATACGTTTCAAAGTAAAGTGCTCTACCTTCAATTGACTTAACAGATATCCAAACACCTTCTACGAGTTCTCCATGTCCTTTTTCGTGATCATATAAATATTCTTTTTTAACGTATACCTTAGTTGGTGGTAGGTTTGCTACTAGAAACGCCATTTCTCCTCATGTAATGTTTATGAGGTTCATATTTTAACCATTTTAATAGTTTTTTCCAGTATTTTCGCATGTTTCCTTAAATGGGACCCCAGCACTACGAATGAGTGCTAGAGTCCACCGAGATGAAATGAAGTTGAGAACTTTATAAGTACATTATCCACAAGATATATGCAAGAAAAAAATGCTTGACACGATTTCTTGGGTTTTGGGGTTAAATAAATGTTCTTCTTGACAACATTTGTCCTTGTTTTGTTCATAATGATGTGGTATAATAGGTCATACAAAAGAAGAGTATGTCAATTGCAATTGATGTATCCTCCTGGCTGAACAACAATAACTGAGTTGTAAAGCAATGGCTCTAAGGAGTATGTCCGTATGGATGAGGTCTTGGGGTTAGGTACTGAGTACTAGTTAAGTTTGAAAGCTTGATTGGTCGGGAAAGGTTGAGGGTGACCACAAGATAGTCCCTCGGAGGCTTTTGTTAAAATTATTTGTCTACTAAGGGCTATGATGACTATGTTATTGAATACTTTTTAGTCAAATCAGGTTGGGGTATTATTATCCAGATAACGGCGCTGTTAATATGCCCAACCACTGAGAGATGAAATGATAGAGAAATTATTAGATATGTTAAGTATTAAGAGATTTGAAGAGTGGCTTACTAAATCCAGGAAAGGTGATAAGGTTACTTATTATCGTGGATATATTATGGCACCACATTTACAGAAGTTTTCACCTACAACAGATGAGAGACGTGTTAATAGTTTGAAGAAACGTGTACAACACGCTTATCATAGCAATATCATTACCCTTGTGCAAAGAAGGCATGGGGATTTAGATTATGAATATATAGCGGTGAGAATATAATGTTTTGGGGATTACTAGGAGTTTTGCTTATTCCAGCAAAGATAGCATTAGCATGCTGGATTGCATACATGATTTATAGTTATTTGATAGGATTATTATGAGCAGTTTTGATAATTATATAATGGACCACTACGAAAAGATGTGGGAAGAACAAGAGGAGGAGGAAGAAGATGGAACCAGCTAGTATAGCAATAGCATGTTTTGTAACACTTTGGATTATAGGAGCAATGTCATGACTTTAATAGAAACTTTTTTATTTGGTGTATGCTTAGGCGCATTGTGTGCTGCATTTTTCTATATGGGATGGAAATTAGGCATACAAAATTATTTAAAACGTGCACGTGCACACGTTAAAAAATACGGGGATAAATATTTATGAATGAAGATGTAAAACCAAAACTTTCATTAACAGAAGGACAAGCCATGTTAAAAACATTATTAAAAGAAGTTAAATATGGCCCAATTTCTATTGAAAAGGCACAAAAAAGAATGGAAGAGATTACAAAGGACATGGAATATCCAGTTGATGATACAGAACGTCCTGTTGCTGATGGATGTGCGCATAATTAAATAATGAATGAGCAGAAAGATAAGTACATCCAGGAACAAAGAAATAAGATTCGTGAGAAAGAGACTAAGAAAGCATTAAAAGACGCTAAAACGTTTACACCTAATGTTGTGAAGTTTGAGCGTCCACACGAAGATAAAATGCCTGATCAGATTGGTGGGATCAATACCAAGGGATTTCACGTTGAGAAGGGTGAAGAAAAGAATACGTATCAAATTACAACAAAACGTGAATACACATTTAATTATACTATTCGCGCTAAGAATGAAGAGGATGCAATGATTAGAACTTTAACATTTGTATCGAAGGATGGATCAGGACAATATTTGAATGGTCCAATGCAATTAGGCAAGCCACTTATTAGGGAGTGGATTGATAAAATTAAAAAGCTATAGGAGGTAATTATGGCAAAAAAGAAATCACCTCTAGATAAAATCAGGAAACAGCTTGATAAACTAGAGAAACTTCATGAAAAAGAAGAAGAAATTATTTCTAATATTACTGAAATAATTGATGATGAAGAAATGAAAGAAGATGATTTAGAAAGTCAAAATTATGGTGGAACAGATCCAGACTGAATTAAAATATGATATATACCAACCATTTGGGCCCAGTATATTAAAAACAACATTGCCACAGGGTTTTGTTAATCTGCTAAATGCGGAAGCTGATCATATATTATATGATGATAATTTAAGCAAAGAGCATGATTGGTCACACAATCTTGCTGGCAATGTTAAGAAAGAAGTTGCAATAGATCAGAATAAGATTCCAAATTTTCCAGAGTTTATGATTACAATGGCAAAGGCATATTACAAACACACTATTAATGCAGAACCAGCGGAAGGTAGCAAGGTTTCGTTTCGTGTGTGGGTTGTATCACAATATGCAGGTGATTTTAATCCAATGCACATTCATGATGCAAATCTATCTGGTGTTGCATTCTTAAAGATCCCACTAGGATTTGATAAAGAATATGAAGCAGAGGATCATCACCCAACAGCTGGGTGTCTCGAGTTTCTTGGATCAATGCCCAACCATTTTGCGCGGCACAGTTATATTGCCAAGCCACAAGTTGGTGATTTTTATTTATTTCCTTCATGGCTTACACATCAAGTGTATCCATTTAGGAGTGAAGGTGAGCGACGTTCGCTTGCATTTAATATACACTTTACAATGGATAAGCCAATAAAAGGTGTAAACGTTTAATGGAAAAGAAAATAAAGATTGGATATCAAGATATAGTCGTAGAGCGTGAGACATCCACGTTTCAGAAGCAAACAGATTGTTATGGTGAGTATGATCACCGTAAGAATACTATTACTATTCAGAATGGATTACCTCCACTTGATGAGGCTAATACATTGCTGCATGAGATATTACATGGTATAGCATATATTAATTCGCTCACACAGACTGGACAGCCCCTCGATAGCGAGAATAAAGAGGAAGTGGTTATTAATACGATGACCAATGCCCTTGCCCAGGTGTTTCGTGATAACAAGTGGCTACTGCCGTATTTCAAGGATAAATTTAAATAATGCCAACATATGAGATTAATTTGTGGCTTGATAAGAAGGTTATTGAGAAGATTGTTAAGCAATTTGAGAAGGATGAGGATGTGATGGAGTATATTAAGGATAATTTTGATACTACACCAGATCCAAAATTTCCTGCACTAGATCCAGAGCGTGGATATACACGCCCAAAAGCTTCAAAGTATATTATTACATGGGCTAAAGTTCATACATATGTGCGGAAGAAAGGACCTGCAAGGATTGCGTTAACGGAAGATGAGAAGGAAGTACAAAAAACATTAGAGAAATCAATAACTAAAGAAGCAATTGACGAATGGGGGCATAATGAGATGATGCGTCAAGTGCGAAAAAACTATGGACCAAATCCCAATGCCAAAGGCTACAAAGAAATTAGATAAACAAGGACTCACTCCACGCCAGATGGAGGTATATAATCTCATTAAGGACTATATTAACGCGAATAATTTTGCCCCGTCGTATGAAGAGATAAAACAGCTTATGGGCTCGCGGTCCAAGGCTCATGTGCATGCATTTGTACACCAATTAATTAGAAGAGGATGGATAGGAAGAGGAAATGGCAGGAATCGGTCAATTTATATTTTGTAATGTGGCGTCTATAGTGATATATTTGCTCAAATGTTTTTTTTATTTTGTTACCGGGGAACAAACTGGTGCCACAGTGACACAATTGATGATTAATACATATAAATCAATGATTTATTATGTGTCACCTATGTGTCACTACTCTAGACAACGCAAGGCACTTTTTTGTTTTTTAGATAATAAAATGAGTAAAAACTCAACTATACTGCGGAGTTTTAAATGGTAGATAAGAGATTAAGTGGTGCCACAAGTGGTGCCACAAATATGGCAAAAAGATATCCAATACGTGATGATGGATTGACAGATAAACAACGTGTGTTTGTTAAGATATATGCTGAGAATGAAGGACGACTAACTCCAACAGAATGTGCAAGACAAGCTGGATATAAAGAGGATAGGGCTAATACAACAGCATCTGAATTATTGAATGGTAAAAGATTCCCAAAAGTTGTAGAAGCTGTAATTAAGCGAAGAGCTGAAATAGAAAAAACACACGAGGTTAAATTAAATAAGCATGTACAGGAGTTGGCAAGATTGCGTGAGAAGTCTTTGTCTGAAAAGTCTTATTCTGCTGCTGTTAATGCTGAGCGCTTGCGTGGACAAGCCGCAGGACTGTACATTGATCGCAAAGAAATCAGAACTGGAAGTATCGATAGTATGTCCCGTGAGGACGTTTTAAAACAATTAAAAGAGTTAGGATTAACAGGTGAATTTAAAAAAGAAGGAAATAAAACTGTCCTTTCGGTCGAAGAGAAATCCGATGGCGAAGGACCTAAAGACATCACCGAAGTATCATCAGAGAGTGGTGAAGGATAGGAAAAAGTATGACCGCAAAGACAGAAACAAATTTCTGGAAGACTTTAAAGACATACTTAAACGATGGTGAATATGTTGTCTCTCGCTTGGAGAGCTACGTCACGCCAGGATTCCCAGATTGTTTAATATTTCACAAAGACACAGGTTTCTTTACACTTGAGTTAAAGGTCGTCAATAGTAGTAATAGAGTTGCTCTATCACCCTTCCAAATTGCATGGAACATGAAGCACGCAATGGTTGGAGCACCATCTTATATCTTAGTTAGCCTGCCTGTCAGTGGAGAGGTCAAATTGTTTCATGGGTGTAAAACCAAGGACCTGGGCCAAAGCACCGTGGATCTAGTGACCGGGTTATACCATGGAAGGCTCGCGGACCTAGATCTTGTGTCAATAGTAAAAACTCCGAAACTCCCAAACTCCAGTGGATAACCTGTGGATAACTTTCAGTTGATCCGGGGCCCTGGGCGCCCGGCGCCCGCGGGACAAACTTCAAACTCCAATGGCGGAAAACCGCGATAAATTACCACGCATCTTGGTTCCAGCAGCCCGGGTTCCTGTTTTCAGGTGATGCAAACTCCAAACTCCCCAGACTTCTGCCACTTTTTCGTGGATCTTGTTCCTGCAGCTGCACGCACCGGGCGCGCCGGGAGTTCCTACCAAGAGATGATTAATACCAGTTGGGTAGATGTCCAAGTTCCGTAAATCTCGGAAAAGTTATCCACAATTAATTTAAACTAGCTGTAGATTTCGTGATTCGGAAATGTTATAATGATTACAGAAATAGAAAAGGAGTTACTATGGATCAAGATTTAATAAGAGTATTAGAAAAGATTGCTAATACCTTAGAAGAAAACAACGAAGTATTAAATAGGATTGCGAATCATTATGATGGGGTTGTTCCTATTATGACACGCAATGCGAAACGTGTGGAGAAAGCACATGAAGAGTTAGAAGATAACCAAAGTGATTTAGATAAATCGTGGGGTATTGGTTTGTCCAATATCATGAAGCCACAAGAAAACTAAGTCACAAACTCCAAACTCCAGCGACAAATTGTCGCTGGGGATAACCTGTGGATAACTGGCTGGGGCACCGGGCGCCCGCGGGAACAAATGTCAAGTCGTAAACTCCAAACTCCGCGGAACTCCGCCATTTTTGTGGATTCGTCTGCTGGGCTTCAGGACGCACCGGGCGCCCGGTAGTTCCTCCGCTTCCTTCGGAATAAAAGGTAAGGAAACTCCCAGTTTTTTTCGCCCGGGCTCTTGACAAATAGATCCGGAAGCGTATATAACCAGGATGCAGCAGGTGATGCTGCAGAGATGTCTAAGAAAGGATGAGATGGATTACTTCATGATTATACTACCACTGAAGGTAGCATTGGTAATTTACATAGGATATCAGCTATTACAATAACTCCAAACTCCAAACTCCTCGGACCTGCGTTGCGTGGTCCTTGGGTCTCGGAGCTGGGTCCGGGACGCACCGGGCGCGCCCGGTCGTTCCAGTTCAGGGGAATGTGAAGATCCCACACGATTGGGTTATCCACAAGAAATGTGAATCAAGGGTTGAGATGAGATACATTTGATGATAGAATGATTACATAATAGGTTGGCACACTCATAATAATATCATGATAGCCCTATTATATAGTGTTAGTATTGCTACGAAAGTTGAATAACTTTTGCATTGACTAAGACAACATGAGGCAAGATAAACGGAGTTATTCGGCTCTTGCCTCAAACTCCAAACTCCTAACTCCAGCACACAAGCCACAACAAGTATTGATGATGTCCTGCCGCCCGGGCTGCTTCAGGAGATGCTGGAATTTGGGCATAAAAAAAGGGCGAATAAATCGCCCTTTTAATCGACCCAATGGGAGTCTAGTTCATTGAGCCAAACCCATACGTTTTAGGATATAGCCAACATCAGATTGAATATGCTGTATTAAATCTCTCCCCTCTTTATTTTGTACAGACCATTCAACTATTGAATTACAAAGAACACCTGAAATAAGTTTCCAATCTGGAGATTTGCCTTCAGGTACTTTTGCAATCATTTGCTCTAAATCACCAACGGCTTTTTGTGATTTAGAATATTCAACCACCTCTCTTATGAGAGGTGATATATCAACGTTATTGATAGTGATTAGTTCGTTTTTGTCTTTTGTCATACTTCGACTCCATTTATTTTAGTGATAGTATTAGGATTAATATTTGCCCAACGTCTATGTTGAGGTAGTAAGCCATTACCAACACGATAAGCAAGAACATAATCATTATGCTCTTTTACATTCGTTGGTACTGGATTGTTAGTATGCCTCCATGCATAACCACCAAGAATACCTCTTTTAACTTTAGATATAGTTCCAGCATTATTAACCCATTCGCAAGAGAAGAAACCCATTCCAACTCTGCGTTTGAATTCTTGTTTGTTCACGACTAGACTCCTTTCTATTTCTAATTATCTTATATCATAGCTAGAAAATAAGTGGTGTTGTATTATTGCAACAATGCACATTAGTTGTGGATAACCTGTGGATAACTCGCCCGGGCATTATGTCACATGCGACAATATGTCGCAGCTTGCGCCCGGGCTCGCTACGCTCGCGCCCGATCTGTTCGCCAGCTCCCGATACTCCATAGGCGACCCCCATCCCCCCCTTTTTGGATAAGCATGCTTTATATTTTCTTGAACAAGGATTGAGAGTGACAATCATGTATAAAAACGTTATAATTGGAGTCCCTAAAAAATTTTTAAAAAATGGAAAATGTTTCTAAATTAGAATC
>VTLG01004890.1_pt1 | contig 12387 bp, 24 predicted proteins | sample 4694571 | NCBI WGS metagenome assembly VTLG01 (sample SAMN12604809, study PRJNA352737) | marine metagenome | biome: ENVO:00000447; feature: ENVO:00000209|ENVO:00000569|ENVO:01000036; material: ENVO:00002151; isolation source: viral sequences binned using virsorter ... | reverse complement strand
AAACGAACCGGCTGAAGGTATGGCGAAATTCACACAGATTCTTTCTAGTATTATTGAACCTATCACGGTAACTGGTGGCGAAGCTCCAGCTAACTAATAAGGGATAAATGAATGGAAAATATTGAACAGATTGCAAAAGATATTGCAGAAGGTGGCTTTGGTTGGATGGAAGATGGACAACGACTGTTAGATATTATAGATGCCGTCAATACAGCGTTTAAAGAAATAATTTATATAGACGAAAGAAAAGACGTTATCTATACAGTGTTAGAGTCGTTAGATGAGAAACATGGTTGGGATGCTCCTCGTATGAGTGAAGAAGTTGAAAGAGGCTTTTACAAGCAGTTGATTGAATGGCGCGTAACAGAGTAGACAAAGTTTCTGCTATTGTGCCTACTGTTTGGCGAGCAAAAGAATTTACGGATCATTTAGTAAATGTGTTGATACATGATGAATCTGTAGGTGAAATTATTATTATAGATAATGCGCCTACAGATTTTTTTTATGATAATGAAAAAGTGGTTACACTAAAACAACAAGAAAATCTATATGTTAATCCCTCATGGAATTTAGGCGTTGAAGAATCTGATTACGATAAGTTTATAATTCTTAATGATGATATTATTATACCATATAACTTTGTTTTTCAGTTAGAAGAATGGATAACAGAAGACATTGGCTTAATTGGATTAGATAGTGCCTCTATTATTAAGGCTACACACTTTGATGCTGAAAGTATTACTAAATTAGATAGAAAAATAGAACTACAATCCGTTGTAAATAGGAATTGGGGTTTTGGTATGGCTATAGCTGGTCACAAGAAATCATACTATAAAATACCCGAAAACATACGTATTTGGTATGGTGATGATTATTTGTTTCAAATGAATAATGAAGCAGGTAAGACAAATTACGTAATTGATGATATACCGATATTTACTAAGATAAGCTCGACTTCTGACTTAGAAGAGTTTGATGAAATAAAAAATATTGATACGTTAATGTATGATAGAATGAAAGGAAACAATAATGGCTAAAGCAAAAGCAGCAGCAGTTAAAGAAGAAGGTGCGGTTAAGAGGCAAGCTACACCGAAAGCAACACCAGAACCTAAAGCCACTCCAAAGGCTTCGGACGTAGAAAAGGTAGAAGAATTTACAGAGTTCTTTAGGAACGATGCTCAAAATGCTGCACAAGTTTATCTTAATGATAATCCCGACTTTAAGGTTATTAGTGTAGTGGAAAGTGACGCTGGTGATGCTGGCACTACGGTGACTATTACATATAAATAAAGCGGAGAAATATGAAAAAGTTTTTAGCTGTTACTCCTTATTTTGGTGGGGTGTCTAGCGCACCCCGACAAACTGAGTTAGATAATGTTTTAAGGTACTTTGAACAAACTTATGAAAGTTTAAAACCTCACATGACTAAACTAATAGTCTCGGTTTATAATGATTTAGACTATGAAACAGTAAAAGGTTTTGGTCTTAACCCCGATGTTAGAGTAATACAGATCCGTGATATTGATCCAATATTTCTCCCTGCAAATACTGTAAGACTTATTCAAGAAGAAGGCTTTGATGAAGAGTATATATATTTCACTGAAGCTGATCAAATACTTTATGCTAAGGATTGGGACAATCTTTATAAAACCATTGATGACAATAAAAATGTTTATATTGTACCTCAACGATTTGAACAAATCCCTAACGAACATATTGAGCAACGCATAGAAAAGTATCAAGATACTACAGCGCATCGTTTTATAGAGTTTGACGGTGTGTTTAAGGAGAATAATAACAAATATGTTGTTGCTAACGAACCAGTATCAAGAGAAACTTATGTTCACCGGCGTGGAGCAGATGAGGAAAAAGTTATTGTAGAACAAATCCATGATTATGATGAACATTTTTATGTTTGTCCAAGACCGAATAATAGTTGGGTAGATTCTCCAGAGTATGGTCAAGCCTATGGTGCTGCTTATTTATGTCATCGTGATTTGTTTATGAGAGTTAGATTTATTGATGCACGATTTAAGTTAATTCATCGTGGCCCAAATGGTCAAAGAATGGAAGAGGTTGTAGAATATCAACCTACAGAAACTACAGCAGGGCATGATCTTTTAAGAACTCCCGATTCAGTTTGTTTGAAGAGTAAAAACTTCTTTTACTTTCATGTAGATCACTTAAGTGGGTATGAGTTTAACAAAAATATAGGTAAATAATGAAAAAGTTTTTAGCAATGACTCCATACTTTGGTGGTATTTCTAGTGCGCCTCGTCAAACAGAACTAGATAATGTTTCTCGTTATTTTGAAAAGATGTATGAAAGTATTGAACCTTACATGACCAAACTAGTGGTGGCTGTTTCTAGCGATAGGGATTATGAGGCAGTAGAACCTTTTGGTAGATATCCAGATCAACACGTAGAAATAATGCATATCAAAGGAATAAACCCTATATTTCTGCCAGCTAACATGGCAAGAATTGTTCAATCATGGGAACTATCAGAAGAATACATCTACTTTACTGAAGCTGATCAAGTTTTTTACGCCAAAGATATTGATAATCTTTTTAAAACTATTGATGATAACCATAATGTTTATCTTGTGCCTCAACGGTTTGAACAAATTCCACCCGAATCTTACCGACTACGTAAGTTAGCTTTCCCATCCACTACTGATGAAAGATTTGTAGAATTTGAGGGTCAGCTAAAAGAAAATAGCAATCAGTATGTGGTAGCTAATGAACCAGTTACGGTAGATGTTGATGTAGGTGGTAGAGAGATAGAGGGGATAGAAAAGGTTTATGATTACAATGAGCATTTTTATGTAAACCCTGTACCATCTATTGATGCTATTGATGCTCCCGAATATTTTCAAGCCTATGGTGGCTCTTGGTTATGTCATCATAACTTTTTTAAAGGGGTTGAGTTTATTGATTCTAAGTATAGTGTTTTTCAAGATGGTAGAGAAGGGGTGATAGAATTTCAACCTACAGAAACTACAGCAGGGCATGACTTACTGAGAACCCCTAATTCATTGTGCCTCAAAAGTAAAGATCTATTTTATTTTCATGTTGACCATTTAAGTGGATACGAGTTTAATAAAAATTTATGATATCAAAACAATACAGATTTATTCAAATACATATTCCAAGAACGGCTGGCTCTTCTATACAAGATGCTTTGTGGCGTTACAGAGATACTAAACAAGGAGTACATCCTCAAGACCATTCCGATTTTTTTGGTAAATATGATTGGCATCTTAATGGGTTTTATCCAAACATAGCACAAAGTGCTGAAGTAGATAATGGCATACAACACGTAGGGCAAGATTTTTATAGTTATGTTACTAAGCACTTATCTCAAGATTCCAAACCAGCTTCTATGGGATACGGGTATGAAAAGTTTGAAGAGTATTTTAAATTTGCTTTTGTTAGAAACCCTTGGGATAGGTTTGTATCTCTGTGGGCTAAGTTTAAAGAAGAGGTGAAACTTCAAGAAAATTTTAATAAGCTATATGGTTTGAATGTTGATCACGATTTTAAAGAAATGGAAGAAGTGCTTCGTTATTTATGGTTGTCTCATAAAAGAGGGTTAGCATTGCCTAGATGGTTTAAGCCCCAATATGAGTTTGTTCATGCAAAGGATTTAAAAATATTAGTTAACTTTGTAGGTAGGTATGAAAGTTTGCAAGACCATTTTAACTTTCTGTGTGATAGAATAGATTACCCACAGCGATCTTTACCCCATAGTGATAAGAAAGAACGTAGGCAAGAAAAAGAAAATGCTCACTATATTCAATACTATGATAAAAGAAGCGCTGATATAATAGCAGAGATATATAAAGATGACTTAGAAACATGGAATTATGAATTTGGAGATTAAGAATATTAAGAGAGCTGTAATTTAGTTCTCTTTTTTTATATTTATAGGGTAAATATGTGTAAATATAATGGAGAATAATAATAATGGAAAGCCCAGAGTCATCAACTGCTGGGGTTTTGATCGCTTGTGGAGTTATTATTTTTTTAAGTGCATGTATGATGGTAAGAATATTGCAAGCTTTGGATAAAAGCGATGAAGAAGATTAATATGAAGATGGAGAGTTTTAATGTCAGAAGAAATGGTGGAACCTAGAGACTGGTTAAAGTCTTCACTAGCTTTATTATCAATGGTGGGTTTTTTAGGTACTATCTATTTATTATCAGTGTATGAGATTAAAGAAAGCGCCCGTGATATCATTATGGTATTAACGGGAGTGATGGCAGGTATTGCTAAAGATGTGTATAGTTATTTCTTTGGCTCTAGTGCTAAAGGAAATAGCGGAGATTGAAATGAAACTAAAAGATATACAAGAAGCAAAAGGTGTAGACATTCATAGAGAGTATGAAGCCGGTGATGCTTTTACATCCCCAAGAGAAAAGGGCAGAGTGTTTATCATTCTATACCCATTCAATGCTGCTCAAGGTGTTAAGAAGTGGACAGGTATAGAATTTGTTTTGGGTGATAGATATCCTTACATGGCTTCCGCAGATGTTACTACTGCTGGTGATGAGCAAGCCTTCAAGGGGTATAAGAAAATAAAACTTACTAGTAAAATGAAGAAGCAGATTCAACAGGTCTTGAAAGATCCCGAAGAGGTTGATAGAATAAATAACTCCGATACCAAACTGAGAGATGTTGAGAGAGCTATACGATGAAACTGAACGAAGTTCTTTATGATGATAAGCAACGGTTATTAGAGTTAGTTTTATTTATGTCTTTAACCCCCAATCAACTTAATGAAGCTGATGGTGACTGGCGAGGTAAATTTAAACAGGCAGCGAAAAAGGCTGGTTTAAAATTAGGTAATGATCGTGGTTTATTGCAAACATTATCGCGGGTTAGCTCCCATATTAGTAAGGTTATTTATTATGCGATAAAAGCCAAGGGTGGCGATGCAGCGGCAAGAGGTGAGGTAAAAGAACTGTTAAAGAAGAAAGTAACTAAAGAAGAATTAATTGACTTCTTCTTTAAATTAGATACTTTAACATTGAGTATTTTAACTGGACCTATAAATATTATAGACGCTCTTATGGGTTGGAATATTGTAGCTACCTTAAAGAGCAAAGGTAAAACATCCGATAGCCGCATTAAAGACGCTATTAGTGATTTAAGTAGATCAATAGAAACTTTACCCGATAAGTTAAAAAGAAAAGTTTTAAACAACATAGCTAAAATAAAAAAGCTTACTAGCACATAAGAGAATAAAATGAAACTTAAAAAAGTAGTTGAAGCTGGACATGAAGAAGGTGGAATGGCAAGAGGCCAGTTAGAAAGAGCCATTGACTATGCTACAATGCTGAGAGATAGAATAGATAGTGAGGATGAATTACCATCTTGGGTTCAATCAAAGATTACTAAATCAATGGACTATCTACAATCAGTATATAATTATATGGATGGTAAAGACGGTATTGTAGAGGGACGCAATCCCAAAATTACGAGAAGAGAGATGGCAGAGATCAAACTCTTCACTGAAAAAAATGTTCCTAATGATAAGAAGAAGTGGGCAGCAAGCAAAGCCGCGGCTAAGAAAAAGTTTAAAGTTTACCCCTCGGCATATGCTAATGCTTGGGCTTCTAAAAATTATAAATCCAAAGGTGGAACTTGGAGAACTAAATAATGAAACTTCAAGATGTTTTAACTGAAAAAACTGCCGTAAAAGGCGAGTTGGGTAAATGGTTTAAGGAAAAGTGGGTAGATATTAGCAGAGATAAAAAGGGCGGCGGTCACCCTTCTTGTGGTGCTTCGGCGGGTAGTAAGTCTCGTAAGGGTGGCCAAAGAGCTTATCCTAAATGCCGTAAGGCATCTGTAGCTGCTAATATGACCGATAAAGAAAAGAAAAATGCTGTATCTCGTAAACGTAAGAAGTATGGCGATAAGGGCGCGCCAGCTAAGAAACCTAAGATGACCGAAGCAGAATACCAAGGCCGTACGGTAAAGCTGAATAAACCTACCCGCGGCGACACTAAGAAGTCAAAGGTGTATGTTAATAGTGGTAAGAAAAATAAAGACGGCACTATAAAAGTTAAGAAGGTAGAGTTTGGTCACAAGGGTAAGGGTGGTGAAAAAACTATGAAGATAAAGAAGAGCAACCCTAAACGTAGAAAGTCTTTTAGGGCAAGACATAACTGTGATAGCCCTGGCCCCAAAACGAAGGCACGTTATTGGAGTTGTAAGGCGTGGTAGAAAGGTTGGTGTAATTTAAAGGTTCTCTCTGAAGATTTTTTATAGGAGAACTGTGGTGGAGAGATATCCTCCGTGGGAAAAAATACGATCACCTACTGAATTGAAAGAAAAATATGAGTCAGCTAGAGCTGAAATAAATAATTATAAAAGAACAGCAAAAATTGCCAACGTAACAAGCAGACAACTCGCTCAAGATAAGGAGAAATTAAAAAAAGAAGCCAAGATAACAGGTAAACAGGTTTTAACTTTGACGAAAAAACAAAAGGCTTCAGAAGAGGCAAACAAATCTACAATGTGGTCAGGCGCAGCTGCAATTGCTGTGACCGTTTTGTATGAAACATGGAAAGTAGTTGGGTTTCCAGGTGGTCGCCAATGGATGGATTGGTGGAACCACGAAGCTGTTTATGGTATTATGATGTGGACGGCAACTATATTTTTTGCTCAGATGTATAAAATGTCCAAAGGCCAATAGTCTTTAAAGACTTGTAATGAACACAAAAAAAGTAAAAAAACATTACGATATCTTAAATAGTAAGGTGGTAGAGGGTGCTGATGATTATATAGATGGAGAGTTTGGTCATCAAGTACCTTTAGTGGTTAAGACAGCCTATACAGATGTAAAGAAAGAGCTTAGACGATTATCTAGAGTAACTAAGGAAAGTCACGAAGAAACGGTAGTAAAACATAAGGCACCTAAAAAAGAAAACAATGGTCATCATCCAGCTATAACTGGATTAAGTGTAGGTGGAGTTAAAGAACTGATTGATTGGGTGTTAGCGATAGCTACACAAGGTGATAAGTATGGTCAAGAATTTTTACAGTTATCATTTATTGATGGCGGTATCACAGCAATCATTGCTGGCTCTGCGGCATGGTTAGCAAAGGGGAATAAGAATTGAAATTAATAGATCTTGTACAATTAACAGATATGATAAATGAAGGAGTATATGATCCTGGTATTTTTAAAGCTATCTTTTTAGCTGGCGGCCCTGGCAGCGGTAAATCTTTTGTGGCTAACGAATTAGTAGGTATACCTAAAGGTGGTTTTAGCAAAATGGATATGTCTTTTGCACCTAGTGGTGTAAAGCTAGTTAACTCTGATCCAGAGTTTGAGTATTTTTTAAAGAAGGTTGGAGTAGATCCAAAAGATTTAGGAAACTTAAGTGATGAAGAGTTTAAAAAGCTAACAGAGCCAGCGGATTCCCCAAGGCAAAAAGCTAAAAGAGTAAAGGATGCAAAAGAAAAACTTTATACGGCAGGTAGATTGGGGTTGTTGATTGATGGTACTGGTGATGACTATGGCAAGATAAAGAAAAAGAGAGAAGAGTTAGTACGGTTAGGTTATGATACATATATGATTTATATTAATACTAGCTTAGAAGTTGCTCAACAAAGAAACGCTCAACGTGATAGAAAATTGCCTGAGAAGATGGTAGAAAAGATTTGGAAGGATGTGCAAAAGAACTTAGGTAAGTTTCAAAGCTTGTTTAAGGGTAATTTTAGAATCATTGATAATTCTGATAAGAGAGTGGCAAAAAGAGATCCACAAGCTGGCGTTATTATTTTTCCTAAACAGTTTTATACTACCATTAATAAGTTTATCAAGTCTCCAGTTAAAAGTGCTATAGCTAAGAGATGGATACAAAGACAATTAGAATTAAAGAAAAAGGTAGGTATGTAATGGTAGTAACTGATGCTGCTCAAAATAAGTGGTTAAACTTAATGGAGGATCTAAATTTAGATGCAGATGATACTCATTTAAGATTAGCCATTAAGGGTGGAGGTTGTTCGGGGTTTCAGAAAAAATTAGACTATTGTCAAACTAAAGATATTGGTGAGTTAGATGTGGTAACTGATCATGGAGATGTTAAAGCTGTTGTAGATGCAAAAAGTATGCTTTTTTTACACGATGCTGTGGTGGATTATATTGATGGGTTAATGGGAGCTGGATTTAATATCACTATTCCATCTGCAAAAAATAGTTGTGGGTGTGGTGAAAGCTTTAGCGCTTAGAGATAGAAAATGAAAACAATAAAAGATTGGACTTGTTTAATACTCACCGGTGGGCTTATGTCATTACTAATGGTAATAGTCGTTGGTGATTTTTATGTAGCTTTACAAGAACACCGCCCGGTTGATGAAAGTGTAGTCAATCTTTTACAAATGGCTGTAACTGGTGTGATTGGTATCATTGCTGGTTACTTAAGTGGTAAGGATAAAAGTAATGAAACTAACTGAAGCTAGCACCAAACCTGTCAATGTTAATAAAACTCGTTCTATCGCAGGGCGAGTTATAAAAAATATATGGGTTGAGTTGGATAAGATAGGAGCAACAAGCCCTTCTGATAGAAGGCGATATTTAGATGCCATCCTTACATCCTTGCAGCAACGTGGCGATAAGATGGTCAATAGAGGGTTTAAGAAATGAAACTAAAAGGTATTCTCATAAGGGAGGGAATGTATACTACTACCCAATATTGGATACTTCCAAGTGGTAAGGTAAAGAAGATGAGAAGTGGGCATCAAGAATATCTAGATGATGAAGGATTGTCTTATGAAACAGCCTTTGAGGGTGGACATATTAGATTAGCCGTCACTGATGACGATGGGCACCCTTCTGCAGAATGGAGCAAGGAAGCAACACCAGCAGCTAAAAAAGCTTTAGGTAAAATAGTAAAAAAAACAGATACTCTTTATTATGATAAAGTAGCGATGACATCTGGACATGGATGGAGTCGTAAAAAATATATAGACTCTGGCGACACAGACTATAAGGGGTTTATGAAACTACGATGAAACTAATAGATATAATAGAGGCTCATAAATGGTCAAAAGAAGATGGACGAGATTATGATAGGGAACGTAAGTATAATAAATCCAAAACTAGTTACAGGGCCAAACTCAACAAGTATAATAGAGACAAAGGTACGTATGCCAACGGCGATGGAAAAGATGCTAGTCACAGCGGTGGAAGCATTAGAGGGTTTGAACTATCATCTAAAAATAAAGGACGAAAAGAAAAATCAAGACTTAAGAAAAAGAAATAAAGCTCAAAAACATATTGTGACATTGCTTACGCACGTTAATGAAGGTAAGGAAATTGATCTTTTCGCGTAATAAGTGATATTTATTGAAGACATTCACGCGTTAAAGGTTTATGTAGAAACTTATAACGTATATGGAGAATATATATGGATTTCGGACCTGTACTTGAAAACGTAGCTAGTGTGTTCGCACTGCTTGTAACTCTTTCTGTTATTATTGAAAGAGGGTTAGCTACTCTTTTCGGTTGGAAGTATTATCAGAAACTCTTAGGTGGTAGGGGTTTAAAGGTACCTATCGCTGTTGGTGTTTCTTTCTTAATCGCCAATCAAGTGCCAGTGGACTTGGTAGCAATGCTGTTTAACGGAGAGACTTCGGTCTTAGGCCAAGTTCTTACTGCTGGATTACTGAGCGGTGGAAGCAAAAAGGTGGCGGAAACATTCGGTGACATAAAAACCGCCGTCACGGCTTAATATAGCCACTTAAAATATGTGGGTTGTTTCTGGTTAGAGGCAACCCGCATAACTATTAATATAGGAATAAAATGAAACTAAATAAAGTACTTCTTGCAGAACAAAACATTCACGACCTTATAAAAAGCTATGCCCTATCTTTAAAGAAAAATAGTCTCTTGAAGCAAGAAAGATATAAGTCGATGATATGGATAAGATTGGCTGATTTAGGGTTTAATCGTCATCGCATCACGATGATGACAAATGATTTAGAAGACATAAGTAGTGAAAAAGATATTGATAGTTTTATGTCTCGTTATAGATTATGGGGTGATGATTATGCAGATAGTTTTAAAGCTACAGAGTCTAGCATAACAGAGTCAGAGAGAGAAGAAGTTGATGGGGTAGAGGAAAATATTCATACTTTTGATATACTGTTACAGATACCATACACTACCGAAAAGAACAAAGATCAAAAAATAAGAAAATTAAAGTTTGATTTTATGGTAATTGATATTAAAGTTAAGAGCCAGAAAGAATTGGAAGTTGATAAGGTTAATCCGGAGGCAGAACAAAATCCTGTAATAGATTTTGTGATCCGCGCACAGATAGAAACAGAAATGACCCGCAGTCAGTTGGAGAACGAATTAGAGCCAGATTACAAGATTCTGAAATTAAAGGAAGTATAACATGGCATTATCTGCAGCAAACGAACTAAAAATAGAAGGTGCTATTGGTTCTCATAATTTAATTCGTATTTCTTATTCTAAAAAAAGACAGCCTAACGATACAATTACTCAACGCATTTTAAGGGTAGTAGAGCCTTATGAAATATCAGCGGATGGGTATCTTTATGCGTGGGATACAACCAAAGGTAAGAGAATAAAAAGTTTTATCACAGATAACATTAATAGTGTTTTAGTATTGAACACAAAGTTTGAAGATAGGTACCCCGATGAAGGAAAAGCATTTCCTACATACGAATCACAAAATCCACCCGATGCACGGAGAATGCGACCAGCTGTTAATACTACAGCATTTGTATAGAAAGGTTTTTAAATGGAGTTAAAAGATATTGGTATTGTTGTGTTAAGTCATGGTCGTACAGACAAGCTTGAAAAAAGTTTAAAGTCTTACGAACAACAAGGGCTAACAGATATGGTTGGTGATAACTTTATTTTCTTTAATGAAATAAGTAATGACGATATAAATTTAATTGGTAATTATGATAAGTTTGAATGGGGTGGTCATCAGCAGAATTTAGGTATTGGTTGGGGAATGGTAAAGGCTATAGCCGAATCCAATAGTGAGTATATATTGTTTTTAGAAAACGATTTTGAATTGGTTTCAAATAAAGAAGATATTTATAAGCAGCTGCATTTAGGATTAAGAAATATTAAGCAGGGCGCAGTAGATATAGTAAAGTATAGAAAGTTAAATGATTATATTACCACATCAAATGAAGTGAAAAGGTGGGTAAGTGAAGTAGATTCTTTTGGTAATCCAACGGTTAACGGTAACGCTGGTAGAGAAGGTTGCGATCCCAAAAATTGGTGGGTAGGGTTTGCAGTAGAGGAAAAGTTTGGATATGAAAATTCAGACATCTGTCAAAATATAGATAAAGACGGTGAAGAAGTTCTTTGGGGTATGAGTGCAAAATATTTTAATTGGTCAAACAATCCTTTCTTATGTAGAAAAGATTGGTTTTTAGATATAGCAAGGTCAAGAGATTTTGATGAGATGGAAAAGGTATCAAATTCAAGAAGTCCAGACTTTGAAGAACAGATGAATGGTTGGTGGCAAGAACAACCCTATTTTGGGGGTATTTTAACTGGTATTTTCGTTCATCAGCAGTGAGAGGGTAGAATGGATAAGGATCAAGCAGAAGAGTATGTAAGGTGTAGAAAAGACCCAATTTACTTCATTAAGAAGTATGGAAAAATACGCCACCCAACTAAGGGGTTACTTACTTTTGAACTATGGGATTTTCAAGAAGAAACTCTACAAAGTTTTCTTGATACATCTTATAATATTATTTTAAAAGCGCGACAGTTAGGTATATCTACTTTGTGTGCTGCTTATGCAGGTTGGATGGCTAACTTCTTTAAGAACAAAGAAATTTTTATTCTTGCTACTAAGAGAGATACAGCTACTAACCTAGTAGATAAGGTAAGAGTGTTTTTAGAAGAGATACCACCTTGGTTAAAATCTGATGTATTAATTGATAATAGACAAAGTATGGAATTAGCCAATGGTTCTAAAATAAAAGCTGGTGCTACTGGTTCTAATGCAACAGACGCAGCTCGTTCAGAAGCGCTGAGTTTATTGATTATTGATGAGGCTGCATTTATTAAAGCGATGGATGGAATTTGGACTGCTGCTCAACCTACACTAGCAACAGGTGGTGATTGTGTTGTGTTGTCTTCACCTAATGGTATTGGTAATTGGTTTCACAAAAGTTATATAGAGGCGGAAGCTGGCGTTAGTGAAAGAGTAGGTAATAAAAATATTTCCTTTAAGCCGATCAATTTGCCGTGGCACTTTCATCCCGATAGAGATGAAGAGTGGGGTAGAAACGAAAGAAAGAAAATAGGTGATCAAGCTTTTGCACAAGAACATGATTGTGACTTTCTTCAATCGGGTAATAATGTAGTTAGTTTAA